>ERZ773265.867-NODE-867-length-17362-cov-5.443231_pt1 | contig 17362 bp, 10 predicted proteins | sample MGYA00580512_ERZ773265 | MGnify/ENA primary metagenome ERZ773265 (study PRJEB29015, sample SAMEA2738169) | human oral metagenome | biome: human oral; feature: human-associated habitat; material: saliva | place: China | collected 2183 ... | reverse complement strand
GTATGGACTATCCTCGTAAAAATACGCCCAATCATTTGCTAGCGCAGCTAGCATGTATAGCCCAGATTCGCGTTTGGTGAGATCATCAGTTGCTAATAGCTCAACAATTGAAGTAAAACGTTCGCGAAGTATGCGTTCTTGCTCTGCTCGTGATTTTGCCTCATGTATTTCTTTATCTTGTTCCCTTGTTTCCTTTCCGTTATGAAGAGCGATCCAAGCTGCTATGATGGCGGCAATACCTGCACCTAAGGTTGCCAAGGGTTGGGCTATGATATCCCATCGCCATTCTTGTAGTGTCTGGATATGTGCAAGCGCAAACCCTATCGCTAAACCGGCGCCTATTCCCCTCCGCTCCAGAGCCACGGTTTGTCGTTTTTCTCTATAAATCTCCCCACCTGTCACCACTCCTCATTATCCACGCCAACACATTCACGAAAATATTACCAACCCCGCCGCCCCTCCACTATGGAAATAGCAAAAATCGACGCGGCGTCGATAAGCGGTGGGAGTTTAGTCGAAAATGACGGTTCGGTTTCCGTAGACCTGAACGCGATCTTCGAGGTGGAATCGTAGGCCGCGGGCGAGGACGATTTTCTCGGCGTCGCGGCCGAGTCGTTGCATATCGGAGGGGGTATCCTTGTGGGAAATGCGAATGACGTCCTGTTCGATGATCGGGCCGTCGTCGAGGTCTTCGGTGGCGTAATGGCAGGTTGCGCCGATGAGTTTCACGCCGCGTCGATAAGCCTGGTGATAAGGGCGCGCGCCCATAAACGACGGCAAGAAACTGTGGTGAATATTAATTGCCTTACCCGACCACATTTCGCACAAATCCGGCGGCAGAATCTGCATGAAACGCGCAAGAACAATGGCGTCGGGACTTTCCGCATTCACAAGGTCAGCAACCTGGTCGAACGCCTTGCGTTTACCCACCGCATCCTTCGGAAAAGGAACATAATGGAAAGGTATGCCGTGGGCCTGGGCAATTGGCCGCAAATCCTCGTGATTACCGATCACCGCAGCCACATCCATCGGGTAATCATTTTGCGCAACTCGCCCCAACAAATCATGCAGACAATGACCCTCCTTGGACACCAAAATCACGGCCTTCTTCGGCTTCGCAGTATCCCACAAACGCCACCGGACATCCGGGCCCATTTCGGACGCGACCTCCGCAAAACGCTGACTCAGCTCGTCAAAGCCCATGCTAATCGACGCCGCGCGCACAGCCTGGCGGGTAAAAAACCAGCCGCTCTCCGGGTCAGTGAAAAAACCTGCCTCTGTGATCCAGCCGCCAATATCGGCAATGAAAGACGACAATTTAGCCACAATTCCCGTTGTGTCGGGGCAGCTCAAGGTAAGGACATACTGGCGTTCGTCGGTGGTGGTATGCGCAGCTGGAATGGTCATTCTGTGCATTGTACTAGGAAAGCTTGGTAGGGTGATCCGAGGGGAGGGGGATGTATGAAGCTTGTATTTTCGCGCGACTGTGATGACGCGGGGCGTCGTGCGCTCAGCCGAGGGGTGCTTTCTGGGACGCACCTGCGTTTGGCTTTGGGAGTCTATGTGGAACGGGACGGCTTTAATGAGCTGCCGCCGTGGGAACAACACCGGCTACGAGCACTTGCCCTTGGGGCTAGCGGGACGCGAGTCATTGCTGGTGTCTCGGCCGCGTTGCTGTGGGGGATGTGGGTGAGGGTTGGGCGAGATGATCCGGTGGAATACGCTATGAACAGGGGAAGCAAAGACGTTGGGGGCGGTCGGCGGCTTAGGGCGTTGCTCGGGGAAAGCAGCTATGTGGATGGGAAAATAGCCAAAGTAGCTACCATCCCACGTGTGCTCTTGGATCTGGCCAGATACCACAGCTTTGAAGACTGCTTTATGGCAACGAGCTGGGTGGTGGCGCACGACGCATGCCCGCTCGCTGAACTGCGGGAAGCGGCTCTTAGCGACGAAACACTTACGCGGGTGCTTGATCTTGTTGACCCCTATGTTGAATCAGCCGCCGAGGCGTACTTCCTGGCGCAAGTGCGCAAAGATGGGGTGATCGATGTGCAGCCGCAGGTCACAGTGGCTGATTCTCGTCTGGCTACGCGGCGGCCAGACTTTCAGATCAGGCGGACACGGATTGTGATTGAAATATCTGGCCTGGGTAAATACGGGGAGACTGCCGAAGAACAACAGTTTAACGTGGAACGTGCTACCAATCGTTATGATCGTTTGGTCACTGCGGGATACACCATCTGGGCGTACTCCGCCAAGGACGTGTTCTCTGGGTTTGCCTACAGGGATGTGCTGCGGCGGTACAAGGAAATGCGAGAGCGGGAGTCAATGTGAGCGCTGGGACTGGCGGTGCTCGTACCTGATCCGGTCGAGGAAAGCGAAAATGTCCCAGGATCCACCATTTTTAAGAATTTGGTGGATCCTGGGACAAAAACAGGGGATTGGTGTCCCAAAAACCATCAACTAACCGGAAAATGGTGGATCTTGGGACAAACCGCAGTTCAGCCCAACAAGGCGGGGGATGCAGAGGGGTAGCTGGCGCAAAGACCCGTCGCAAAGACCTAGCGCGACAGCAAAGCAGACAAGAACCCGCTGCACCCGCCGCAAAGAAAGCCCCAGCCACACAACGTGTGACCAGGGCTTTTCGGGCGACTAGCAACTGGAAACTAGCAGCCAGCCCGGCCGGAACCGGCGAAACCAGCCCGGCCAGAACCTACGCCGACGGGTAGATTCCGTCTTCGCCGAGGCGGGCGTCGGGGTCGAGAAGCAGGGCGATTTCTGCTTCGTGTGCTCCGACGGCGGGGAAGCGGCGTCCGTCGATCACGCTGAAGAGTTCAACGTGTCCGACCATGCCTTCCTCGAGGCGTCGGGCACCGGCGGCCAACCGCGCATTAGCGGATGCTCGCCATTCGTCCGCAGAGTAGCCAGAGGCGTCAAGTGCAGCTTCGAACACACCGGGGTGTGCAAGCACCACCACAGCGGACACGTGGCCGAAGCCCAGCGAGGTGAGCACGCCTGCCTTCACTGCACCGGCACCCAGCGAGAGGGGAGCGCGCAGCCAGACCAGGGGCTTGGCCAGCGGCTCGATGGCCGGGTCAACGCAGTCGAGGGATGCGTTTTGCGGCAGGTTGCCGGTGGCCAGGATGTGGCAGAGTCCTGCGGTTTGGAAGAGCGCAGCGCCACCCTTGGCGTGTCCGGTGAGGGTCTTCTGGGAGACCACGAACAGCGGGTTTCCGGCGTCGCGTCCCAGGGCATTCCACAGCAGGCTGTGGAGTTCGGACTCGTTGGGGTCGTTGGCGTTGGTGGACGTGTCGTGCTTGCTCACTACGCGCACGTCGTCGGGGGTGAGGCCAAGACCGTTCAACGAGCGGGCCAACGCGGAGTTGGTTCCTCCTCGTCCGGCGGCAAGTGCACCGAGTCCCGGAGCCGGGATGGAGGTGTGGATGCCGTCGGCGTAGGACTGTGCGTGGGCAACCACAGCGTAGACAGGCAGTCCGAGCTTGGCGGCGACGTCACCACGCGCGAGGAGGACGGTGCCTCCGCCTTCGGCTTCGACGAAGCCTGCGCGGCGGCGGTCGTTGGCGCGTGAGTAGAAGCGCTCGTTGATGCCCTTGGCCGCGAGTGCTGCGGATTCGGCGGTGGCGTTCATGTCGCCGAATCCGGTGAGGGATTCGACGCTGATGTCGTCAATACCGCCGGTGACCACGAAGTCGGCTTTGCCGAGCTTGATCTTGTCCACGCCTTCTTCCAGGGACACGGCTGCGGTGGCGCAGGCACCGACGGGGTGGATCATGGATCCGTAGCCGCCGACGAGGGACTGCATGACGTGTGCGGCCACCACGTTGGGCAGGGCTTCCTGCAGGATGTCGCTGGGTCGTTCTTCGCCGAGGAATCGGGTGACGAAGACCTTGTGCAGGGATTCCATGCCACCAATACCGGTGCCCTGGGTGGAGGCGACATCGGCCGGGTGGACGATGCGGAGCAGTTCGGCGGGGGTGAAGCCTGCGCTGAGGAACGCATCAACGGCGGTGACAAGGTTCCACACGGCGATGCGGTCGAGACCTTCGATCATGGTGCCGGGGATGCCCCAGTTGGCGGGGTTGAAGTCGGTGGGCAGCTGACCACCAACAACGCGGCTGAGTGTGGCTTTGCGCGGGATGCGTGCCTGGGCGCCACGCTTCTTGTGCACCAACCATTCGCCGTCTTCGGTGGGGCTGATGCTGGTGGTTGCCGGGTCGGCGTCCACGTAGTCCTGGGCTTCTTCCTCGGTGGCCACGGTGAAGGAGATATCGCGGTCGAGGTAGACGGTGGCTACGTCGATGGAGCCTTCGTCAACCAGGGTGTAGTCGTCCACGAAGCGGCGGATACCGGCGCGGGCAACCACTTCGTCGCGGAAGCGGTCGTAGATGTCTTCCTCGGCGACGGCTTCGCCGGAGGCGTCGTACCAGCCGGGTGTGGGGTCGTCGGACCAGTTGACCAGGCCGGTCATCCAGGCGAGTTCCAGCACACCGGCGGCGGTGAGGTCAACGTCGCCGTCGCGTTGGATGCCGTATTCCGCGAGGGTGCGGGTGCGGCCGGAGCCCCAGGAGGAGACTTCGCCCAGGCCGACAATAACCACCATGTCTTCCAGCGGCGTGGTGACTTTACCCAGGTCAATGCCGCCTGCCTGCTTCGGTGCGGCGGGAGAGGGCAGTGCGTTGATGGTGACGGGCTTCTTTTCAGCCTCTGCACTGTCTGAAGTCAGGTCCAGCGATGCGGCCAGTTCCGGCAGGGACACGTTGGCGTCAGTGAGCCCACCAGTGAAGTCCGCGTCCAGGGGTGCTTTGGTTGCCTCGGCGCGTGCCGACGGCGTGCACAGTCCCAGGAGTTCCTCGGAGATTTCGTCGGGTGTGTACACGTGGATGCCGTGCTTCTGCACCAGCGGCACCAGCGGGTCGTTGCCGCCCATCAGGTTGGTACCAGCCACCCAGCCGATGCGGGCCTGGGCGAGGGACACGTAGTCCGGCCAGACGCTTTCAGCGGTCCATTTCGCCAGGATGGCATCGAAGGCTGCCTTGACTTCGCCGTAGGCGCCGTCGCCGCCGAAAGTGCCGCGGTTCGGGGAACCGGGCAGCACCACGTGCACGCGGGAACCAACGCCTCGGGAGGCAAGATCTGCGACACCAGCGATGGTGCGTTCCACGCTCCACAGCAGCAGGCGTGCCTGGTTTTCTGCAGCGGGGCCGGCATCGGCCAGGCTGCCGGACACGCGGGGTGCGGCGAAGGGGAATACCAGGGTTGGGGTCAACGCGGGCTTGGTGACCTTCACGTCTTTACCCACGGTGACTTTCTGCTCGGTGCCAATCCACTCCACCAGGGAATCCACGTCACGGAAGGAGGACATGTTGGCGGGCACCAGCCACAGCTTCGCGTGGGCGGAAGCGTTGTTGGCGTAGAGGGTGCGGGCGTATTCCTTGCGGGCATCGTTGACGTTGGAGGCCGTCATGATGACAGTTGCGCCGCCTGCCAGCAGTTTCTCCACCAACGCACCGGCGATGGAGCCGGGGGCTGCGCCGGTGACCAGGGCAACATCCTCGACCCACGGCTCGGTGGGTTCTTGGGTGGCAATCTCGGACACCGAGGTAAGGGTCTGAGCCAGTTTCTTGTCGGAGGTCTGTCCAGCCCACCATGCGGCCTGTTTTGCTACAACCTCGCCGGTCCCGGCGAAACGCTGCACAGCAATGTCGGCACCGTTTGCTAGGCGGGCGAGGTCTTCGCGGGCGCTGGCCCAGCGGTCGTCGAAAAGCACGGCGCGCTGTTCGTCGAAGGTGGGAGTAACCATCTTGAACCACTGCGGATCCAGCTCGGCCTCCACCGCGTCGATGAGGGCGGTGTCGGAGGTTTCGGGTTCCGCGGGTTCGGGGGTGAGGTGCCCCAGCTGGTCCAGGATGGTGCGTGCCGTAGCAGCGAGCACACCTTCCGGACCGGTGACGGTATCGGCGTAGGCATCCAGAGCAGCAGAATCAACCACGCCGCCGCCACCGGCAGCATCACCGCTCCCCAGGGAGACGGACACGCCATGCGCGGCAGCGACGTTGGTCACTGCGGCGTCGATAAGCGCATCCAGGGCGGCCTTGGAGGAGGGATTGTCGGAGGGCAGGGTACCGGCATCGCCGCCGCGCACGGACTCGCCGTCGCGGGTGCCCAGCACCAGCTCGGCCTCCACGTGCACCGCCCACGACTCGGGCAGGCCCCAAGCACCGGTCACGCGGTCACGAATGTAGGCGGGCTTTTGCGACGCCTGGCCCGTCAGGGTACGCAGGCGACCGCGCACAACCTCCGACAGCACCGGGCCGAACGCACGGTAGCCGGGGGCGGCGGTGGCCACGCGGGCCTTCAGCGTATCGACGTCCGCCTCTGCCGCACCGTCAATGGTGGGCACACCCAGCTCGGTGGACATGTCCATGAGCAGCTGGTTACGGCGGGAGGATACGCCATTGGTGAGGGTCTCCGTGGTGTCGCTACCCGCGATCTGGTCCAGGCGCACCTTGTTCTGCACCGCAAACAGGAACATGATCGCATCCGCAGCGGTAAACGGCAGCTCACCAGCGGGAGAGCCACCCGTCGGGGCGGCGGGGGCCGGTGCCGGAGCAGCCTCAGCGGCGGGGGCAGACTCAACGGGTGCCTCGGCGGGAGCCGCCTCAGCAGGTGTTTCCTCGGCCTCGGGGGCGGCTTCCTCCACCACCGGAGCGGACTTCGGATCGGCCAGGTTCACGGCATCCGCGTCGCGCTCGACGTTGAACACGCGCACCGATGCGCCAGCGTTCTCCGCAAGATCCAGGGTGCGGGCGGCCAGGTTGGCCAGCGTGGGTGCAGAGGCCAAACCAACCTCCACAATGTGCTCCACCTTCGCCTCGTTGATCAGTAGATCCTGCGTCTCAATCCAGCGGACCGGGGAGGCGAACTGCCAGCTCAACAGCTCAATCATGAGCACGCGGGCAAGCTTGGCGGGGGAGTCGGTGGCCTGGCGCTCAAACTCGCCGCTATCCAGCAGTTTCTTCAGCGGTTCGGAGGGAACAACATCCAGGATTGCCTCGGCGAAGTCGCGGGTCAGCTCGAAGGGGCGAGCCACCAGGTTCGGCACGTAGCGGTCGACCAGGGCGTCCACATCCAGTTCTTCTGGCAGCAGCGAATCCAGCTTGTCGGCAAACGCCGGGACCCCGGGGCGCAGAACGCGGGAGTGGAAGGGCACGTCAATGCCGGGGATTTCCACGTAGGCGCGCTTTCCGCCGCGCTCCTGGGCGTCCGCAGCCAGGGCCTTCAGGCCGGCGACCGTGCCGGCCACGGCATACTGCTGGCCAGCCACGTTGAAGTTCACAATCTCCAGGAACTCCCCGGTGCGTTCGGCAATGTCGGCAACGTAGTCCACGACTTCCGCGTCACTCAGCCCGAACATATTGGGGCGCAGCGCGCCCAGGCGGTAGTTGGAGCGTCCAGCGGCATCGCGCTCAACCAGGGAGTGCATGGCGGAGCCGCGGGAGAACACAATGTCGATCACAGCTTCCAGGTCGAAGATGTTGGCCAGCGAGGCCAGTGCCGTGTACTCGCCCAGGGAGTGTCCCGCGTAGAGGGAGCCGGGCACAATGGTGCCTGCTTCGCGGAGGCGTTCGGTCTGGCCGTAGGCCACCACGGCCAGAGCCACCTGCGTGAACTGCGTCAGGTACAGCACGCCCTTGGGGTGGCGGAACACGGTTTCGCCCACGCGCAGGACGGTCGGGTTCTCGTCCACGATCTGCACGATGGAGAATCCGAGTTCGTTGCGGGTGTGGGAATCGGCGCGCTCCCACACGGCGCGGGCCGCAGCGGAGGCAGAACGGTCGCCCGAAGCCATGCCGGGGCTTTGGATGCCCTGGCCCGGGTACACGTAGGCGGTGGTGGGCGGTGCAAGCAGCGCCTGGCCGCGGGACACCACGTTGCCGTCCACGCGGCAGGTAACCTCCACGGCAGAGATGGCACCGCGGGCGGAGCGGCCGATGCGTTCGACGGTGATGTCCACGGCGTCGTTAAGCTGCACCATGCCGAACATGGAGTAGGTCCAGCTGATGAGACGGGAGGGGCGCTTACCAGCGGTAGCCAGGTGCTGCGCGGTGGCCGACAGCCACATGCCGTGCACCAGGGGAGCCTCCAGGCCCACGAGACGGGCGGCGTTGGTGGAGGTGTGGATCGGGTTGTAGTCGCCGGACACCATGGCGAAGGGGGTCATGTCGGCGGGCGCGGTGACCACGGCGCGGCGCAGGAAGTGGCGCGGGGTGTCCACAATCTCTACGTCGACTCCACCCCAGTTGGGGGCCAGCGACGGTGCCTGAGTGCTGGTCACGCGGCCGCGGATGGCAAAACGCTCCACAAGCCGGGCGACAACCTCACCCTCGGAGGTGAGCGTCAGGTTGACGGTGACAATGCGTCCCGATGCGGATTCCTCCAACGGGGAGGTTTGGGCCTCCACCTGGATGGTGCGGGAATTGGCCAGCTCCTCCAGCGGAACCAGCAGCTCCACGCAGTGATCCAGGTGCACGGCGTTGAGCAGGCCCTCAATCACCGGATAGCCGTCGGGCAGGTACGCAGAACCCAGGGCGGCGTAGATGGCGGGCCAGCAGGGACCCACCAGCGCATCGGCGGTGCCTGCGTTCAGTGCCTCCCCATCCAGGTCGCCCAACGGAATGCCCGCGCCCGACACGGCGGTGTGCTGAGTGAGCAGGGTTGCGGGCAGGGTGAAGGAATCCCGCACCACGCCAAACGTGGTGCCTTCCTTCGGCTCCACCGTGGGCAGGGAATCAATGCTGTCGCCCGCAGCGGAGGTGGAACCCACGCCCGCGACGGCGGCCAGCAGGCCATACACGGCGTCCGGCAGGGCATCGTGATCCACCACTGGGGATGCGCCCGTGGCCGTGGCCTCGGACAATGCCACCGGAATGTCCACCTGGGTGACCACATAGGGCTTCTTCGCGCCGGGGTCCAGGTCGTCCCACACGGAATCGGCCAGCACGCGAATGGTCCACACGTCGCTGGTGGGATCGGTGGGGGCAATGATGTCCACAGCCTCCGGTGCCAGCGCATGTGCTGGGTTATCAATCAAATGGCCATGCCACACGATATGTGGCGCGGTGCGCAGCAGTTCCTCGCCGTCGGCGACCTCGCCCAGGCGGGCAAACACCTTCGCGGGTGTGCTGTTGGCACTGAGGGTGTCTGTGCATGCCTGTTCAAAACGACCCAGCAGGTCAGCCACCGGCTCGTCGATACGATCAATACCGGCCACCGACACCGGGCCCGGGATCACGCGCACAGCATCAGCGGAGTAGCGCTCGTCCTGAGACTGCCACAGGGTATCCAAGCCCCACCAGCGTGCCAGGTCCGCATCAATGGCGGGCACCCACGGCATCGGCTTGTGGTGCTTGCGGCACAGGCCAATAAACCACGCAGCGTCGCGGGCACCCACCTTCAGCTCGCGGGCCTGCGGGTACTCCGACAGCAGCTTCTCGACGGCCGCCGGACCATCCTCCGCATCCTCCAGGGTGGGGAACAACGTGACCACCGGGCCGTGATCCACATCCGACAGGCGGGCCTCCACACGGTGCAGCAAATCAAAGAAGCGATCCGGCCAGGTCGGGTCCGTCCAGGGGTACGCCAAATCCACAAAACGCTGCAGCCACTCGGCGTAGGTCATCTCCTCCAGATCACCGAAATACGGCTTCGCCGTCTTATTCAGCGCGGCAATAATCTCATCGCGCCGGGCAGCCACGGCCTCGTCGCTGGGCTCAATGGAGGAAATCAGGCGGGAACACGCGGCGGAGGCGTTATCCACCTCGTACATGTCCGCGTGCAGGTGCGATAGGCCGGAGGTCACGCCGCCACGGGACTCGCCACGGCCGACCCAGCCGCCGCGATCGTTGGGATCCACACCAGGGGTGTCCTTGAGCAGCTTCTTGACCTGCGGAGACGTCTTTGCCTCCTTGGCGGTCATGGCTGCGGTGCCCACCAAAATGCCGTCCACGGGCATGGCGGGGGCGTGGTACTGGGTAGCCCAGGAACCCGTCAGGTATTCCGCGGCCTTCTCCGGGGTGCCAATGCCACCGCCCACACACAGCACCACGTTCGGCTGGCGGCGGATTTCGCCGTAGGTGGCCAGCAACAGGTCATCCAGGTTCACCCAGGAATGGTGGCCGCCAGCGTGGCCGTCCTCCACCTGCATGATGATCATGGCATCCGGGTTGTCCTTGGCGATCTCCAAGACGGAACGAATCTGCTCCACGGTGCCCGGCTTGAAGCTGATGTAGGGGAAGCCATCCTCGTGCAGGCTCTGGATCAGCTCCTTAGCTTCCTCCAACTCGGGGATACCGGCGGACACGGTCACGCCGTTGATGGAGGTGCCTGCGGCGCGGGCGCGCGAAACAATACGCTGCGCGCCAAACTGCAGGTTCCACATGTAGCGGTCGAAGAACATGGAGTTGAACTGCGCTGCGCGGCCCGGTTGCAGCTGGGCCACCAAGCCGTCACGATTCTTGGTGAACACTTCCTCCGAATACTGGCCACCACCGGCCAACTCGGCCCAGAAACCAGCGTTAGCGGCTGCTGCGACAATATCCGGGTCCACGGTGGTGGGGGTCATGCCCGCCAGCAGGATTGGGGAGTAGCCGGTCAGGCGGCTAAACGCGGTGACAACTTTCACGCTGCCGTCCGGCAACTCCACCAGCTTCGGGGCGAACCGCTCCCAGGTGTCCTCCTGCGGGATGGTGGTACCGGGAGTGACCAGCTTGTCGCGATCCGCAGCGGTACCAGCGGCAACGAGAGTGATGCCACGGCCGTCGAGAAGCTTGGCGGTGATGCGGGCCAGGCCGTGACCCGGCTCGGTGTTTAGCACATGGGTGATCTCGGTGCTGGTGGTCAGCGCCGACAACTCTGCGGGCCAATCGTGGTGCTTGACCAGAATATCCTCGGCAAGGGCCTGGGCGGATACCGTCAAACCAAGCGCGGAGGCCCACTCGGCGGCGCGGTCCGCACCCGGCTGCATTGCCGTGAAGTGGAACGGTGCGGAAACCTTGAGTTCGTTGAACAGCGGCTCCACCCGAGTACCGCCCGAACGCTTATCATCCAGCTCCGCGTTATGCTTCTCCGCAGCCTGCTCAATCAGGCTCTCCACCTGGCGCAATGCCGCAGGCGCACCCGCAATCACAAAATGCGTGTGGCCATTACGCAGCGCCAATTCCGTGTCCTTAACCTGCGCAATGGCGCCCTCAACAGCCTCGCGCGGCACATTACGGACACTCAACATCCAGGAATCCCCCGCGTGCGTGCCCAATTCCTGCGCGCGCAGGGTGGCAGCAGTGCCCATCAGCAGGGCAAACGCCACCACATCCACCAGCGCAGTGTTCTCCTCCACGGCCTTACCGCTGGTGTCCGCCGCGATGGCCTCCGCTGCGGCCACGCCCAGGCTGCCCTGGGAATGCCCGATGAGTGCGGCCTTTGAAACATCCAAACCAGCATCCTGAAGATGCAACACAGCCGCAACCTGCGACAACACAATCCCAGGCACACTCACCGCAGGAAGCGTATCCACATCGACTGACAGGGAGGCATCCGGATTGGTGATCAAATCCTTCAACCGGGCATCCGCGCCGGGCACGGCGCTGGCGCGCTCCCGTGCGTAGGCGGCGACGCGACGCTCAGCGGCATTCAGTAGCGACAACAGTCGAGGATCCTCAGCACCCCGGAGAGCCTCCTGCCAGGGAGACGCTTGCCCCGCGAACAACAACGCGGGGCTTTCAAAGGCATGCAAAGGAAGCAAAGACGGCAAGTTCACGCAAACTCCTCATGTGTGACAAACGTGTTTTCCCGAATGCTAACAAGGCTTACTTTCAGCGTCGAATACATAAATGTATCGTCCCTGCTTGGTTAATAAAAACTCATGTGTGCAGGTGGTGCTTGGTGCGGGGGTGGTGGTCGTTATTTTCCATCGTCCCTGCGTGTGCGCTTAACGACGCCCCCCACGTCCCCGATGTTGCAGCCCCCGCAGCATTACACCATTGGCTTGGAACATGCAAATAATAAAGTAAGGATCATGTCCACAATATCGTCGGCTTCAAGCATTGTGCCGCGCGGTTCAAAAGTGTCATTATCATTAATAAGTTCTGTTTTCCAGGCGGAAACTCCCGTAACCCGCAATGCAATGCCAATAACCGCCTGCGCCACCGCCTCTGGGCGGCGATCTAAGGTGCGGCCGACCTCGTTCACAATAAGCTCCAAAACCTGAGCGACACGCAACACAAAATCACGGTTGATTTCCCGGAACTGCAGTGCCCACTCCGGTTCCCGCGCCGCCCGCGACAGCAGCTCATTGTGCAGGATGAAAAACTCCCTGTTCAGACCCAGTTCCACCTGTGCGCTGCCCAGGAACTCGGCGACCTTCACTTCCGGCTGGCCGCCGGGCTGTGTTGAGGGCTGTGCTGCCCAGCGTTCCACGATTTCGTCGAGGCGTTCAATAATCCGGGCGTAAGCGTCCCGCGCCACGTGGGTGAAAAGTTCCTCTTTGGTGGCGTAGTTGGAATAGAAGGCACCCCTGGTCAGCCCGGCTTCTTTGCAGATGCGCTGTTGTGTACAGCCCTCAATGCCGGAGTTAATCATCACAATGCGGGCGGCCTCTACTAGGCGTTGTTGTGTTTCTGAACGCTCCCTCATTGGCCCACCGCTTCCCGTATTGTGCTGCACCCTGGATACTGTACGAGTGCCATTGTGCCAGAAAAAGGCGGCTATTCTTGAGCCTTATGGATCTGGACCGAACCACACAACCCAGCCGCGAACAACTCGCCCGCATCATGGACTACACCCTGCTCTCGCCCGAAGCCACCGCTGCCGATGTGGGGCACCTGATCGATAGCGCCATCTCCCTCGGGGTGGGTGCCGTCTGCGTGTCCCCGTCTCTGCTGCACGCCACGGAGAAAGCCGCCCAGGCTGGCCTGACGGTGGCCACTGTCTGTGGGTTCCCGTCCGGCAAGCATCATGTGCTGGTGAAGGCGGCAGAGGCCCGGCTGGCGGTGCAGTTCGGGGCGTCGGAAATTGATATGGTGGTGGATATTGCCGCAGCTCAGGCGGGGGACAGTAACGCCCTCATCTCTGAAATCGCCACCGTGCGCGAGGCTGTGCCGCACCCGGTGGTGCTGAAGGTCATCCTGGAATCGGCGGTGCTCAGTAACGACGCCCTGGCTACCGCCTGCCGCGCGGCACTCGCCGCCGGTGCTGACTACGTGAAAACCTCCACTGGGTTCCACCCTGCGGGCGGGGCTTCAGTGGAGGCAGTGCGCGTGATGAATGATGCCGTGGGTGGGCAGATGGGCATCAAGGCTTCTGGTGGAATACGTACCTGGGATGATGCGCAAGCGTTGGTAGCTGCCGGTGCGACCCGTCTTGGAGTGTCAGCAGCAGCAAAGGTTCTTGATGGCGCTCCTGATTAAACCAGTGCAGCATCAGGGATGTACCCGAGGAATACAGCATTCCAAAGCCGCAGCCGCTTAAGAAGAAACCCGGGTGTGCGGTGATGGGTTGGGTGCTGTCGGCCATCATGACCCACTGGCTCACCACAAACAGCACCATGCCGCAATACATGAGAATCAGGTTGGCTTTCCTGCTGCGTGGCCCGAAAAACAGCGTGGATACAAGCGCGATGGGCACCACGAGCACCGTAATGCCGCTGCCCCAGGTTGACAGCAGCGGGTACAGAACATGGGACTGTCCGTCGGGCCTTGTTCCCGCGATGCCCACCCAGTACATGCCGATACCCGCAGCTAGTAATACTATTTCTGGGATCAGGTAGCGGAATGAAAAAGGTCTCACACAGCTCAGCCCCTTTGGCGCATGTAAGAAAAAGATAACGATTTATTAATGTGTATCTTATCTGCGTATTAGGGCAGGGGCAAACTGGGCAGGTTGAAGGCTGGGGCTACTTCTGCTGTGAGTTATCGCTAATCTCGCTGAAATTGACGTTCGTGCCGGTCAGGCGCAGGGCAACTGCCTTATCTTCCACCGACACGCTCTCCACGTTCAGCCCCCCGGCCATCTTGCTGGCGCTCTCCCGCAGACTATTAGTAATGGCGTCCGACATCTCCTTGGGCAGCTCCACCCCAAACAAGGCGGCCCGTTCCGCCTGGAACTGCAGCTGTCCGTCCGCGGCACTGGGGCGCAGCGTCAGCGTGGCGGCACCATCGGTGAATTCGACGCTCACAGTGCCGTCATTCGGGTGCGAGGTGATGCCGGTGACGCGCACAAGGCTTTGGATCAGCGCGCCCGCGTAGCCATTGTTGGTGTTGCCTGCTGCTTGTTCCGCTATTGCGGATTGCACCTGTGCGAGCATGAACTCGTCGGTCAGTCGGGTATCCAACAGCATGGACCCGGCGACGGGATTGTTGCGGTCCTTCAGGGAAAGATTGCGGATCTTCACCGTGGACGCGGGGCTGCCCGTCACGGTGGGGGCGCTGTTGGTGCCGTCGGGGTAGTCGATCTTCAAGGTGGACGGCAGGTCCATGTCCACATGCTTCACATTCCCTGTGACCAGCGTGGCCACAACCGGGTAGGCCCCGAAGCTGACGCTGGCCCCCTCACCCGAATCGGCTTTCAATTGCTGGGACACGTACCACCGGGTACCGCCCTCGGCAATACCAGCGATGAGGAGGAAAGCAACAACAAGACCAACAAGTAACTTTTTCACCCAATCTAGTTTTCCTGAATCTTCAGCAACGCGCTACTCGCACTACACCTGATCGCCACTCACAAAAGACCACGGTACGGTGAGCAGGTTGTCGCGGACTCGGCGGCGAATCGGGGTGAGGGGCACCGAGGCGTCGATAAGCAGGCGGCGTGCCTCCCGCCAGCGGACGCGCGGACCGTAGGTGGCCCAGGCGGCGGCGCGGTCCCAAGCGTCGTCGGCCATGCGCAGCAGGTTGTGGATGGGTTCGCCGGGGACGTTTCGGTGAATAAGGGCCTTAGGGAGCCGTTCGGCCAGGTCAGAGGGGCGGGCGGTATGATGCGGATCCCAGGCCAGGGTGAGGGACTGCGGGCCGTCCGCGTCCAATAATACCCAGGAGCAGCGGCGGCCCAGCTCGTCGCAGGTGCCCTCCACAAACAGCCCGCCGGGGGCGAGTCGGGAACACACCAGCTGCCAGGCGTCGTGAACCTGGGAGACGTCGTACTGACGCAGCACATTAAACGCCCGCACCAGATTTGGGCGGTGGCCCGCCAGCTCAAACCCGCCCACGGCAAAGTGCACGCCGTCGCGGGGTGGCAGCACACGGGCGGGATCAATCTCCAGGCCGAGCACGGAGACGTCGGCACGCAGGCGGCGCAGCCAGGTGGCCCACTCGCAGGTGGTGGTGTGAGAGGCACCGTACCCCACATCAATGGCCAGGGGAGCGTCGTGGATGGAGGCATGCGAAAGGCACCGCTGCACCGTGGGGTGATGAACCATCCAACGGTCGCAGCGGCGCAATCGATTCACATTCGTTGTGCCGCGTGTGATCACACCCACCGGGCGGGTGCTTCGAGTAGCCTGCCGACGAGTGCGTTGGTGATCTCCGAACGTGGCACGCAGATTATGGGCGTGATCAGCCACAAACGTGTGTTAGAGGTTTTCCGAAATCCACTTCTCGGTCAGAGCGGCCTCGTTGGCCACCAGTTCGCTGAGGGCTTCGGCAACCTTCGGCTCAATCGCGGGGCCCATGAACGGAATGGTCACGTTCACTTCGTTGGCGTAGGAGAGGGTGGTGGACGCATCGTCGCCGGACAGCTCAATATCGCCCTTGAAATCCACCGGGGCACCCTTCACGTCTGCGGTGTAGGACGCCTTCGCGGCACCGTCGGCTAGCGCGCCAATGGTGTACACGCGCTTAATCTTCAACGACTGGCTGATCATCGCACGCACAGCCTCGGGAAGCAGCTCCATCGGCATGATCTCGTACAGCACAACCTCAGCGCCGCCGTCAGTGCTGGTGATCTCATGAACCTCGCCGGGTTCCGTGCTCAGATTCGCCACATTGTAGGCCCAGTAGTCAGCATTCGTCAGGGCCTCATGCACCTTTGCAGGCGGAAAATTGATAGTTACAGAAGTTTCGGTACGCGTTGCCATGTGTACAGACTACCGTTAAAGGTGTGTCCGACCTATTAGTAACCCAAAAACTCTCCAGCATCCCCGGTGCCACCATCGACACCACTACCCAGTTCGCCGACCTCACCACCCTGCACCTTGGGGGGCAGCCACGCGCCGTCGTGCGGTGTGCATCCACGCAGGCAGTCATAGACGTCGTATCGCTTCTCGACGCCCACCAGGTGCCGCTGCTCATTATCGGCGGCGGGTCCAACCTCGTTATTGCTGATGGTCCCGTTGACGTGGTTGCCGTCGTCCTAGAATGCGACAACATTCACATCGACCCCGACAGCGGGATTTTGCGCACAGAAGCCGGTGCCGTCTGGGATTCCGTGGTCGCTGCTGCTGTGGACGCGGGGCTCGGCGGCATCGAATGCCTCTCCGGCATTCCCGGCTCCGCGGGTGCCACGCCCGTGCAAAACGTTGGTGCCTACGGGGCGGAAATCTCCGACGTGCTCACTCGTGTTCGGCTGTGGGATCGTTCGGCAGGGGAGGATGTGTGGGTACCCGCGTCTGAACTGGATTTGAGTTACCGACACTCCAACCTCAAACACACCTCCAGGGCGGTTGTGTTGGAGATCGAACTCGCTTTAAGTGTGGACGGTCTATCTGCGCCTCTGCGATTCGGGGAGCTCGCGCGGACATTAGGGGTTTCGGGTTCTGAGGGTTCTGGGGCTTCTGGGGCGCGGCGACCGGTGGGGGAGGTGCGCGAGGCGGTACTAGAACTACGCCGAGGAAAAGGCATGGTCTACGACCCGTCCGACCACGACACCTGGTCAGCTGGGTCCTTCTTTACCAACCCGATTGTTTCTGCGGCGTTGGCTGAAAAAGTCCGCGCCGTGGCCGCCGAGCTGCGTGGGGCCGATGATGCCGAACGCATGCCATGCTTCGACGTAGGCGACGACCAGCGCAAACTCTCCGCAGCCTGGCTCATTGACCGCGCCGGGTTCACCAAAGGGCATCCTGGTGAGGGTGCCACTGCTCGGCTGTCCACCAAACATACTTTGGCGTTAACGAACCGCGGCAACGCCACCACCGCCGACCTTGTAGCGTTGGCGCGCGAAGTCCGCGATGGGGTCCTTGATGTTTTTGGTGTCGAGCTCGTGCCGGAACCCGTGTGGGTGGGGGTGGAGTTGTAGGTTTTGGGTTGGTGTGTCAGGTAGGTCCATTGCTGGGCTCGGAAAAGGGGTGTTTTCGGAC
>ERZ773265.866-NODE-866-length-17385-cov-4.573399_pt1 | contig 17385 bp, 10 predicted proteins | sample MGYA00580512_ERZ773265 | MGnify/ENA primary metagenome ERZ773265 (study PRJEB29015, sample SAMEA2738169) | human oral metagenome | biome: human oral; feature: human-associated habitat; material: saliva | place: China | collected 2183 ... | reverse complement strand
GCGCCGGGCTTATTGACCTGGATGCTGCCGATGTGCCCCGAGTAGGTATTGTAGGCGTAGCTGATGCGGGCGCCGAGGTGGGCGGAGAGGTAGTCGGTGAGCTTGTAGCTCGCCCCGAGCTGCAGCCCCAGCGTGTACTGCAGGCCCTCCAGCTGGCTATCGAGGCGGTACTGATTGACGCCCGTCAGCGGGGCGAGCATCGTGGGGAGCTGCTGTCGCACTGCCGCAGGGATGAGCTGCGCCAGAGCGGGGTTGGAGAGCAAGCCCGTCAGTGCCTGCGTCGTAGCGGGGATGGCTGCTACCTGCCCCTCGAAGACGGGGAGGCCCTGGCCGAAGCTCGCCTTACCGCCGCCACCGAAGACGCCGACTACAGCCGAGAAGGCCCAGTTGCCCTTCTTGTAGGCTCCCATGAGGGTGGGGAGGATGGGGGCGGTAGCCTTGCCCTCGAAGCGCTTGGTCTGCTGCCCGCCGTTGTAGGCGAAGGGGGCGAAGGTCGCCTCGATGTCGCGCTGCTGGAGCACGGTCTGGCTGTTGAGGCTGAAGCGCCAGCCGTCGGGCGTGAAGACCAGCCCTGCGGGGTTATAGTAGGTAGCGTCGATAGCAGTGGAGGCATTGCGCGCTAGGCTACGGAGGTAGCGTGCGTGCAGGCTGGTGTTGTTCAGCAGACCTCCTGCCTCGGCCGAGGAGAGGCTAAGCAGGGACAGCAGTCCCAGCGCTAGGGTTCGTTTCATCGAGATTCTTGTCGTATATCATATTGCTGCTAGCTGGGCTAGCGCCTGGAGGCCAATCCCCCGAGGCGCTGCAAAGATAAGCTAAATGCTGCACACTATCCGCGAGAGTGTGCTGTATGGGGCCCAATGCTCCTCTAGATTAGCAAGTCGTGCTTGCGAATTGGCCTCCCTTGCTCCGTCTGTCCTGCCCTCAGCACCTCCCCCTCTTAGGCCCCAGCTCGCTGACTGATATCCCTCAGCGTCGTGACTGCCGCCCCTCGGCTCTCTGACTGCCGTCCCTCAGCCTCCCGACTGATATCCCTCCCGACCGCTACAGCCTAGGGGGCGCTGCCTCGGGGAGCTAGGCGGAGCGTCTGTCGGGCTAGCTGCTAGAATAATCGTATCTTTGTGATCGTTATGTATGCGTGCTGTGCGCGGATACGAGGCTTTCAATGATCGCTACACTATAGGCCTCGTGGCGCTCGCCTTTGCTCCCAGTCGTGCGGAGTAGGGCCTCAGGGCACGGCGGGTGCTGCTCACACGGAGCGGCAGCCCCTCACCTAAATACTACAAGATGTCTCGATATAAGCAGTCCCTCACTACGCTCGCCGTAGTTCTCCTTCTCCCATTTACTAGTCCTACTACCCAGGCAGCCCAGCTGCAATCCTCCCTCCCCATCCTAGAGCAGACCAGCACGGCTGTTGAGCTCTACCTCGAGTCCGCACCTGCCAAGGCCTCACAGCCCAAGGCGAAGAAGAGCAAGCGGAAGTCCAAGGCTAATACCAAGAGCACCCTGGCCAAGTCTAAGGCCACGGCTAAGAACAGCAGGAAGCATAAGAGCGGCAAGCGCGCGGGCTCCCGCCGTCGCGGCTCGGGCTATGGCTACAGCTACGAGCCTGTAGCGATCGCTAGCCACACGCCCGAGCTCATCCGCTCGGTCATGGAGCACGGCCACGAGCTCCTTGGGCATCGCTACCGCTCCTCGGGTATTGCCCCTTGGCCGCTCGACTGCTCGGGCTTCGTCAAGTACATCTTCTCCCTTGAGGGGATCAAGATCCCCCATTCCTCGGCAGCCCTCTCCGTCTATACCAGCAGACTCAGCGACCCGAAGCCAGGGGACCTCGTCTTCTTCCGCGGGAGCAATAGGGGCAGTAGCCGTATCGGGCATGTAGGTATGGTCGTGAGTAATGAGGCTGGGGACATCAAGATGATCCATAGCAGCTCCAGCAAGGGGATCGTCATCGAGAGTATTACGGGTAGCGCCTACTACTCCTCTCGCTATATGGGTGCTGGGCGCCTCCCACAGCTGGCTGGCCACTGGCGTCAGCTGCCTGACTCCATCGCGATGCCCTAATGCTGCAGGTCGATCAGCTCACGAAGAGCTTTGGGGATCGTGTCCTCTTCTCCGAGCTTAGTTTCTCTATAGAGCGCGGGCAGAAGGTCGGGCTCATTGCCCCGAACGGTACGGGGAAGTCCACGCTGATGCGCATCCTCCTGGGGCTCGAGCCTCAGGACGCGGGGACAGTCGTCTACGAGCGTGACCTACGGCGTGCCTACCTCCCGCAGCTCCCCGAGCTGACACAGCAGGGGACGATCCTCGAGGCCTGCTTCAGCCCCTACGACCCCGTGGCGCAGCTGACGCTGAGCTGGGAGCGAGCTGTCGCCGAGGGCGATAGCCGTCGTATGGAGGAGCTCCTGCCCGAGATGGAGGCCCAGGGTGCCTGGGACTATGAGCAGCGTGCCAAGGAGATCCTCGGGGCGCTGGGGCTGCACGAGCTCACCAAGCCCATCACCAAGCTCTCGGGCGGCGAGGCCAAGCGTGTCGCACTGGCGGGAGCCTTGATCAGTCAGCCTGACCTGTTGCTGCTCGACGAGCCGACCAACCACCTAGACCTAGCCAGCATCGAGTGGCTGGAGGACTACCTCAGCCGCTCCACGATGGGACTGCTGCTGATCACCCATGACCGCTACTTCCTCGACCGCGTCTGCAATCAGATCATCGAGCTCGATGCTGGGACACTCTACCGCTATAAGGGGAACTATGACTACTACCTCGCCAAGCGTCAGGAGCGCCACGAGCAAGCCGAGGCGCTGCGTCAGCGTGCCCTCAACCTCTATCGCCGCGAACTGGAGTGGATGCGCCGCCAGCCTCAGGCGCGTGGCACCAAGGCACAGTATAGGATAGACGCCTTCCACGCCCTCGAGCAGCAGACCCGCACACCTCGTCAAGAGGGAGCTATTGCCCTCGGGGAATCGGGCGCAGGCTATATCGGTAAGAAGATCTTCGAGGCGCAGCACGTGTCCAAGCGCTTCGGGGATAAGGTCATCCTCGAGGACTTCAACTACATCTTCAGCCGCTACGACAAGGTCGGCATTGTCGGGGAGAACGGTGTCGGGAAGACCAGCTTCCTACGTATGTTGCTCGGTGAGCTGGCACCCGACGCGGGGGCCTTCGACATCGGGGAGACGGTGCGCTTCGGCTACTACAGCCAGCAGCCGCCTGCCTTCGCCCCCGAGCGGCGCGTCATCGACATCGTGCAGGATCTAGCGGAGGACTTCACCCTGCCCGCAGGCAGTGGAGTAGAGCGCCTCAGTGCCTCGCAGATCCTGACGCGCTTCCTCTTCCCTCCCGAGCGCCAGTACACCCCTGTCGAGAAGCTCAGCGGAGGTGAGCTGCGTCGTCTCTATCTCTGTACGATCCTCGTCACCTGCCCCAACTTCCTCATCCTCGACGAGCCGACCAACGACCTCGACATCCTCACGCTGCAGGCTCTGGAGGAGTATCTGCAGGACTTCGCGGGCTGCGTGCTCATCGTCTCGCACGACCGCTTCTTCATGGACAAGGTCACCGAACACCTACTCTGCTTCGAGGGGGCGGGCAAGGTGCGTGACTTCCCAGGGAACTATACTCAGTACCGTGCCTTCAAGGCTGCCGAGGAGCGCCGAGCTGCTGAGCAGGCTCAGGCCGAGGCGCAGAAAGCTGCAGCCGCAGCCCCCGTCAGTCGTAGCGCGAGCACTCGACCAGCACGCCTCAGCTATGCCGAGCGCAAGGAGCTGGAGCAGATCGAGCAGCAGCTCCAGGCTCTGGACGAGGAGCGTGCGACCCTCGAGGCTCAGCTCGCCACAGGCACGCTGGAGCATCAGGCGCTCATGACGGCCTCGGAGCGTATCGGGGCCATCATCGAGCTGCAGGACGAGCTGACGCTTAGACAGCTTGAGCTCGAGGAGCGTCAGGGCTAGCCCTCCCCTCACCATACATCCTATCCCAAGCACACTACATCCTAGCCAATGAGCAAATATCAGTGGTCCTCCGACCTCGTCGCTAGCCTCCACGAAGCACTCACCGAGAGCAAGCGTATCGTCATTCTGCCGCACACCGCTCCCGACGGGGACGCCGTAGGCTCTATCCTGGGCTGGAAGCTCATCCTAGAGCACGCCTGCCCCGAGGCCGAGGTCACGGCGATCAGCCCCGACCGCATCGAGGACTACCTGAGCTGGATGCCGCACCTCGAGGAGCTCCTCTGCTTCGCCGACGAGCCCGAGCGCTGTCTGGAGCGCCTTGCGGAGGCCGACCTTATCTGTCACCTCGACCACAATACCATCACGCGCCTCCGGTATACACCACTCATTGAGGCGGTGCGTGCCAGTGGAGCACGCCGCCTGCTCATCGACCACCATCTCGACCCCGATCCAGACTTCGACTACAGCATCAGCCTGCCTAATGCCTCCGCTACCTGTGAGCTGATCTACCAGCTCTGCCTTAGCCTTGGCTACCGCGAGGCCATCACCCCCGAGGCGGCGACGCTGCTGCTGACGGGGATCATCACCGATACGGGGCGCTTCATGTACAGCCACCTCTGTCCCGAGCTCTTTGAGACGGCCTCAGGGCTCCTGGCCCTCGGGGCAGACTACGCTCAGATCATCGATCGCCTCAACTATCACAATCCCGAGCAGCAGCTGCGCCTGCAGGGCTATGTGCTCGACCGCAAGCTGGAGCTCTATCCCGAGCTGCGCGCGGCCGTGCTGACCCTCAGCCAGCAGGAGCTCCAGCAGTATGGCGCCAGCAAGGGCGATACTGAGGGCCTCGTCAACCTGCCCCTCAGCATCGAGGGCATCGACTGCTCCTGCTTCATCCGCGAGGACCGCACGCAGATCAAGCTTTCCCTGCGCTCCACGGGGGACTTCCCCGTCAATGAGCTGGCGCAGGAGGCCTTTGGTGGCGGTGGTCACCTCAACGCTGCGGGAGCGGAGTACCAGGGGAGCCTCGAAGAGGCCAAAAATATCTATCTTTGCCACCTACAGAGGCTCGTCGCTCGTCGCCGTGCAGCGCGGCCTCATGACTAGCATCGTCGGACATATCTCTAAGAAGCTCTACGCATAATGAAAAAGCTCACTAGCTATCGCATACTGGCGCTCCTCCTAGCCCTGCCCCTGCTGCTCGGCAGCTGCAAGAAGAAGAGTGACTTCAAGCCCCTCTCCCAGCTCAAGAAGGAGCAGACCCACGCCATAGAGCAGCTTATAAATAAGGAGCACTTCGGCGGACTGATCCAGAATATCAATCAGGAGGCTCTGCCCGCCGAGACCGATAGCCGCTACTTCTATAAGCTCGCCAACGGCCTCTACGTCCGCGTCAAGAACCGCGGCGATATGACGCGTCGCGCCCGACTTGGGGAGACGACCGTCAGCATCGAGATGACGGGACGCCTCTTTCGTGAGGATGAGCCCGAGCTCCTGAGCTTCAGCTCCATCACCAACCCCGCCTATCAGCCTACGCGCTTCCGCTATATGACCAACTACAGCGGGGGTATCGAGACGCACTACACGCTGCTGGGGCAGGTGCCCTTCGCCAGCTCACTCGACCGCTTCATGTGTGAGGGCATCGCCTATCCCGTGAGCTATATCGGGGACGGCGCCGAGCTCGAGCTGATCATCCCCTTCGAGCTGGGACCCTCGGAGTCCTACGTGCAGGGGCGAAGCATCTATCTCAGCAAGATTATCTACAAGTACCTATAATCGCATCCGCGCACACTACATCTAACCAGACGATCCAGTCATGACACTCATCAAATCCATCTCAGGGATCCGAGGCACCATAGGGGGCTCGATCTCTGATGGGCTCAATCCGGTAAGCACAGCACAGTTCGCAGCAGCCTACGCACAGTTCATTCGCCAGCAGAGCGGCAAGGCTCGCCCGCTCATCGTCGTGGGACGCGACGCACGCCTCTCGGGCTTCATGGTCAAGCAGGTTGTCCTTGGAGCCCTCGTCGGTATGGGCTGTGACGTCATCGATATTGATCTAGCGACGACCCCCACCACAGAGGTGGCTGTCGTCGGTAAGGGCGCCGATGGGGGCCTCATCCTCACCGCCAGCCACAATCCCAAGCATTGGAATGCTCTCAAGCTCCTGAATGCGCGTGGCGAGTTCCTCAGCGATGTAGAGGGCAAGGCGATCCTCCGTATTGCCGAGAGCCAGGACCTCCAGTTCGTCCAGGTCGGCGAGCTGGGGCGTGTCGTCGAGCAGCAGAGCTACCTCGCCGAGCATATCGCGGCGGTACTTGAGCTCCCTGGCGTCGATGTAGAGGCCATACGCAGAGCGGGCTTCCGTGTGGTCTTCGACAGCGTCAATTCTGTCGGGGGCATTGCCGTGCCCGCCCTCCTAGAGGCGCTGGGCGTCCAGCAGGTCACGGGTATCAATGATGAGCCTACGGGGGACTTTGCCCACGACCCCGAGCCGCTGCCAGATCACCTCATAGAGCTTACAGAGGAGGTGCGCCGTCAGGGGGCTCACGTGGGCTTCGCTGTGGATCCCGACGTAGACCGCCTGGCGATCGTCGACGAGCAGGGAGGCTTCTTCGGGGAGGAATACACGCTGGTCTCGATCGCCGACTACCTCCTCGAGCTCAACGGCGGGGGCAACACCGTCTCCAACCTCAGCTCTACCCGGGCGGTACGTGATATCACGCTGCGCCACGGCGGAAGCTACGAGGCAAGTGCCGTTGGCGAGGTCAACGTCGTGGCGAAGATGAAGGAGACGGGCGCGCTGATCGGCGGCGAGGGCAATGGCGGCGTCATCTACCCCGAGCTGCACTACGGCCGCGATGCCCTCGTAGGGATCGCACTCTTCCTTTCGCTGCTCGCTAGGCGTGGAACCTCGGTCAGTGAGCTGCGCAAGAGCTATCCCAGCTACTTCATGAGCAAGCAGCGCGTGGAGCTCCCTGCAGGCGTCGAGGCCCAGGAGCTGCTGGAGCGCTTTGCCGCTGACCAGGCAGGCGAGGGAGAGATCAGCCGCATTGACGGTATCAAGATCGACTACCCCGATCAGTGGGTGAACGTGCGCCGAAGCAATACGGAGCCCATCATCCGCATCTATACAGAGGCTCCGACGCAGGCAGCCGCTGATGCCCTGGCCGATTCGTCCAAGGCGCTCATCAGCTCCTACCTCGCTTAGCCCACCTATCTAGGCCCCATAGTCTAGCCTCATCCCTCGAGTACGAGGAGCGAGGCGCGGCTATGGGGCTTATCCTTTTCACACGGTTTACACGATACATTGGCACGTAAGAAGAAAGAACTGCCCCTGCTGAGGGGCGTACAGATCGAGGCTCTAGCAGGCGAGGGCAAGGCGCTGAGCCATGTCGAGAGGCAGGTACTCTTCGTCCCCTTCGGCGCCCCTGGAGACGTCTGTGATATCCAGCTCACCCGACGCAAGCGCAACTATCTGGAGGGGCGCATCGAGCGGCTGACGAGCCCCTCGCCACGCCGCACCGAGCCCTTTTGCTCGCACTTCACCGTCTGTGGCGGCTGTAAGTGGCAGCACATCCCCTACGACCTGCAGCTAGAGACCAAGGATCAGGTCGTGCGTGATGCCCTAGAGCGTATAGGCAAGATCGAGGTCGGCACCTACTATCCCATCCTAGGGTCGGAGAGGCGCGAGCGCTACCGCAATAAGCTGGAGTTCACCTTCAGCAATCGCCGCTGGCTCTTCCCTGGGGAGCTCGACGAGGTGAAGTGCACCGAGGAGGCGGGCGGCACGCCGCAGCTCTCGGGACTGGGCTTCCACCTGCCGGGGATGTTCGACAAGGTGCTGGACATCGATCGCTGCCACCTCGGAGCGGGGATCCTCGACGATATACGCCTCTTTGTACGGGACTATTGCCTCAGCCAGCCCGAGAGCTACCCTTACTTCGACCTAAGGCGTCAGGAGGGGCTGATGCGTACGCTGATGATGCGCACGACCTCGACGGGCGAGCTGATGGTGGTCGTCGTCTTCTTCCGAGAGGATGAGGAGGCGCGTCAAGCGCTCCTTGGAGCGATCGCGGAGCGCTTCCCTGAGATCACGGCGCTCCTCTACGTCATCAATGCCAAGGCCAACGATACCATCTCCGACCAAGAGATCCACTGCTTCTATGGGCGTGACTACATCGAGGAGGAGATGGAGGGGCTACGCTTCCGCATCGGGCCGAAGTCCTTCTACCAGACCAATAGCGAGCAGGCCTATGAGCTCTACAAGGTAGCCCGCGAGTTCGCCGAGCTGCAGCCAGGTGACCATGTCTATGACCTCTATACGGGGACGGGGACGATCGCCAACTTTGTGGCGCGGAGCTGTGCCTCTGTCGTCGGGATCGAATACGTGCCCGAGGCCATCGAGGACGCCAAGGTCAATAGCCGCGTCAATGGCATCGACAATACGCTCTTCTACGCTGGGGATATGAAGGACATCCTGACGCCCGAGTTCATCGCCCAGCATGGTGAGCCCGACGTGATCATCACCGACCCACCACGTGCCGGGATGCATGAGGACGTCATCTCGACCATCCTCGGCGCCGCGCCCCGCCGTATCGTCTACGTCAGCTGCAACCCCGCCACGCAGGCCCGCGACCTGCAGCTGCTCACTGCCTCGGGGCGCTATGTCATCACCAAGTCCCGTGCGGTGGATATGTTCCCCCACACGCATCATATCGAGAACGTCGTGCAGCTAGTGCGTCAGGACTAGCCGGCCGACGGCCTCAGCAGCCATCACCCCCCAAGCCTCATGTGCTATGAGAAGACTATGGCAGCGATATAGGAAGAGTCCAGCAATGCTCCTTGGCATCGCTGGGCTCTTCGTCGCTTTGTTTACTGGCCTCATGCTGCAGCGCAAGCTCCAGCGTACGGCCGAGCAGCGGCGTCTGGAGGCCGAGCTACGCCTCCCCGATACGCTGCGCGTCGTCACCCTCTCGGGGGCAACGACCTTCTTCACCTACAAGGACGAGCCCATGGGTTACCAGTACGAGCTCGTGCGCCTCTTTGCTCAGGAGCAGGGGCTGCCTATGGAGCTCTTCGTCGCCCATCACATGGATGAGGCGGTAGCGCTGGTGCGCTCGGGCAAGGCTGACCTCTGCATCACGCCGCATGCCGTCACCCGCAGCAGCAAGGATGAGCTGCGCTTCGCCGGGCCTGAGGAGCTCTCGGGGCTCGTGCTCGTGCAGCGACGCCGTGCTGCAGGGACCGACAGCACGCACTACATACGCAATGTCTCCGAGCTGCTGGGGCGTCCCGTCACGGTGCTGCGCGGCACGCGTGCAGCCGACCGTATCCGCCATCTGGAGGCCCAGCTGGGTGGGCCCATCAAGCTAGCCCTCATCGATTCCGATACGACCAATAGCGAGGACCTGATCGACCAGGTGGCGACCCACAAGATCGACTATACCATCATCGATCAGGAGCTGGCGCGGCTGGCCAAGACCTACTACCCGAATATCGATGTCTCGCTGGAAGTGGGCTTCAAGCAGCGCCTGCGCTGGTTCACCTCCCCCGAGCGTAGAGGCCTAGCGGAGGCGCTCGACCGCTGGGCAGCGCAGCTGCCGCGGCAGGATGCGGCCAGTGAGATCTACCGCCGCTACTTCGAGCTCAATAAGAGCGAACTCCCCGAGGAGGAGCCCCACCAGCTACCCAAGACGCTGACGGACAACAAGCGCTACCGCTGGCGTGGAGAGCTAGCGCACATCCATGAGGGCGGGATCTCGCCCTTCGACCACATCTTCCAGAGTGAGGCAAAGCGCATCGGCTGGCCGTGGCAGCTGCTGGCCTCCATCGCCTATCAGGAGTCCAACTTCAAGCCGCACATCGTCGGTTGGTCGGGCGCGCGCGGGCTCATGGGCATCATGCCGCGCACGGGGCGCATCTATGGAGCTAGCCCCGAGCAGCTCCTCGACCCGCAGGTCTCGGTGCGCGTGGCGGTGGATTGCCTCCTGGCGACGGAGCGTATCTTCAAGTCCATCCCCGCGGGGGACAACCGCCTACGCATCACGCTGGCGGCCTACAATGCGGGCCCAGCGCACTTAGAGGACGTCCTGCGCCTCTCGGCCAAGTACCGCAAGGGCGGCCACGACTGGGTCGAGGATATCGAGCCGCTGCTGCACCTCAAGAGCGAGGCGAAGTACTACAACGATCCCGTCTGTCGTGCAGGCTACCTGCGCGGCAAGGGCGTAGCGCGCTACGTCGATCAGGTGATGAGCCGCTACCAGCTCTATAAGAGCAAGGGAACGAAGATCCCCGAGGAGGGCAAGCGGCACGGCCTCGACTAAGCCCCCTTAGCCTACACCCCGATACCCAAGGCACAGCGCCGCTCCCTAGACTGCTAGGGAGCGGCGCTGTGCCTTTGTGCTTGGTCGAGAGCGGAGTAGGGAAGCGTGAGCGCTGAGCCTAGGGCCAAGCAGCCTTAGCCCTCCGTGCTGGGCTGCTCGGAGTGGAAGTGCTCGTAGACGATGCGCCCCTTGGCAGGGCCTATGGGCTTGGCGAGCTCCTCGAGGGAGGCTGTCGAGATGGCCTGCACGCTGTGGAAGTGGCGCAGCAGCTCGTCCTTGGTCTTGGGCCCTATGCCCTTGATGTAGTCCAGGCGCGAGGAGAGTTGGCTCTTGCTGCGCTTGTCGCGGTGGAAGGTGATGGCGAAGCGGTGCACCTCGGCCTGGATCTGCTCCAGCAGGCGGAAGGTCGCGCTGTGGTGCTTCACGGGGATCTCGTGGAGCTGCTCCTTGCCATAGAGGAGGGCGGAGGTGCGGTGGCGCTCGTCCTTGACGAGGCCCGCCACGGGGATGTCGAGCTCGAGGACGGCCAGCGCGTCACGTATCGCTCCGATCTGCCCCTTACCCCCGTCGGCGAGGATGAGGTCGGGTAGGGGCTCCTCCTCGCTGAGGAGCTTGCGGTAGCGGCGCTCCACGACCTCACGCATGGAGGCGTAGTCGTCGGGCCCCTCGACCGAGCGGATGGTGAACTTGCGGTAGTCCTTCTTGGATGGGCGGCCGCGCTTGAAGACGACGCAGGCGGCCACCGCATCCGAGCCCTGCACGTTGGAGTTGTCGAAGCACTCGATATGCATGGGGGGCTTGTCGAGGCCGAGCGCCTGGCGCAGCTCGGTGAGGATCTGCATGAGGCGCTGGTCGGGGTTGAGGCGCTCGGCACGCTTGTACTTATCGACCTTGTACTGCCGTACGTTGCGCTCGCTCAGCTCCAGCAGGCGCTTCTTGTCCCCGCGCTGGGGGATGGTGATGGTGATGCCTGGGCCTGCCTCCCAGCCTGGGTCGAAAGGTAGGATCAGCTCCCGAGCACGCGAGGCGAAGCGCTGGCGCAGCTCGGTGATGGCACTGGCGAAGAGCTCCTCACGCGTCTCGCCCTCCAGCTGGCTGTGGTACTCGAGGGTGTAGACCTTGGTGACCATACCCTGAGTGATGTGCATGAAGTTGACGCAGATCGAGCCGTCCTCGTCCTCGATGCAGCTGAAGACGTCCACGTTGTGTATGTGGTGGGGTGCTACGGTGTGCTTGACCTGATAGTTCTCGAGGTACTGCAGGCGCTCCTTGTAGATCTGTGCCTCCTCGAAGCGCAGAGCTGAGGCCAGCTGCTGCATCTCGTCGCGGTAGAGCTGGATGACGGTCTTGAGGTCGCCGCGCAGCAGCGAGGTGATCTCGCGGACGTTGTGCTCGTACTCCTCGAGGCTCTGTAGGCCGATGCAGGGGGCCTTGCACTTCTTGATGTGGTACTGCAGGCACTCCTTGTACTTACCCTGGGCGATCTTGGCGGGGCTTAGGTCGAGGTCGCAGGTGCGTATGGGGTAGAGGTCGCGTATCATATCCACGGTAGCGTGTGCCATGCCTACATCGGGGTAGGGGCCGAAGCGCTGAGATCCGTCCCGTGCGGGGCGTCGCTCGACGCGGATGCGGGGGAAGGGCTCGTTGTGGATGACGACCTCGGGGTAGGTCTTGTCGTCCTTAAGGAGGATGTTGTAGCGGGGCTGGTGCTCCTTGATCAGCGAGTTCTCGAGGATGAGGGCCTCGGCCTCACTACCTACGACGACGTACTCTATGCTGCGTATCTGACGCACCAGGAGGCGTGTCTTGGCGCTCTGCACCTCACGCTGGAAGTAGCTGCTGACGCGTCGGCGTAGGTTCTTCGCCTTGCCCACATAGATGATCTGCCCCTCGCTACCTCTGTATAGATAGCAGCCGGGGGATTCGGGGAGGGTGGGGAGGATCTTACGTAGTTCGTCGAGCGTCATGCGGGTAGCGTCCTAGAGTGTGGAGGTGTAGGGATACTACTGCAAAGGTACGAATTCTTACCTCCTGCCTCCGAGCCTTGCGGCGGGCTGGGCGGGGGATGACGACCTCCCGCGCCTAGCGGACGCTCCTGCCTAGCCTGGGGGCGCGGCGAGGGATATCCGTCAGCTCCTCGAGGGACGTCAGTCGGGCGGCTGAGGGATATCGGTCAGCGGGGGTGAGGGCTATCCCTCGAGAGCGCCCTCAGGGGAGGGGGAGCGGGGCGGGGAGCCTCGAGGCGGAGGATTTGGGGGGCTGCGGCTTTTTTCGTAATTTAGAGCCTTGATAGTGTAGGGCCTCAGAGGGCTTTGCACTGATAGCTATTATAATAAGGTATTAAGATTAAGCATGCAGGATCGCGAAGATAGGATCATAGATATCACGATCGAGGACGAGATGAAGTCGGCCTACATAGACTACTCTATGTCGGTCATCGTCTCCCGTGCTCTGCCTGATGTACGTGACGGCTTCAAGCCCGTACATCGTCGTGTGCTCTATGCAATGAATGAAGACGGGAATACCTACGACAAGCCTACGCGTAAGTGCGCCAGCGCCGTCGGGCAGGTGATGAAGTACTATCACCCCCACGGGGACTTCTCCATCTATGGGACGCTGGTACGCCTGGCTCAGCCGTGGAACCTCCGCTACCCCCTCGTCCAGGGACAGGGTAACTTCGGCTCCATCGACGGGGACTCGCCCGCTGCTATGCGTTACACCGAGTCGCGCCTGAATAAGCTCGCCAGCGAGATGCTGCGCGACATCGAGAAGGATACGGTAGACTTCCAGAACAACTTCGACGATTCCACGACGGAGCCCACGGTACTGCCCGCGCGCTTCCCCAACCTCCTGGTCAATGGCTCGGCAGGGATCGCCGTAGGTATGGCCACCAATATGGCTCCGCACAACCTCGGGGAGTCCATCGACGCCTGTGTCGCCTACATCGACAGCAAGGGCGAGATCGACGTGGCTGGCCTGATGAACTACATCAAGGCCCCCGACTTCCCGACGGGAGGCTTCATCTACGGCTATGCTGGAGTCCGTGAGGCCTTCGAGACCGGCCGTGGCCGCATCATCATCCGCAGCCGCTGCGAGATCGAGGTGCACAACAATCACGAGCGCATCATCGTCACCGAGATCCCCTACCAGGTCAATAAGTCCGAGCTCGTCAAGAGCATCGCCGACCTGATCAATGACAAGAAGCTGGACGGCATCTCGGGTATCGCCGACGAGTCGAACCGCAAGGGCATACGTATCGTCATCGACGTCAAGCGCGATGCCAACTCGGGCGTCGTCCTCAACAAGCTCTATAAGATGACGGCGCTGCAGAGCTCCTTCAGCGTCAACAACATCGCGCTGGTCAAGCAGCGCCCCGAGGACAGACAGGGTCGTCCCCAGCTGCTGAACCTGCGCGACCTGATCCATCACTTCATCGAGCACCGCCACGACGTCGTCTACCGCCGCACGCAGTACGACCTGCGTAAGGCCGAGGAGCGCGTCCACATCCTCGAGGGGCTGATCATCGCCGTAGACAATATCGACGAGGTCATCCGCATCATCCGCGCCGCGAGCGAGCCCCAGGAGGCCATCGAGCAGTTGATGGCGCGCTTCAACCTCTCGCTCCTGCAGGCACGTGCCATCGTAGATATGCGTCTGCGTGCCCTTACTGGTCTCGAGCGTGACAAGCTGCGTGCCGAGTACGAGGCCTTGGTCAAGGAGATCGCGCACCTCAAGGCCCTCTTGGCCGACAAGGAGCTGCGCGCCGCCCTCATCCGTGAGGAGCTGCTGGAGATCAAGGAGAAGTACGCCGACGAGCGACGCAGCGAGATCATCTACGCGGCCGAGGAATTCAATCCCGAGGACTTCTACGCCGATGACGAGATGATCATCACCATCTCGCACCACGGCTATATCAAGCGTACGCCGCTGAGCGAATTCCGCTCTCAGGCGCGCGGCGGTGTCGGTGCCAAGGGCAGCGACACGCGCGACGAGGACTTCATCGAGTACATCTACTCGGCCTCGATGCACGCCACGATGCTGCTCTTCACGCAGATGGGGCGCTGCTACTGGCTCAAGGTCTACGAGATCCCCGAGGGGGCGAAGAACGCCAAGGGCCGTGCCCTGCAGAACCTCCTCAACTTCGAGCCTGGCGACCGCGTCAATGCCTTCATTCGCGTCAAGAACCTGACGAAGGATCAGGACTTCGTCAGCTCGCACTACCTGCTCTTCTGCACCAAGCGCGGGGTCATCAAGAAGACTCTGCTGGAGGCTTACTCCCGCCCCCGTGCCAACGGGATCATCGCCATAAACCTCGCCGAGGGCGACCAGCTGGTGGATGTCGCGCTGACCAATGGGCGTAAGGAGGTGCTCATCGCCAACCGCAACGGTCGCGCGGTGCGCTTCGCCGAGGATGCCGTACGTGCCACTGGGCGTAATGCTATGGGGGTACGTGGTATGACGCTCGACGAGGACGGCCGCGACGAGGTCGTCGGGATGCTCGCCGTCGAGGCCGACACTGAGGAGACCATCCTCGTAGTCAGTGAGCAGGGCTATGGCAAGCGCTCCCTCGTCGAGGACTACCGCAAGACCAACCGCGGCACCAAGGGCGTCAAGACGCTCAACATCACCGACAAGACAGGTGAGCTGGTGGCCTTCAGCGCCATCACCGATGAGCATGACCTGATGATCATCAACCGCAGCGGCATCACCATCCGTGTCCATGCCCGCGACATCAGCGTGCAGGGACGTGCTACCCAGGGGGTACGCATCATCGACCTCAAGAAGCGTGGCGACGAGATCGCCTCTGTCTGCCGTGTGCTGACCGAGGAGGACGAGCCCGAGCTCTCTGAGGAACTAGACCCAACAGCTACGTCCGTAGCCCCCGAGCTCGCTGAGGGCACAGCCACTCAGGACCAGCTCCCCCAGGAGCTGCTCGACCGAGCTATGGACGAAGATCTCAATAAGTAAACATCACACTATCATTAAAGAGAAACCACAATGAAGAAACTACTGTGCGCTGTAGCTCTCGGTCTGATGAGCGCAGCAGGAGCCTATGCTCAGGTGGCCAATGTCAAGACAGCGGAGAAGATCGCTGGCGCTGGTGAGAAGGCTGACTTCGCCGAAGCACGCCGCCTCATCAAGGAGGCTCTGGCTAACGATGAGACGAAGAACGACCCCTATACCTGGTACGTCGCTGGTCTCATCGAGCGTGAACACTTCACCGCTGAGCAGAAGAAGACGCTGCTGAACAAGGAGGCCGACCAGGCACCTATGTTCACCGCCCTGGTCGCTGTCGTCCCTGCGTGGATGCAGCTCTACCAGCTCGAGAGCCAGCCTGACGATAAGGGTAAGGTGTCGCTGAAGTACGTCAAGAAGGCTAAGGAAGCCCTCCACACCGACTACCAGCAGCTCATCAACGCTGGCTCCTACTACTTCGAGAAGAAGGACTACGCACACGCTGCGGACGCCTTCGGCAAGTTCCTCGAGGTTAAGCGCTCGCCCCTCTTCGCTGACGATAAGGATGTAGCGGTCATTGACTCCAACGCGATGAACATCGCCTACTACGCTATCGCCTCGGCCTACACCGCAGGGGAGCACCCCACGACCGTAGAGCTGTACAAGAAGCACGGCGACATCGCGACCAACAAGAAGGAGCTCCTGCAGATGGTAGCTGCCTCCTACCTCAACGCTAAGGACAGCCTCGGCGCTATCCCTGTACTGATCGAAGGGGACAAGCTCGCACCTGAGCTGCCCTTCTTCGTGGCCAACATCGTCACCATCTATCAGAATCAGAACAAGGGTGAGGAGGCTATGAAGTACCTCGAGAGCAAGCTGGCTACCAACCCCAAGGACGCTATGGCGCTGCTCATGATGGGGAACTACTACGAGCGCACCGACCTGAAGAAGGCCCTCGGCTGGTACTACAAGAGCGCCCTGGCTAACCCCGCTGATGGCAACGCGAACCTCTACCTCGGTCAGGCCCTCTACAACGCTGCGGCTAAGATGTACGAGAACCCCAACATCACCCAGGCTGAGGCTAAGGTAGCCGATGACCTCCTCAAGGCAGCTATCCCTGCTCTGGAGATCGCCTACAAGACGATGCCCGACAATGTCAAGGGGCTCCTCGGTAGCGTCTACTACCAGCAGAAGCAGGAGGACAAGAAGGCTGCGATCGACAACGGTACGCTCGAGGTAGGTGAGCCCAAGTTGGGTGACCTCACGGCGCTCATCGAGTCCATCGACTTCTCCAAGCCTGCCGCTGAGGCTAAGGCCGCTGAAGCTCCAGCGCAGCCCGTCAAGAAGGCTGCCCCCGCTAAGAAGGCCGCTAAGCGCAAGTAAACACCTGATCTGAGCGGGCTCGACTCGGCGCAGAACAGGGTCGAGCCCTGCCCCTCAGGGGTGGAAGCCACGTCTCTCCCGAGGCGTGGCTTTCTCTTTGTCCCTGCTCCGCGTGAGACTATGGAGGTGCGGGCGAGACTGCCCACCTTAGCTCAGGCCTAGTTTTGGGCTAGATCTAGGCCGAGCGCTTAGCAGCACTTTGTGAGGGTTACGATAGGATTAGGGGAAATAGAGGTAGGAGTAAACTAAATGCCCGCCTAGAGCGTTATCTCACATGGACGCCCAGCAAGGCTAAGGCTTCGCCTGGGTCCTGCGAGCGCCCAAAGTAATACAATATCTAACCTCATAAACATCACCTACAGAGATGAAGAAGTATCTATTGGCACTCGCTGCCGTCCTCACCCTCAGCCTCGGCGCCTATGCACAGAGCCCCACTAAGGCTGAGCCCACCAAGAAGGAAGCGAGCTGCCACGCCAAGAAGGACAAGGGCTGCGCGTGCCGTACCGAGGGCGCTAAGGCTTGTACCTGCGCTAAGGAAGGTAAGACCTGCACCTGTGCTCAGGACGCTGCCAAGACTCAGAACGCTAGCTGCAAGAAGGGCGGTCAGTGCAGCAAGGATGGCCAGAACTGCGACAAGCAGAACGGCCAGAAGTGCTGCAAGGAAGGTCAGAAGTGCGACAAGCAGAACGGCCAGCAGTGCAGCAAGGATGGCCAGAAGTGCGACAAGCAGAACGGCCAGAAGTGCTGCAAGGAAGGTCAGAAGTGCGACAAGC
>ERZ773265.864-NODE-864-length-17400-cov-5.151975_pt1 | contig 17400 bp, 8 predicted proteins | sample MGYA00580512_ERZ773265 | MGnify/ENA primary metagenome ERZ773265 (study PRJEB29015, sample SAMEA2738169) | human oral metagenome | biome: human oral; feature: human-associated habitat; material: saliva | place: China | collected 2183 ... | reverse complement strand
CTCGTCCGCAACTTTTATCCCTACGTGGAGCAACAACCTAATAGAGGTCGCTTCACAAAGCTATATAGGTCGGAGCGCAAAGCAATATAGGTTGCCACCACCCCCTATTATTGCAGGGCACTATGGAAGAGCTATCTTTGCAGGTACTCGGAATATATTCACCCTCTAAATAGTTACATACGACAGCACTATGCGAATGACTACCCAGGGCTTACGCTCTACGGCACTCGCCTTGTCCCTCTCCCTGACGAGCCTCTTCGCGACTCAGGCTGAGGCGGCTGTGGATAGCCTTCAGCTCATCCCACGCCCCGTAAGCGTCACCTATGGCACGGGCACGCTCCGTCTGCCCCATACCCTCCGTCTCTCCGCTGGAGCACCTGCCTCCCTCAGCGACGGACTCAAGAAGCAGTCCTTCACCACGACCGCTGCCAAGGGCCGCATGAAGGGTCTTATCACGACCCGTCTCGATGCCTCCGTCCCAGGCCTCGAAGGCTACCGCCTCGAGATCGGCAAGCAGGGTATCACCCTCACTGCCCGTGATGAAGCGGGTCTCCGACAGGGTACGCAGTCCCTCCTGCAGATCACCCAGCAGTACGGAGGAGCCCTACCCTACCTCACCATCACCGACTCAGCACGCCTGGCCTATCGCGGTGTGATGCTCGATGTCTCGCGTCACTTTATGAACCGCGATATGATCATCCGCCTCTTGGATGAGATGGCTCGCTATAAGCTCAACCGCTTCCACTGGCACCTCGTCGACGGTGGTGGCTGGCGCTTCCCCTCGAAGAAATATCCCCTCTTGACGAAGAAGGCCGCCTTCCGCACTGTAAGTGACTGGGACCAGTGGTGGCAGAAGGATCGCCGCTTTGTCGACGAAGGCACCCCTGGGAGCTACGGCGGCTACTACAGTTTGGAAGACATCCATGCCGTACTCAACCACGCTACCCGACTCGGCATCACGGTCATCCCCGAGATCGAGCTCCCTGGACATAGCAACGAGATCTTCGCTGCTTATCCCGAGCTGAGCTGTCTCAACGAATGGGCCTTCGAGAACTCCGACGTATGTATCGGGAATGAGAAGACCTTCAAGTTCTTCGAAGATATCCTCGACGAAGTCATGGCGATCTTCCCCTCGAAGTACATCCACATCGGTGGTGACGAAGCCACGATGCAGCACTGGAGCAAGTGCGCTAAGTGTGCCGAGCGCAAGCGTGTCGAAGGGCTCAAGGACGACCACGCGCTCCAGAGCTATATGATCCGCCGTATCGAGAAGTACCTCAATAGCAAGGGGCGCAAGCTCATCGGCTGGGATGAGATCCTCATGGGTGGTCTCGCTCCCGACGCTACGGTTATGAGCTGGCGTGGCGAAGAGGGTGCGATCCAGGCTGCCAAGGAAGGCCACGATGTCATCCTCACCCCCAATAGCCACGTCTATCTGGACCTCTATCAGCGTGAGTCCGACCACGAGCCCCGCGCTAATGGCGGCTTCATCCCTCTGGAGAAGATCTATTCGTACAACCCCGTACCTAAGGAGCTGACGCCTGCCGAGACCAAGCACGTCCTCGGTGTACAGGCCAACCTCTGGACGGAGTATGTCCTCGATGAGCCCCATGCCGAATACATGCTCTTCCCCCGTATCCTGGCACTCTCGGAAGTCGCATGGACACCCCAGCAGGATCGTGACTATAAGAACTTCCTGACGCGTGTGAACTACCACGTCCCCGCACTCAAGAAGCGTGGCATCAACGTCTATCCTCTGCGCCGTATCGCTGCCATCAATGAGGTCGACACCGTGAAGCACCTCGTCTCTGTAAGCCTCGACAGTGAGCGCCCCACAGCCGACATCCGCTACACGACGGACGGCACAGAGCCCACAGCTCGCTCGCCTCGCTACACGGGTACGCCTCTTACCTCACGCGACTCCCTCATCGTCAAAGCCCGCCTCTTCGAGGGGGATAAGATGATCGAGGCCGCCCCCATGATCTCCTTCCGCACCGACTACCACAAGGCTATCGGCAAGAAGATCACCTACAACGACTGCACGTGGAATGAGCGCTACACCGCAGGTGGCTCACGCGCCCTCATCGATGGCGTGCGTGGTACGCCCACCTACCTCGATGGTCGCTGGCAGGGCTTCACCTCACCTATGGACGTGACGATCGACCTCGGTGCCGTGACGGAGCTCAGCCATATCTTCGCCAAGTTCATGCAGGAGCGCGTCCAGTGGGTCTATATGCCCGGTGATGTAGAGATCCTCCTGAGTGACGACGGCGTGAACTTCCGTAGCGTAGCTCGCCAGAAGACGCTCACCTCTGAGGATATCTATAAGCCCGTCTTCGAGACCTTCTCCTTCCCGATGAAGGAGCGTGCGCGCTATGTCCGCGTGAAGGCAAGCAACAACCGCTCGGCTGGGCACTTCATCTTCTGCGACGAGATCATCGTGCACTAAGCCTCTCAGTAGCCACAGCGGCTATACCATAATATATATGACACCGTCCCCAGACGAGCGAGATACCGCTCATCTGGGGACGGCTCGTATAGGCCCTCTCCCCTCATCGATCTCCCTCCTACCGCTAAGCGATAAGCCTACTCTCCAATAAGTAGGGAAAAGTTAATAACTTTGTGCCGAGTATGCGCCCGTGGATCCAGACGGAGAACGGGCATTCCACAGCACCTCTTTGGGGCAATTTCATAGCCCACCAATGAAGAGGTGACAGATGATAAATTATTAGATGAAACATAAGATCAAGTCCTTGCTTTGGCTGACCTTTGCACTGGTCTGGATAAGCATCTTAGGCGGTATCTTCGCTATTTCCATGGGGTGGATAGGCTACCTGCCCCCGATCGAGCAGCTTCAGAACCCGATCGACAAATACGCCTCACAGGTCCTCGCCGCTGATGGTGAGGTCATCGGTTCCTATGCCCACGGGGGCTCCAACCGCGTCCTCGTTGACTATAAGGACCTCTCTCCCAACCTCGTCAAGGCTCTCATCGCTACGGAAGACGTTCGCTTCGAGGGGCACTCGGGTATTGACTTCCGTTCGCTCGCACGTGCCATCTTCAAGACGGGTATCCTGCAGCAGAAGAGCGCAGGGGGTGGTAGCACCATCACCCAGCAGCTGGCTAAGATGCTCTACTCTCCTCCCAGCTCCAACTTCTTCACCCGTATGATGAAGAAGCCCGTAGAGTGGGTCATCGCAGCTAAGCTCGAGCGCTACTACACGAAGGAGGAGATCCTGGCGATGTATCTGAACCAGTTCGACTTCCTCTACAACGCCGTAGGGATCCGCTCGGCTGCCTTCACCTACTTCGGCAAGACGCCCGCAGAGCTCAACCTCCAGGAGTCAGCGATGCTCATCGGGATGTGTAAGAACCCCTCTATCTACAACCCCATCCTCCGTGCTAATAGCCCCCTCCCCATGGAGCGACGCAACACCGTCTTCCAGCAGATGGAGAAGGCTGGCTACCTCACAGAGCGCGAAGTCGACTCCCTCTCACGCCTCCCCATCAAGACGTCCTTCCACCGCATGGACCACAAGCAGGGTATAGCCCCCTACTTCCGTGAGCACCTGCGTAAGATCATGATGGCAGACAAGCCCGACCGCAGCGACTATGCTTCGTGGCAGTACGATAAGTTCCGCGACGACAGCATCCAGTGGGAGACGAACCCACTCTACGGCTGGTGTAATAAGAACCGCAAGCCTGACGGCTCCCCATACAATATCTATACAGACGGGCTGAAGATCTATACGACGATCAACCCCGCTATGCAGCGCTACGCTGAGGAGGCCGTCGAGGAGCACCTCGCAGGGCATCTCCAGCCTGCCTTCGACCGCGAGCGCCGCGCTCGTGGTGGTGATCCCTTCAGTACCTCGATCTCTGCCGACCAGCGCAAGAAGATCCTCGAGCGTGCCATCCGCCAGTCTGAACGCTGGCGTCTAGGCAAGGAGGACGGACTGTCGGATTCGGAGATCCGTGCACAGTTCGACCGCAAGACGAAGATGCAGGTCTGGTCTTGGCGCGGTCAGCGTGATACGGTGATGACGCCCCTTGACTCGATCCGCTACATGAAGGGGATCCTCCGCTCGGGCTTCGTAGCGATGAACCCTCACAACGGTCACGTCTTGGCCTATGTGGGTGACATTAACTTTTCCCAGTTCCAGTACGACATGGTGTCTGACGGGCGCCGTCAGACGGGGTCTATCATCAAGCCCTTCCTCTACTCTCTGGCGATGATCGACGGGGCTTCTCCCTGCGATCAGGTCCTCCACGTACAGCGTACCTACCGCCTTGACAATGGGCAGACCTGGACTCCACGTAATACCAACCACCGCCGCGTCGGTGAGATGGTCTCCATCCAGTGGGGGCTTCAGAACTCCGACAACTGGGTGACGGCCGAGCTGATGAGCCGCACCTCTCCGCTGACCTTCAAGCGTCTCTTGGAGAGCTATGGTCTACGTGGCCCCATCGAGGCTACGATGGCGATGTCGCTCGGTACCCCCGAAGCGACCGTCGGCGAGATGGTCTCGGGCTACACCACCTTCGTCAATGACGGCGTACGTGTGGATCCCATCCTCGTCACTCAGATCGAGGATATGCACGGCAATATCGTCGCGACCTTCGCTCCGAAGATGACTGAGGTACTGACCGCCGATGCCGCACACAAGATGCTCTACATGCTCCAGAACGTCGTCAACGGCGGTACGGGGGGACGCCTACGCTCCTCCTTCGGCCTGCAGATGCCTCTGGGCGGTAAGACAGGTACGACGCAGAATAATAGTGATACATGGTTCATGGGCTTCACTCCCGACCTCGTAGCTGGCTGCTGGGTAGGTGGTGAAGAGCGTAGCGTGCGCTTCAACTCTATGGCCTTCGGTCAGGGGGCTGCTGCGGCACTGCCTATCTTCGGGAAGTTCCTCAAGAAGGTCTACGGAGACAGCAAGCTCGGCTACCTCGCTAATATCCCCTTCCAGCTCCCCGAAGGCTTCTCACCCTGTTACGACGCAGGCAATAGCGATGAGGCCGTCGAGATCTACGAGGGTGTCAACCCCGACTCCACGGGATCCTACTCCCCATTCTAAGGAGGGGTAGGAATCCCTACTGCATACCGAATAGATAAGACCAATAATAGACACGTGAATAAGGTCGCACTCATCACCGGGGTAACGGGCCAGGACGGCTCCTTCCTCGCAGAGTTCCTCATCGAAAAGGGCTACGAAGTCCATGGTATCATCCGACGCTCCTCGTCCTTCAACACGGAGCGTATCGAGCACCTTTACTTCGAGGAGTGGGTGCGCGACATGAAGCGTGGTCGGGCACTCAATCTGCACTATGGCGATATGACCGACTCCAGTTCGCTCATCCGCATCATCCAGCAGACTCAGCCCGACGAGATCTATAACCTCGCTGCTCAGAGCCATGTGAAGGTCTCCTTCGATGTACCTGAGTACACCGCTGAGACCGATGCCACGGGTACGCTGCGCCTCCTCGAGGCTGTCCGCATCCTCGGACTGGAGAAGAAGACGAAGATCTATCAGGCCTCGACCTCCGAGCTCTTCGGTCTGGTACAGGAGATCCCCCAGCGTGAGACGACACCCTTCTACCCCCGCTCTCCCTATGGGGTAGCTAAGCTCTACGGCTTCTGGATCACCAAGAACTACCGCGAGAGCTATGGTATGTTCGCCGTCAACGGCATCCTCTTCAACCACGAGAGTGAGCGCCGTGGCGAGACCTTCGTCACCCGCAAGATCACCCTCGCCGCTGCTCGTATCGCAGCAGGAGAGCAGGACAAGCTCTACCTCGGGAACCTCAGTGCCCTGCGCGACTGGGGCTATGCCCGTGACTATGTCGAGTGCATGTGGCTCATGCTGCAGCACGACACCCCTGAGGACTTCGTCATCGCCACCGGCGAGCAGCACTCCGTACGTGAGTTCACCGAGCGCGCCTTCCACGAGGTAGGTATCGACCTACGCTGGGAGGGTGAAGGCGTCGAAGAGCGTGGTATCGATATCGCCACAGGTCGCGTCCTCGTCGAGGTTGACCCGAAGTACTTCCGCCCTGCCGAAGTAGAGACCCTCTTGGGCGACCCCACAAAGGCCAAGGAACTCCTCGGATGGAATCCCAGCAAGACCTCCTTCGAAGAGCTGGTACGCATCATGGTACACCATGATGTCGCCTACGTCCAATCCCACAAGCACGCCTAATGGACTCACCCAAACTCTCCCCTTCGACCAAGATCTATGTCGCAGGGCATCGTGGGCTCGTAGGCTCCGCTATCTGGTGCAACCTCGAGCAGCGTGGCTATACCAACCTTGTAGGCCGTACCCATAGTGAGCTGGATCTGACGGATCCCGTCGCTGTACGTGCGTTCTTCGATGAGGAGCGCCCCGAGGCGGTGATCCTCGCAGCAGCACACGTCGGGGGGATCATGGCGAACAACACCTACCGCGCTGACTTCATCTACGACAACCTCCAGATACAGCAGAACGTCATCGGAGAGAGCTTCCGCCACGGCGTAAAGCACCTCCTCTTCCTCGGCAGTACCTGCATCTATCCCAGAGAGGCCGAGCAGCCCCTCCGCGAAGAAGCCCTCCTCACGGCTCCTCTGGAGTACACCAACGAGCCCTACGCTATCGCCAAGATCGCGGGACTCAAGATGTGCGAGAGCTTCAACCTCCAGTACGGCACGAACTACATCGCAGTCATGCCGACGAACCTCTACGGCCCCAACGATAACTTCCACCTCGAGAATAGCCATGTCCTACCAGCGATGATCCGCAAGATCTACCTTGCCGATCGTCTGCAGCAAGGGGACTGGCAGGCTGTACGCATAGATCTCAGCAAGCGCCCCGTCGCTGGCGAAGACGGCACGGGAGATGAGGCGACGATCCTCACGCTCCTCGAGCGCTTCGGCATCCACCCTGGCCAGGTCAACCTCTGGGGCTCAGGCCGTCCGCTGAGAGAATTCCTCTGGAGTGAAGATATGGCTGATGCCTCAGTACACATCCTTCTGCATACGGACTTCCGCTCACTCTGCCCCCAAGATGGTAGCCCCATCCGCAACTGCCACGTCAATATCGGCACAGGGAAGGAGATCTCGATCGGTGAGCTGGCACAGCTTATCGCCCGCACCATCGGCTTTGAGGGGCGCATCAAGTGGGACAGCAGCAAGCCCGACGGCACGATGCGCAAGCTCACCTCCGTAGAGAAGCTCCACAGCCTTGGCTGGCACCATCAGGTAGAGATCGAGGACGGCGTACAGCGCCTCTTCGACTGGTACCGCACCCACTAATAGCATCCCCGAAGCGACCTCGTCTGAGATGTCCCGACGCTCCAAGTACATCAAGCGTATCTTGTGGGGAATCCTCCTCACGCCCTTCGTCCTAATTCTTCTTGTAGCAGTACTACTATACGTACCGCCCGTGCAGCGCTTTGTCGTACAGCGCACCGCTGCCTACCTATCGGAGAAGACTGGGATGCAGGTATCTGTCGGGAACATTCATCTCGCCTTCCCCCTCGACCTCTCGCTTCAGAAGCTACAGGTCCTCCGCAGTCCTGGCGACACCCTCATCTCGGTAGGGGCACTCAGCCTCTCCCCGACCCTACGTCCTCTCTTCGACAGTCAAGTCGAGGTTCCTCGTATTGCTCTCGACAGCCTGACCTACAATCAGCGCGACAGCCTGGGCTTGAGCCTGCTGCAAGTACACCTCCCAGCAGCCACGGCCGAGCAGCTCTTCGTCGATCTCAACAAGGAGCGCGTTGACCTCAACCGCCTCACGACCCAGGGGGGCTACATCCGCTACTACTCGACCGACACCACGAAGAAGCCTGAGGAAGAGAGTGAGCCACTGAAGTGGCTCATCCGTGCTGGCGAGATCGACCTGCAGAAGACTCGCATTGAGGTCGCCATGCCGCTGGACTCACTCCTCATCGATGCGGATGTCGACCGCCTCAAGATCGACCGCGGAGAAGCCGATCTCAATAAGATGCGCTTCCAGGTCGCGCACACCAAGATCGATGCGAAGAGTCTGCGCTACTCCGTCGACCAGAACTTCTCCAAGCTACCCTTCTTCGATCCCCAGCACATCCAGCTCCATGACCTCCACCTCGAGGGTGAGGACATTGACTCTGAGGGTATGCGACTTAGCCTCCTTCTACGGCACGCACAGCTCCGTGAGCAATCGGGGCTGAAGCTCCTCCATCTCAGCGGACGCTATCAGATGGATAGCCTCACTATGCGCCTTGATGGGCTGGATCTCATCACCGATGCCTCCTCCATCAAGGGCTATCTCTCTATGCCCTGGAGCCTCCTACAGTCCGACCGCAAGGCACAGCTGGAGCTATCTACCAACACCTCTCTCGGCATCAAGGATATTCTCCTCTTCGCTGGTAAGACGCTCCAAGAGACCCGTGATGGGCGCGAACTCTTCAACACCTTTGCCCGTCACCGCCTCCTCGCTCCACTCAAGATGCAGGCTGAGCTGACGGGGACACTCACCGCGATACAGATTCGTCAGGCCGAACTCAAGTGGCCCGACATCCTTGACCTCAACCTCTCAGGGACGCTCAGCGAAGTCCTTGAGATGCACCGCTCAGGGCGTCTCAAGCTCCGTGGACGTGTAGGCCCCAAGGCCAATACTCTCCTCGGACTCCTTGCTCCCGAGCAAGCCAAGACCTATCGCATCCCCAGCCCACTCACGCTCTCTGGCGACATCGACATCCGTCGAGGTCGCTATGTAGGTGACCTCACGGCTGAGGAGAGCACGGGCAAGCTCCAGCTGAAGGGTCACTTCACTGAGGCCACCAAGACCTATGACCTGGTACTGAAGGCACAGGATATTGACGGGCGTCACTTCATGCCTCAGGACTCCATCGGGCTGGTTAGCCTTGACGTAGCTCTTCAAGGGCGTGGCTTTGATCCACTCAGTCCCCATACGCAGCTCTCTATCCGAGGCCGACTGCATGAGGCAAATCGCGGTAGCCTGCATCTGCAAGACATCACCCTCGACGGCTCCCTCCAGTCAGGGAACCTCGGGCTCTCCCTCAACAGCATGAACCCTGGGGCGAACTTCACGCTTCAGCTTGATGGGATCTTCTCTCGCCAAGGCATCAATACAGGCATCGGGCTGGAGCTCGTTGACCTCGACCTCCAGCGCTTGGGCTTCTCCGAGACACCACTTGCGGGGAAGCTCCGTCTGGAAGGTGAGCTCCGCTCCGACCTCAAGGACACGCACACCATACAGGCCGTACTTGATGGTATGAGCTTCACTATGGGCGATGAGAAGATCACCCCACCACAGGCTGAGCTTCATGTATCCACGTCGCCACAAGACATCCATGCTGGCCTCACTTCGGGCGATATGAAGGCCTCCCTCTACGTCGGGAGCAGCCCCACTGTAGCACAGAAGGACGTCACTCACCTACTCGATGAGACCCTCCGTCAGATCGAGCTCATCACCTCAGGGAAGTCCGCGACGAAGCATCTTGAGGACCTCGCTATCCACCTACCGAAAGCGACCTTCAGCCTCTCCATGGGCAAAGACAATCCTCTCCGCTACTACCTCGCAGAGCAGCGTATCGCTGTAGGCTCTCTGACGGCCAACCTCACGACTTCTCCTCAAGAGGGGATCAGTGGCAATGTAGCCATCTCCGATCTTCGCGTTGACACTCTCCGCATCAACGCGGCCCAGCTCAATATCTCCACTGAGCGCACAGCTATCGCTCGAGGTGATAGCATGTCCCTCGCTCTCTTCGGTACGGTGATGAAGTCCCACTTCCGCGAGCAGGAGGGCTTCACCATCAACACCGATCTGCGCACGAGTCTGCAGGGCGGGCACCTCGACCTCTCCTATCAGGATGAGCGGGGACAAACCGTGCATGCTGCCGAAGCCTCGGGTAGCTGGTCGGGGGAAGCCTATCAGCTTTACTTCCTCGGTGACCGCCTACGTATCGCCTACAACGACTACACCATCAATCCCGACAACCAGCTCAGCCTGCGTAAGCGGGATAACGTCCTCCTCGGCTCGCTGAAGCTCACAGGTGAGAAGCGAGGGGAGTTCTCTCTCCAAGCGACCGAGGAGACACCTGGAGTGCAGGACATCCTACTCAGCATCCACAACCTCCATCTTGAGGACTACCGCAGTCTGGGACTCCCCGACATCGGTGGGATCTTCTTCGGCGACGTCCACTACCAGCGGAAGGGCGACCTCAGCCAGCAGCCGACGATCTCGGGCGACCTCTCCATCAGCGACCTGCGCTACGAGGACAAGAAGCTCGGTCACTTCACCTCCTCCCTCTTCTACGAGCCACGTAGCGGCGACTCCCACTATATCACAGGGGAAATCGGCTACAACGGTCAGCCAGCGATGAGCATCGATGGGATCTACTACCCCCGTGAGAAGGTATCTCCGCTCAAGGGGACACTCACACTTACCTCCTTCCCGCTGGAGCTTGCCAATCCCTTCCTCGTGGAGAACAGCACCACGCTTGCGGGGACTGCCGACGGGAGTATCAGACTCTCAGGGAAGCTCACCGAGCCACTTCTCTCGGGGCAGATGCACCTGAACAAGGGTATGCTGAACCTCAACGCCTACGGGACACACCTTGCTCTCGACTCTATCCCCGTACGCATGGAGGGCTCAGATATCTTCTTCGACCACTATGCGCTACGTCCCTCAGGAGATCCGAAGAAGGCAATCTATATCGATGGCTCGATACGTAAGAGTACCACACCACAGGCTACGGCTTCGCTACGCATCACCTCTGATGAGCTGACCCTCCTCAACGAGCCTCGCCCCACCCGCGATGACCAGCTCCTCTATGGTAAGATCATCGCCTCGACACGTATGGTGGCTACGGGTCCCCTTACCTCACTGCGTGTCCGCGGTAGCGTGAACGTACTCAGCGGTACGAACTGCACCTACGTCATGCGCGAAGACCCGCTGACAGCCAGCCAGCAGACCGATCAGCTCGTCCAGTTCATAGACTTCTCCGATACCCTCTTCACCAAGAAGGTAGAGGTCGCCCCCACCTCTCTCGGTGGGCTTGATGTGAACCTGACGATCAACGTGGACCCCTCGGTACGTATCGGCGCCGACCTCACGGCTGGCGGCACGGACTATGTCCATGCTCAGGGGGGCGGCACGCTTCACTTCACCTATCCGCCCTACGGCGAGATGAGCATGACGGGGCGCTACGAGATGAGTGGTGGTGGCGAGCTGAGCTACACCCTCCCCGTCGTAGGCAATAAGCGCTTCTCCATCGACCCCACCAGCACCCTCACGTGGACAGGACCGATATCCAACCCCTACCTCAACTTCTCCGCGGTCAATAAGGTCAAGGCCACCGTCGCCAGCTCTTCGGAGAACTCCCAGCGTGTGAACTTCAACGTCAGCATCCTCATCAAGGACTACGTCAGCAAGATGAACCTCAGCTTCGGTATCTCCGCTCCGGAGAACCTCTCCGTGCAGAATAGCATCTCGACGATGACCAAGGAAGAGCAGAGCAAGCAAGCCATCGCCCTTATGGCGACAGGTATGTATCTGGCAGGTGGCTCGGGGGCAGGCAATCTGGACCTCAACTCCGCACTGACCTCACTCCTGCAGTCACAGATCAACAAGACCGCAGGCAAGCTCCTCCAAGGCACCGACCTCAACCTCGGCGTTGACCACTACGATGGCTCTTCGGGTGAGGCTGCTCGCACGGACTTCACCTATAGCTTCAGCCGCCGCTTCTACAATGACCGCATACGTATCATCGTCGGGGGTAAGGTGCAGAGTGGCGCAGGCGTGACGAACCAGGGGCAGACCTTCCTCGACAACGTATCGCTGCAGTACCAGCTCGATAAGAGCGGTGAGCAGTACCTCAGTCTCTACCACAAGCTCGTCACCGACAACGTCCTCGAAGGGGAGTTCTCCGAGACGGGGGTGGGGTATGTCATACGCCGCAAGATGTCCAGCCTACTCGACCTCTTCCGCCGCAAGCGCAAGAAGACGACGACCGACACCACGACGCCGCTCTTCCGTCAGGCATGGAAGCCCCGTCTCGATACGCTCTCGACTCAGCCGAGCCTCACGAGCGACTCGATGCCCACCCTCCGCTACCAAGCGAAGTAAGGCCTCCAGCCCTCCCTATCTACACCTATCCCACTTATGCATATCCGTCTCACTACCCGCCTCCTTACCGCCCTCGCACTCCTCGCTCTCGGGGCGTGCTCGATAAGGAAGTATCAGGGCCCAGATGACCAGATTTATATAGGTATCCGCAAGATCGAGGTCTCCGACCGTCCGCAGAACTCCTACGCTGAGCAGGCGATAGCCGCTGCCGAGGAGCGCCTCAACTATGCGCCCAACGGGTCGGTCTTCGGTAGTAGCTCTATACGCTTCCCCTTTGCACTCCTGAGCCCTGCTATCTACATGCACTTCTCTGCGGACTCTACGCTTGCGGGGCGCGTGATGCGTCGCCTCACAGCCAAGCCCGTCTGGATGCGAGATGTCAGCCCCAGCCTGCGTGCCAAGGTCGCCCAGCAGACGCTCCGTGAGCACGGCTACCTCCGCGCTACGACCAGCTCCGAGATCATCCCCGCCACCGCAGACTCTATGCAGGCACGTGTGGACTACAAGATGCAGCTCGGCCCACTCTTCCTCTTAGACAGCGTGCAGTACTTCCCTCGTGTCTACATCCGCCCTGGGAGATACTTCTACCATCACCGCCTCAGTGCCCTACAGAAGGGACGCCCCTTCTCCATCGCTGCGCTCGAGGATGACCGCACCGTCACCCGTGCCTTCCTCCGTGAGCACGGCTACTATTACCTCAAGTCTGAGCACATCGGCTACGAAGCTGATACCCTCATCACCCCGCAGCAAGTCTATCTGCGCACGGTGCTCTCTACGAGCACGCCTCCCGAAGCACTGCGCCAGTGGCGTGTGGGGAAGATCATGCTCCGCCAGCTCCCCGAGGATCCCGAGGCTCCTACGAACCTCACCACGACGGATAGCGTAGCCCTCACCGACAGCATAGCTCTGTACTACTCGGGGCGCCCCATCGTCCGCCCCGGTGCACTGAAGACCCGTGTCCGCATCCGCCCTGGCAAGCTCTACAGCAGTCTCGAGGAGGAGCGCACGCTATCGGCACTCACGGGGCTCAATGCCTTCTCCTCCGTAGAATTCTACTTCACCCCTCGTGAGACCTTCACCAAGGACTCCACAGCGGTAGATAGCACAGCGATGAGCAGCACGAGCGACTCGACAGCCGTACAGCGCCCCACCTTCTCGAGCGTCGCAGACAGCATCGGCACGCTCGATCTGATGATCCTCCTCAGGAAGGACAAGCCCTGGAGCACCTACCTCGGGGCGGCCTTCATGCGTAAGTCTACGGGCTTCATCGGGCCAGGTATCTCGGCAGCTATCGAGCGAAGCAACGTCTTCGGCGGTGGGGAGAAGCTCTCCGCCAGCGTCTCTGGCTCCTATGAATGGCAGACGGGGCGTAGCCCTGCAGACTCCTACTCGGTGTCTATCAATAGCTATCAGTTCGGTGCCGATCTCTCGCTCACCTTCCCCTCGATCCTCTTCCCTCGCCTCATCGACGCGTACTACAAGTACCCGACGTCGACGAGCTTCAAGGTCGCTCTGCAGAGTGTCAATCACGCGCGCTACTATACCCTGCGCTCCCTCTCCTTCACGATGGACTACAACTTCCAGCCGTCGAGCAGATGGAGCCATCGTATCACGCCGCTCAGCCTGAACTTCACTCGGCTAACCCGCACGACGGAGCGCTTCGACCAGCTCATCCTCGCTAACCCCGCCCTTGGGCTTAGCTTGAGCAATCAGTTCATCCCCCAGATCGGCTATGGCTTCACCTATACCCACCGCGAGGACGACAGCCCACACTACATGCAACTCTCGGGGGAAATCAGTGAGGCTGGGAACCTCGTCAATGCTACGATGAGGGCCTTCGGTCGTGAGTACAATGACACGAAGACGCTCTTCGGTGTGCCCTTCGCACAGTTCGTCAAGGCTGCCATTGACCTCCGCTACTCCTACCGCATTGATCGCAAGCAGACGCTGGCTACCCACTTCGCTACGGGAGCTATCTATCCCTATGGCAATGCCATTACGGCACCTTATATCGAGCAGTTCTACGTCGGGGGTGCTAATAGTATCCGTGCCTTCACGGTACGAAGTCTGGGTCCAGGGAGCTACAATCCCACCACGATCAATGCCTACTCCTTTATGGACCGCGTGGGCGAATTCAAGCTCGAGGCGAACGCAGAGTTCCGCCGTCACCTCTTCGGCAGCTGCTACGGCGCCGTCTTCCTCGATGCGGGGAACGTATGGCTCCTGCGCCCCGACACCTCTCGCCCTGGGGCTGCACTCAGCGAAGCAGGCTCATTGGGTAAGTTCCTCGACCAAGTCGCCGTAGGTACGGGAGCAGGTCTGCGCTATGACCTCTCGTTCCTCGTCGTGCGCTTCGATGTCGGTGTGGGCCTTCACCTCCCCTACAAGACGACACGAAGTGGCTGGTACAATATCCCCAGCTTCCGCGATGCCTTAGGCTTCCATCTGGCTATCGGCTATCCCTTCTAAGCCTCTAAGGCAAAGGCCCTACTCCTCTATCCTCCCTCATCTCCACGAAGGTGCTACCCCAGACCCATAGCGGTAAGGGGTACGAACCTATATTGGTCGCTGAGTCAACCTATATAGGTCGTGATGCGGATCTATATTAGGTTCTTGCTTCGTGTATGGATAAAAGTTGTGGACGCGAGTGGCAGATAAGTTTGGGCTACGTACGTGGCTCTAATATCTACGTGCGTGGATATTTGGATTGACGTGCCTGGTCTTTAAGACTACGTACATAGACAGAAGAAAACCACTACGGGAAGGCGCTTTTTTCTTCACGAGGATGACACTTTTCCCTCCACTGGATAAGAGGAATACTCGCGGTAACGACGAAGCTCCATACAGTGGCAGCGCACACCTCAAGCTATTCGGTGAGAATTAGCTAACTTTGCGTCAGTTCGGCGATGCCTCCCGCCTTGCATGAGGTAGGAGCATCCCATTATTCACATCCTAAATATCATAGTGTAGATTATGACGATAGCACCTAATAAGTTCGTCGCACTCGACTACGAGCTGTACGTCGGTGATGAGAACGAGCGTATCCTGATGGAGCAGACCACCCCCGACCGTCCTCTGGAGTACATCCAGGGTATGGGTATGATGCTGCCCGCCTTCGAGAAGCAGCTCTTCGGCCTCAAGGCAGGGGACAAGTTCGACTTCGTCCTCAAGTGCGAAGATGCCTACGGCGAGCCTTCTGAAGAAGCTGTCCAGGAGCTGCCCCGTGAGATCTTCGTAGACAGCGAAGGCAAGCTCGATGCTCTGGTCGTCGAAGGTGCTACGCTGCCCCTGCACACGCCCGACGGACAGATCATCCGTGGTAGCGTCCTGGAGATCAAGGACGAAGTCGTCGTATTCGACTTCAACCACCCCCTGGCAGGCGAAGACCTCCACTTCATCGGCGCTATCAAGGAAGTCCACGATGCTACGCCCGAGGAGATCGAGCAGTTCTTCGGCGGGCATGATGGTGGCTGCGGCTGTGGCTGCGACCATGACCACGATCACGAAGGCCACGAAGAAGGTGGTTGCGGCGGTGGCTGTGGCTGCCACTAAGCACGCGTAATCATAGAGCACGGATACCCTGAGCCTAAGGCTCGTGGGCATCCGTGCTTTGCTATATCACCCCCTTCACCCGCCCATCACGATGAATACCTTCGGCAGACTCCTTCGCCTAACCTCCTTCGGTGAGTCCCACGGACCCGCCCTCGGTGGTGTGCTCGACGGCTTCCCTGCAGGCTTTGCCATCAACGAAGCCGCTATCGAGGAGGCTCTACGTCGCAGACAAGGCGGACGAAGCGACCTCACTACCCCACGGCGCGAGAGCGACAAGGTACGCTTCCTCTCGGGTATCTATGAGGGGCGGACGCTGGGCACACCCATTGCCTTCGTCATTGACAACGCCGACACACGAAGCCAGGACTACTCACCTCTCAGCGACCTCTACCGCCCTGGGCATGCCGACTTCACCTATCAGGCGAAGTACGGACACCGCGACCCTCGAGGTGGCGGGAGAGCCTCAGCACGCGAGACCGTCGTGCGTGTCGTCGCAGGTGCTCTCTGTGAGCAGTGGTTACGTGACAGAGGTGTCCACATCTCGGCCTACCTCAGTCAAGTCGGTGCTGTCCACTATGATGACAGCCACCTGTACGAGGCGACTCATCTCACCGAGGGCGATAAGGTGCTCCTCCAGAGTCGCTATGAGCAGATCGTACCCTGCCCCGACAAGGCGACAGCAGAGCGTATGACTGCAGCCGTAGCCGAGGCACGCGATAGCCGTGACAGCATCGGCGGAGTCATCTCCTGCCGTGTCGATGGTCTGCCCGCAGGCTTAGGCGAGCCACTCTATGACAAGCTCTCCAGCCGCTTGGCCTCAGCGATGATGGGCATCAATGCCGCTCGAGGCTTCGAGATAGGCGATGGCTTTGCCCTCGCCTCTGAGTATGGGTCAGCGGCCAACGATCCCTTTGTCCCCACCGAAGCAGGGGCTATCGAGCAGCAGACCAACCACTGCGGAGGCCTCCTCGGTGGCATCAGTACGGGTTCACCACTCACCTTCCGCACGGCCTTCAAGCCCACCTCCTCCATCGGTCGCGAGCAGACGACCTGTCGCACTGATGGCACCCCCACCTCCCTCTCTATCACGGGGCGCCACGACCCATGTGTCGCCCTGCGTGCCGTACCCATCGTCGAAGCGATGACGGCCCTTACCCTTATGGACTTTTACCTCCTCCACCGCGCCTACTCTACTGCGGAGCGAGGATAGACAACTATACATGGCGAGCGTAGCAGCAAAGGAAAGTATCACTGGTACCATCGTGACCTACATAGGCGTCGGGATAGGCTTCCTGACGACCTTCTTCATCTTGGCCAAGTTCCTCACTCCCGAGGAGATTGGCTTGACGCGCCTTTTGCCCGAGCTGGCGACACAGCTCTCGGGGCTGGGCATGCTCGGGATGACCTATTCACTCAGTCGCTACTTCCCCTTCTTCCGCGACTCCGAGACCAACCCCTACCGCGCTGAGGACGGGCCGAACCACGGCTTCTTCTACTACGTGACGGTCGTCGGGGCGATCGGTGCCGTGCTGATGACGCTCCTCTACATCCTCGCCAAGGGGCCTCTGATGTCGCTCTACAGTGACAGAAGCCCACTGCTCGCGGACTTCTACTATGCCGTGATACCGCTGACGCTCTTCACGATGGGCTGGACGATCTTCGAGCTCTACACCTATCAGCTGATGCGTGTAGCGGTACCGAAGGGCATCAAGGAGGTACTCCTGCGTGTACTCCA
>ERZ773265.857-NODE-857-length-17439-cov-3.875575_pt1 | contig 17439 bp, 7 predicted proteins | sample MGYA00580512_ERZ773265 | MGnify/ENA primary metagenome ERZ773265 (study PRJEB29015, sample SAMEA2738169) | human oral metagenome | biome: human oral; feature: human-associated habitat; material: saliva | place: China | collected 2183 ... | reverse complement strand
CCAGCTGGATGCCGAGATCCATGTGGGCGGTGAGGCTGGCGCCTCAGAACTCATTATTCTGCGCGGCTGGGGCAGTGCCTCCAAACCGACGGAGGCGCTGATCTCCGGGCTGCTTCTGCCAGACGCGCCGATTGTGGTGTGGTGGCCCCATTATGTGCCCGATAACCCGGCCGAGGATTCGCTTGGGAAGATTGCGCAGCGCCGCATTACCGATTCCGCGCGCGCATATGACCCGATGGCTGTGTTAACCCACCTGTCGCAGGTGTACCAGGCCGGGGATACTGACCTGGCATGGACCCGCCTGACGCTGTGGCGCACCCAGCTGGCAGCACTCATGGAGCAGATGCCGTACTCCCCGGTAAAACGGGTAGTAGTGTGGGGTTCTGAGAAGTCCCCGTCGGTGGTTCTGCTGGGTGCCTGGCTGGGCTGGAAGCTGCAGGCTGAGGTTAGTTTGGCAACTATTGGCGCGGCGGAGCGCGGCCTGTACCGTGTGGCCATTGAGCGTGAGGACGGGCAGACTGTAATGTTCCGCCCGGGCAAGAGCATTGCGATCTTGGAAACCCCGCACGCCCCGCAGCAGCAGATTGCGCTGCCGGTGCGCACCCTGGCGGAGTGCATTTCTGAGGAACTGCGTCGCCTTGACCCTGATGACACATACGGGGAAGTGCTGAAGTCGGCGTTCCCCACGATCGAGATGCACCCCACCCGCTGTGAGTCTGAGCCGCTTCTTGATGAGCGGGAATACCCGGAGGTTTTTGATGCCTAAGATTAACAATATTGGTGAGAGCACCCCCACTCTGGTGGCTCATCCTACCCGTGAGGCGTTGGCGGCTGACGCCGTGGGGCGTATTTTTGACATCCTGGAGCATGTGCTCACGGAACGTACGATGGCGCATGTTTCGCTCACTGGCGGAACTATGGGGATTGCGACGCTTCGGGCGTGGGCGGCTTCTGCTCGGGTGAAAGATATCGACTGGTCGCGTGTGCATTTCTGGTTCTCGGATGAGCGGTTTGTGCCTGAACGGGATGCGGAGCGTAACGATGGGCAGGCGATTGAGGCGCTGCTCGCTGACCTCACTGATTACGGTTTCCCGGTGGAGAACGCACACCGGATAGGCCCTTCAGATGTGATGATTGATGTGGAGGCTGCCGCCGAACATTACGCCTACGAGATGCGTAAGTTCGCTGGTTCAGCCGATCCGGTGCGGGTTGAGATGCCCGAGGGCGCCTCCGAGCTTCCACTAGTGGGCGGCCACGGTGGGGCTGCCGAGTCTGAGCCTTCCGGCGGAGGCTGCGGCTGCGGGGGCTGCGGTTGCGGCGGCGGGTCCGGGTCGGATAGTTGGCCTGTGCCGGTGTTTGATGTGACCCTGCTGGGGATGGGTCCGGATGGGCATATTGCTTCTCTCTTTCCGGGGCGTCAGCAGGTTCTGCTGGGTACGGGGCTGCCCGAAGACCCGGTGGATGGTGCGAAAGCAGTGACGGTGATGGTGAAGGACTCCCCCAAGCCCCCCAGCGAGCGGGTTTCGGTGACCCTGCCGGTGATTAATAGTTCACGCCATATTTTCTTCCTCATCACCGGTGGCGATAAACAGGATGCGACGACTCGCCTTTTGCAGGGGGCGCAGATTCCTGCGGAGCAGCTAACCGCCGACCTGTTACTGGCAACTCCCGCTGTGGGTGCCCGCGGGCAGAAACAAACCCTGATTTTTGCTACTGAGGAGTCGCTGGCTTAGCTGCGGCTTTGCCGGTGTCTCAAAAAGTGGAGTTCCCCTCCGCTCCAGCATATTGTGCAGTCGGCAGTTGTGCTGCACAGATGCTTGGCGGAGGGGCTTTACTGTCTGCTGCCACCGGGGCGAAAAACGTGTGAGGTCACTGCGGGCTGGTGTTCTGCAGGTACAGTTGGCTCAGTGAAGCGACTGTCGGCTCTAGACAGATATCTGCCTCATTGGGGGTTACCACTACGTTGGCCCAGGTGAGCGCCAAGTAGTTGGCAACGGTCATGGGCCTGTGGTGCCTGAAAGTTTCGAGCATCGCCTGCACAGTCCGGGCTGACTCCACAATATTAATGTAGCCGCGCAGCCCTACATCAGTGACGGTTACAGTGCGTTCGCGCAGGTCAAAGATGAGCGGCAGCGACCCGCGGCCTGCACTGGTGAGCATAAATTTAGTGCGTACCTGGCTGACCTCGTGCACGTCCTTGCCAGCTCCTGCTCGCGGCACCATCGTAAACCCCACGAATAGGTCGTTGACATCCGCCAGTGTGCGCTCCTGCCGGTATAGTTTTTGGCAGGGACACTCCTGCGGCCCGTGTACATGGGTGCCTCCGTACCCGGCGTAGAGGTGCACGGTGGGGATAGCGTAGCGTACCTTCTGGGCGAGAGCTTCAGCAATATTAAGGTCGATGAACTCCCAGGCGCCGCCGGTTCCATCGGTGACGTCTCCACTGTGGTAGGCGTAGTCGTCCACCTGCTGGTCCCCGTACCAGACGCCACCAAGCGGCTCGCCTTTCGCGTCGTACAGCATCAGTGAGAGGTCTATATCCGCTGGCGAATCCCAGTATACGAATAGCCTAATAATCTTGTGTGCCCCCTCATGAAGCGGAACACGGCTGAACCGGCACAACCCGTCAAGGGACTGGCTGCTGTTCCGGTTCCCTAGCGGCATGATGAGTTTTCCCGCCCCGGTGGGGGTATAAATATCCATACCGTCGGGGGTGTATATTTTAGTGTTTTCAAGGCGTGCTGCGAAACCATTCTCAATAGCCTGCAACCCGAGCTGCACCTGTGTGCGTGTATACCTGCTCGCGTCGGCTACCGTCCCCATGCCGGCCTTATCAATCACCAGGCGGTGCTGTGTGCTGCCCCGCCTCAGATTGGTGTACAGGTTGTACAGCTGCACCAGCACAGGCAGCGCAACACGGGGTGCTATACGGGCGAACCCGTCCGCTATGACCTGTTCCTCATCCGGAAACGCCCGGAATGCCCGGCTGAGCTGCCGGGCAAAGACCCCGGGCCTGCTGCTCAGCAGACGCACCACCTGTTCCGCGTTTTTGCTGCGGTAGGCGGCGTCCACCTCCGATTCGAAGCTGCGCATCCGCCCCCGGTACAGGTCATCGGCCCACCGCTGTAAATGCTTAAGTGAGGGGTAGTCACCGGGGTGTATGGTGCGTGCCAGCCGTTTGAACTGTTCGGAGTGGCTGGCGGTGTCGTAGCGGGCGGCCACATAGTCACGTTCGCACAGTCTATTGATGATGCGCGCAATGAGGGTGCGTTCGCTGCGGCGCAAGCGTAGCCGGGTGGGCGTGCTCAGGCTGAGATCGGCATCGTTCCCATTTGCCCCGCTGAAAGCGACAGCTAGACGCAGCACCTCGTTGAGGGTTCTCATCTGCTGAACATAACAACGATCAATGTGCACTGTAAGAAACGCCAGGTTCTCGCGGTACGCACTCGCATGTTCTAGTGCGGGCAGCTTATGGTGCGCACGCAGGTAATCGGCGAGGGTGAGCAGATCGGCGCGGTCGGTCTCACTGTACACCTGGTTCTGCACGGCGATAGCGGTAAAAAGTTCCTGCGCTAAGGCTGCGCATGGCGTGTTCCCGCGCAGCAGTATCACCTGGTTCTGGTCGCGTTCTCCGCGTCTATAGGTGGTGCGGGGGCGGGGGTCTTGAGTGTCGTATGGAAGTAGCGGGTGCTTGAGATGCCCGTAGATGGGGGTGTAGAACTCTCGGTCCTCACGCGGGGCGAATGCCTCCAACAAGTCACCTGTGGCGATGGAACGGGTGATATAGTGCAGAATCTGTTCCGTGTAGCGTTGCCTGTCGCTGAGGTGAGGTTGGCGCATATCAAAGTCTCGGCGGAAAGCCCGCCCTCCCCGGGCGCCGCGCAGGTGTTTCCAGTCGGCGGTGAACTCATCAAATTCTGTGTAGCTCATGGTGGCCAGTACGGCACGGGAATTTTGGGCAATGGCCACCCCGAGCTCCGTCAGTTCTTCAATGCGCGGACCCAGAATTCTCCGCACACGGTGGCGCAGCCCTTCAGTGATGGTGGGTGTTTCTATGATCCAACGGTTGGCGGGTTCACCGGGCAGGATATAGACCCCGGTGCGGCGGAGAATGACTTGGTGCAGCGTTGCCACGTTTTTCTCTTTTCTAATAATTCCCGTTAGATGCCAGCCGAGATCCTGGCGACGGTGTGTGGTTGGGGTACAAAATGACGGGTGGATTATATCCACCCGTCATCAATAAAGTGCTCGCGGTAAGCGCATTCTCTGAAATTGCGTAACCAGGCAAGAGAAAGTAAGAGAATGCATGATCCGCGATTGAGCCTTCTGCGGGATTCGAACCCGCTACATCCCCTACAGCGGTGCTGCCATAGCAGCCACTGTTGATGAAGACGAATCGTCCACTCTGTGGTTTTCAGGTTCCAATATATGCGCAATATGCAGTATTGTCAATTTTCAGTGGCTATTCTTCGTCAGATATAGCTAGTGCTTGTTCTAGTGCTTGATGGGCAAGCTCCGTCGAGTGTGGACTCAGTGCGCTCAACGCCCGCAGATTCTTCGCCAACACAGTCGAACCCTTCATCTTCGGACGCAAAACCTCAGGAATTTCAACACTCACACCATACTCCCCCGCCAACTGAGCAAGTAACTGCACGAGCGCACCACCCCGGTTCAGCTCCTTCACCACCGGCAGCAGCCCCTGCAAAACCTGACAGACACGCCACCCCGCCAACGGGCTAATAGAAGCAGCATCCTGCAGAGTCTCGATAACCCTCCCAGCCATCACGTACTCCCCCTGCAGCATCCACCCCAGCTCTGCGGCAAACATGCCGGTGTCAAGCATATCGCGGTCCGCGAGGGCTGCAAGCGCCTGTGCCGTGGCGGAACGGTACTGCCGTTCAGCCGCGGAGGCGGCGTAGGCTAGGAACGAGTATGAAGGCTCGCCCAGCACCTGGTGGGCGTGTTCAAAGGCCTCAAGTGCAGGCTCCATACCGTGTATGACTTTCGCAAATTTGGCGCCTTTAACGGCGGGCATCATATGGGCTGCGAATATATCTGGGTTGTTCTGAGTTAGCCACGCGTACCACTGGATGACGGCACGCATCGCTGGCAGCTCGCGTTGCTCAGTGTCCCGGCTCTCATACTCCGCCCTGACGCTATCAACCAGCAGGGCGGCCTGCTCAAACGGGGTTTCGGCGGTAACAGGCTGTTCTTCGTGAACGGTCCAGGCAACATAGTAGTTTCCGTAGATCCGCTCAAAGTCGGCGTTGAGTGGTTTCCGAGGCACGGTAATACGCCGCCATGTGCGTTGTACCGCTGGCAGCGGTTCACACACAATGCCGCTGCCGCAGGTGTCGGGGGTGAGTATGCGCGATATTTGTTCGCTCAGCAGAGCAACCGGGCCGCGGCTATTCCTTATCTCTACCGTGCACCCAGCACCCCAGTATTCTTCGTCGGAATAGTATTGTCCGTCCTCTAAATATTCCCCAGTAATACTACTGATGCGACGGTCATATTCGTATCCCGGGAATTTTTGCGGGGCGATACTATACTCTTCAGCACATAATTTAAGAATTATTCCTACAAGGTATTCGAGGTTATTGTAGGTATTTCCATCACTATTTTCGAGATATTTTTTCAGATATTCCTGCTGCGCTTTATCTAATTCAATATTGCGGTGCTCTGCAATATAGGCTAATAACCGCGGAATATCAGCCCCGTCACCGGTATTGTTGAGGAGCTTGAAAAGTATTTCTTGCGCCTGCGCAGCGCTATCGATCGGTGGCCGGGAGGTAAAGAAATCATCTGGTTCCCGGTGCTGGGGTACCGCATCGGGAATACTGCCGGGTTGAGCTGCGGGAGCGTTCGTATCCGTGTTATCCGCGGCATGACTGAGGAGCTTCCCGGTGATATGGCTGGCTTGGTCCCTCAACTCTACAGGGAGGGTACTGGCTGCCTGCCCAACGATGCGGGTGATCTGTTCGCACAGGTGCGGGCGGGCTTTCGCTAGTTCAGCGAGTATGCGCAGCTGGCTCTTCAGGATTTTCTTTTCGGTACGCATTAGAACAGCCTGCGAGGCATCTACCAGTGTATGCACTTGGTGATCGGTCAGCTCCCCCAGTATAGGTAGCAGCTGCTTTTGGGCAAGCCCCGCTACGGTTGATGGTTGAGAGCACAGCAGCGCGATAAGTTCGGCGGCATGCCCTGTGATTTCTTGCCCGTTTGGCTGCATGCCCAAGTAGAAGGAGCGGTATGTTGTGGCGTCGGGGTTAGTATCTGCGGCCAGCAGCCCTTTAAGAGACTCCGCAAACACGCGCTGACGGAACCCCTCATAATGCTCCTGCAGAAAAAGCAGCAACTCAATGGTTTTTAGGTGGCGCCCCGGGGCAATATAGAGTTCATCTTCCACTCTGTTGCTGAAAAGATCCCAAAACTCCTGTGTTAAAAGCAGCGGATCATCATTAAATATGTCAAGAAGCGGGGCAAATCCTTGGGATGATACAGAGTTATCTTGTATAACGTAATTCTTATACGCATACAGGTACCCGACGCTGACGCAGCGCAGCTGGCGGCTACGCAGAAAACGGTGCGCAATCTCGAAATATATTTTACCTTCTGCAAGATGCACATACTGGTCAATAAATTCTAGCCCCCATGCATCAGGGCGCTCATTGAGCCCCATTTCAAAATAACGCCCCGCCTGCTGCGCAATATTGTCTTGCCACCCGGTATGCCGGTTAAATTGCCGCAGCAGCGAGGCAGCGCGGCTGGGCTTTTCGGTGAGCGCCCCAATAGCGTAGAGCGCAACAGGGTGGTAGGTGTAGTCCTTGCCCATAAGCCGGGTGGGCGAAAGAACACGGTATAGGGCTGCGCGTTCCTCTTCGTTGGCTCCCGCTAAAGCGCGGCGGAACTCTGCCACGGGTGCATTATTGTCCAATAGTTTTTTCACGAGCGCGCGCCGTTCAGCGAAAAAAGACGGCATATTGTTGCTGGGCATAGTTTCTCCGTGCGTTCTTATGACGGGTTGGTCTTTAGTATTGTGAACGTTTGTTCTTGTGCTTGGCGGGCAAGCTCCGTCGGGTGCGGACTCAGCGCGCTCAACGCCCGCAGATTCTTCGCCAGCACAGTGGAGCCTTTCATCTTTGGCTGCAAACACTCCGGGATATTAATGATCGCTCCGTACTGCTGGGCCAGCTGCGCGAGTAGCTGTACGAGCGCACCGCCCCGGTTCAGCTCACCCACCACCGGCAGCAGCCCCTGCAGCACCTGACAGACACGCCACCCCGCCAGCGGGCTAATGGAAGCGGCATCGGTAAGGGTGCGCACTAACCTCTGCGCCTGCACATATTGGTGACTCAGCAGCCACGAAAGCTCCGCTGAGAACGCATCAGGATCCAGCATGCCGCGCCCCGCTAGGGCAGCGATGCATTCGGCCGCATGGGCACGAACCTGTTCCTGCCGCGCACTGGCACACGCCGCTATTGCACAGTAGGATGGGGCACCCAGCACACTGTGCGTATCCGCAAGAGCCCGCAGCACCTGCACCTCGGCACCTGCCGATTGCGTCTCATACACCACCGCGAAACATGCGGGCGCGAACTGGGCGGCCAGCACATCCGGGGTGTTCTGGGTTAGCCACGCATACCATTGAACGACCAGTTCCATGCCGGTACCGTACTGGGCCTCCTCTATGCGACGCTGGTACTCGCCAGCCACCCGGTGCACGTTCAGCACCCGCCACGCAAACGGGGACTTTTCAGGTGCCGCGTGCGGGTAGAAGACTTGCCGCCACTGCGGTAGGCGGCCGCCGGGGACTTTCTTCGCGTCCAGCCATATCCAGGCTGATATATGCTGAAATACCGCCCAGCTGCGTGCCCATTCATAGTTTTCAGCCGGTAGCGGTTCGGTAATAAGCGCAATAAGCTCCGTACGGTATGGCCACAGCTCTTGAGAGCCTTCAACAACCGGCTGCTGCTCCGTCTGGTGTGCGTGCACCCATTTGAACTGCTGCACCAGCACATCCGCTGGACGAGATGAGAGAGGATGATGTTTAGTTTTCTCGTACTTCTGAAACTTAAGAAGCACTGGGGCCTTATAGTTGTCCGCATCTTTAAGATGGGGCCGCATGGTGAGGTACCTCATGTATGCGCCCGGGTCGGCATCACGTGGTCCGGTGTTAAACCCCTGCATGAGTTGATGCGGCGCGAGGGCTTCAGGGCCTAGTTCGACCACCGGGTGCTGCATGAGGTAGGCAAGCATCCGGGGAATGTCCGCACCATCGTACCCGTCATAGAATAGGCGCTGAAACTCGTGATCATCTGTGATGGGCGCACGCGGGGCGAAGAACCCGGCGGGTTCTTGTTTCTGTGGTGCTATATCGGGAATATGTATGCTCACGGCGGTTTTACCCGCATCCGTCATGCCTTTGTCTGCCCCCTCGACAGTGCTTGTAGATACTGTTGCGGGGGCGATAAGTTTGCGGGCACCCGGCTGCACATCCAGCGGCATAGACTCCACGGCATCCGCCACTAGGGTGCTGACCTGGGCAGCACACTCAGGGTGGGCCTTCACCAGTTTCGTCAGTAACCGCAGCTGGGCGCGCAGCACCTTCTTCTCGGTGCGAAATAGCACGGCTGCCGATGCGTCTATCACAGCTAGCGCCTGCTCACCGGAAGCCTCATCAACTGCGGTATTCAGCATGTCTTGCGCCAGTGAAACGCTGGGTGAGGGGGCCGCACCCAGAACCGATACGTACAGCTGGAAAAGTCCCAAAATTTCTTCTCTGCTTGGCTGCAGAGCACGGTGAAGGTGACCGAAAATAGCGCTGTTCGCAGCCGAAAAATCACGCAGTAGCGCCCGCAGAGTTTCCTCCAGCGCACGCTCACGCACTCCCTCAAAACGCTCACACATATACCGCATGAAAGCTATTGCGGCATCACGTTGACCCAGCCGGCCGCGCAGCAGCCCCTCACCTCTAAAAAGTGCCCAAAAGTCGTGCTCCAATAGAAGTGGGTCTGACCGGAAGAACTCTTCAATTGTTAGCTTGTGGGGGTTGTACCGTTTGAATGCTTCCTCGTTGGCGCGCATCGGCGGAATCATGTGGGTCAAAAGCTCCAGGTAGGCTGGGGAATCACTCACGAGGCGGCGGTTCCGAAGCACCGTATGAACCGGTTCCCATGCGTCTTGGGCTTCCGTCCACGGGTCGTGTTCCACTGCGGCAAGCTGCAGAACCCATTCGTCGCTCCGCTCAGTCAGGCCCGTTATAAACCATCCCAGGTGTTCCCTGTGAGTATCGGCACTGCACCGTGTACGCGAAATGTACCCCACCGTACACCAGGTACGGATCGCGGTGGCGGGGCTGCTCGTCAGAGCACCCAGCAGGTAGAACCCTAAACTGGTGAGGGTTTCGGGGGCTTGGGCTGCTTCCCGTTCACTTCCGAGTATTTTTGCGGGTTGTACAGTGCGTGCCAACGAGGTGCGTTCCTCTTCGGTGGCTCCGCGGATAGCCTCCCGGTAGGCCTCCATATTAATGGGGCCGGTGCTTTTAAGCATGGTTTTGAGGCGGGCACGGCGCTCAGTGAGCGTGAACGGTTGAGGCATGGGGTATCTCCTGGGGTATGGTGTCGGTGCTGACGCTTGCGGTTACGCAGGGTTGGTGTTGTTAGCCTGTTCTAATGCTTGGCGGGCAAGCTCCGTCGAACACGGACCCAACGCGCTCAACGTCCGCAGATTCTTCGCCAGCACAGTCGAACCCTTCATCTTCGGACGCAAAACCTCAGGAATTTCAACACTCACACCATACTCCCCCGCCAATTGAGCAAGTAACTGCACGAGCGCACCACCCCGGTTCAGCTCCCCCACCACCGGCAGCAGCCCCTGCAACACCTGACAGACACGCCACCCCGCCAACGGGCTAATAGAAGCAGCATCCTGCAAGGTCTCAACAACACGGTTTGCTGGCACATATTTATCTTTTAAAAGCTGCATTAATTCAGCAGAAAACGCGTAGGTATCAAACATGTCGCGGTCTGCGAGAGTGGCGAGTGTTTCCGCCGCGAGGGCGCGGTAGCCGGTGTCTTTAGCGGCAGTAGCGAACCCCAGGGCACAGTATGCGGGTGCGCCAAGAGAACGCCAGCTCTGCGCAAGGGCGGTGAGCACAATTTCTAGCCCATACACTCTCTTCTCATATAAGGCAGCCGTCATCAGCGGCATCATATGGGCCGCAAAAATATCCGGGTTATTGTATAGAAGCCATGCGCACCACTGCACCACCAGCCGGTACCAACGGCAGGTACTAGCTTTCTCCATATTCTCGCTGTAGTCGGCAGAAATCACAACAGCCGTGAGCGCTGCCTCAGCAAACGAGGCGTCTTTTGGCTGCCGGGTAACCCCCAGTTTGCGCCACCCAACATACCCGGGGAAGCCCTCTACGAGCCTGCCCGCAACATACACGTTCCGCCGCTTTGACCAGTCCACCGCAACGCGTTCCCACACGCACTGCGCGGCCGGAAGCGGGGTTGTGACCACAGGCTCCAGTTCCTTTTTATAGGGTTTATCGGCGTACGCGAACTGCTCCTGCAAAAGTACCTGCGGCCCGCGTGACTTCGCGCGCGAGAACAGATAGTTTTCCCGATACTTCTGCATAAAATCACAGTGGGTGAGCTTTAACCGGTAGGATTTGAGAGCCAGGTAGCTGAGGCTGGCCCGCAGCTCGTCCTTCACCGCATCCCAGTAACGCAAATTCTTATTGTGGCTATATATGCGTTCTTGAGTGGCCTTATCCATCTCAATGCTTCGGTTGGCTTTCCGGCTCTGCACCATATAGGCGAGCAGGCGCGGCAGCTGTGTCTCTTGCGTCTCTTCCTCCAAAACTTTGAGAAGAACCTCTACGCATTCAGCGTCATCCGCGATAGGGGTAAGCGGTTCCGCCTCCCGCTCCGGTTCACGGTCACGCGGGGCCGCCTCGGGAATAATAATGCTTCCCGTCTCGCCCTCAGTGTCGGAGGTGTTCGGTGCAGTGACAGGCTCATCATTCATGAGTTTACGGGCGGTACTTTGCACATCTAACGGCAGGGTGTTGGCGGCGTCCGCCACGAGGGCACTGACTTGGGCGGCACATTCGGGGCGGGTTTTCACCAGTTTCGTCAGTAACCGCAGTTGGGCGCGAAGCACTTTCTTCTCGGTGCGCAAAAGCACAGTGGCAGAGGCGTCCATAAGCTCCGCCGCCTGCTCCTGGTCCAGCTGCGGGATAAGTGGGGTGAGCATGTCTTGGGCTAGGCCCACGGAGGTTGAAGGGGACGCGCCCAGTACGGACACAAGGGTACCGAAGCGGCTGAGGTTCTCAGCTTCGGTGGGGTGCATCCCGCGGTAAAGCGCGTGGAATATCCGCGTGTTAGCCGGGGAGAAATCACGGAGCATCGCCTGCAAACATTCGGTAAGAACCCGGTCACGGAACCCGCTGTAGTTGTCGCTCAGCAGTTTAGTGAGGGCTAGCATGCTGCCGTTGGGGTGGAAAAATCCGTAGGTGTATTCCTCCAGCATGGCGCCCTCCACCCGGAAAAGTGCCCAGAACTCCTCAAAGCGGGCAGGATCTTCTGCAAAAAATTCCAGGGCTTCCTGGTGGTTGTGGGTCGAGGCAGTGTTCACCGCGGGAATACGGGCCTGGAATCCTTTCAGGTACTCTTCGTCTTCACAAATGAGCCCGCGTTCCCGCAGTAATGTCTGACTGAGAGGCCATAGTTCATCCATGAAACAGGTTTCCGCCACGTATTCCAGCACCCAGTCGTTAGGGCGTTCGGAGGCGCCTGCGGCCGCGTACCGGGCGATGGCGTCCCGGTGTTTATAGTTATCCCAGCACAGTTGCAGAATAAGCTGCGCGGCTCGGGCAGGTTTTTTAGTGAGGGCAGTAACCGCGTACGTCCCCAACGGGGTAAACCGGTTTTTGGGTTCTTTCAATTTAGTGGGCGAGAGGGTACGCACTAGTGAGGCGCGTTCCTCCTCGGTAGCCCCAGAAAGCACTTTCTGGTATTCCTCAACCGGCTTGTGCTCAGCGATCAGCTGCTTCAGGCGGGTGCGGCGCTCGGTGAGTGTGAGAGTCTTATGTTCTGAGGCGGTCATAGTATTTCTTTCTCATATATGGCGGGGTGTTCGTGCTGTACAGGCTGATAACGGCATTCTGCTGTGCCTCTTAGGTATTAGCAGGCGTTACCGGCCGCTACTTGTTGGGCCTGTTCGGCGGCTTGGGCTGCTAAATCACTCGGGTGCTCGGTAAGTTTATGCAACACTCGCAGGTTTTTTGCCAGCACCGTTGAGCCTTTCATCTTGGGAAGCAGCTCATCCGGAATAGTAACGCTCACCCCGTATTCTTTGGCTAGCTGCACCAATAGCTGCACGAGCACACCACCGCGGTTCACGTTTCCTACCACCGGCAGAACCTCTACGAGTATCTGCAGGGTACGCCACCCCGCCAGCGGGCTAATGGAGGCGGCATCTGCCAAGGTTTGGGCTATGCGAGGCGCTTTGAGGTTGTTCCGTTCCAGTAACCTGCGCAGCTCGGCTGCGTACGCATTGGTGTCCAGCATTCCCCGGTCGGCAAGGCACGCTAGGGTCTCGGCTGCTGCCGCACGGTTATCGGGACCGGCCGCATTACAGGCAATGGCCAGCAGCGAGTGGGATGGTTCTGTCAGCACCCGCCAGCTTTCTGCAAGGGCACCGAGCACAGTATCTAACCCATACGACTTCTTATACAGTGAGGCGGCAATAGCTAAAGGCATGTAGTGGGCCGCTAAAATATCGGGGTTATTCTGCATAAGCCACGCGTACCATTGCACTACCGCACGGTGCTGCGGGTTACTCAACGCATCCTGGGCACGGTCTGAAACCGCAAGACGTATATTAGCGGGTGTCAGAAGAGCCGCCTGCTCAAGCGGCAAATCAGCGTCTTCTTCGGTTTCTCCAACCGCGTTCCAGGTAATGAACTCTCTGCCGAGGCCCTCATAGCAAAGCTCATACCAGCCTTGTGGTGTTCCGTAGCTTTTGCCCACGTTCCTCTCCCAGATGCGTTCAACGGAGGGAAGTGGAACCGGCGACAGAGGCGCCTCAGCGCCGGTGTCAAGGGCTACCAACTGCCGGTGGAGTACCCCGTAGGGACTTGCATAAGTATTCTCCCGATAGCCGGGGAAGGTGCCGGGCTGCAGCACGTTTTGGTTGAGGTGATGCTTCAGAACCAGGTAACTCAGATACAGCGCCTGGGCCGAAGGGGCATCAGGGGTCCGTGCCCTGTTGTGCGTGTGGATACGTTTACGGGTTGCCGCATCCAGCTCAACACGCGGGTGCTCATGGAGGTAAACGAGCAGGCGCTGCAGGTTCTTACCGTGTTCTTCCCCCTCCAGCTGGCCGAAGAGAACATCTAGAAACTCAGCCTCATTATCTATTGGGGGCAGTGGTGTGAGGTTTTCACCGGGGGCACGATCCTGCGGAATAATATCTGGGATACTCACGGTACGGCCAGTGGGTTCAGGGGGCACCGTATCATCGGAGGTCATAAGTTTACGCGCCGTATCCTGCAGATCCAGGGGCAGGGCCTCCACGGCCTCGGCCATTATCCCACTCACCTGTTGCGTAAATTCCGGGTGTGTTTTTACAACTTTCCGCAAAACACGCAATTGGGCGCGAAGAACCTTCTTCTCGGTACGGTACAGCACCGCATGGGACGCATCCACCAATGAGGCGGCTTGCTCGGTATTCATTGCTGGCACTGTTCCCGCCAACGTATCCAAAGCAAAACTGATAAGAGCCGACTGCGGTGCCTCCAATACGGCCAATAACTGTGGCAGGCGCCGCAGGTTCTCGGCAGTGGTGGGCTCCAGCCCACGGTAGAGCACCCAAAAAATACGGGTTTCGCGAAAATCACGGCGCATAGCGGCCAGGCACTCGTCAAGAACACGGTCACGGAACCCCGCATAGTGGCTCGTCAGCAGGCGTACCAGGGCCACAGTGTCGCCTCGGCCGTGCCCGTATGTCTCATAGAGCAGCCCGTCCACCCAGAAAAGCTCCCAGAAATCATGCTCTAGCAGCTCGGGGTTCCGGGCGAAAAACTCTAAAACATCTTTCTGTCCCCGTGAGGATTCGCCAGTGACTACGGGGATGGATTCTCGGAAACCCAGCAGGGCAGAGACGGAGGTATTTTTGAGCCCACGCTCCCGCAAGATAGGGTGTATGGCGTCCCAATAGTTTATAGTCAGCGGATTACTGCTAAACCCCAGCACCCACTCATCGGGGCGTTCCCGTGCCCCGGCGGTGAAGGAACTAAGGGCTGTTGAGAACTTTTCATGCTCAAGATGCCACAGTGTGCAGCGCAGTATATAAGCGGCCTGCTCCGCAGTACCCAGCGCGCCCAAGATATAGAACGCACCGGGCCGGGGTGCGCCTTGGGTATCCAGAAGTTCAGTGCGTTCCAGAACTTTCGCCAATACAGCCCGTTCTTCTTCATCAGCCCCGCCCACGGTCTTCTGCAGTTCTTCCATTGGGGCGTCATAGTCCACTAGCACCGCCAGCTGGGTGAGGCACTGAGCGGAGGTGAACGTATTCTGTTGCGAATCTTGCATGGGGTTCTTTCATCGGTGAGGAGGCGGCACCTCGACGGCAGCCGCCGATGGCAGTAGTACTAGTGTAGGGTGCGGCTGCTGTTTTATGCTCCGCCTTCGGTCATAAGGGCGAGCGCCTGCTGGTTAGCCTGCTCAGCGAGCCCGCTGGGGTGTGTATCAAGTGCGCTAAGCGCCCGCAGGTTTTTCGCCAGCAGGGTTGTACCTTTCAGCGCTGGCCGTAAACTTTCAGGCAGCGCGACGCTTACCCCGTACTCCCCCGCCAGCTCCGCCAGCAGCTGCACGAGCACACCACCGCGGTTTACTCTTCCTACCACCGGCAGAACCTCTACGAGTACCTGCAGGGTACGCCACCCCGCCAGCGGGCTAATGGAGGCGGTATCTTTCAATGCCTGCACCACACGGTTTGTTGCCACCCACTGGTTTTTGAGGAGGTATGCCAGTTCCTCACCTAGAAGTTGGGTGTCCAGCATGCCGCGCTCGGCAAGCTGGGCGACGGTTTCGGCTGCCTGCACGCGGTATTCATTGTTTTTCGCCCCGAGCGCCCACCCCAGTACCGAGTAGGATGGGGCTCCCAGTACCCGGTGTGTATCTGCTAAAGATGTGAGTGTTTCTGGTAGCCCGTACACGGTTTTCTGGTAGGATGCGGCCAGCGCCAGCGGCATCGCATGGGCTGCCAGAACATCCGGGTTGTGCTGCATTAACCATGCATACCACTGCATTATTGCACCGGTAAATGGGTAGTTTTCTGCATCGTCGGTGCGGTGCGTGAATTCTTCCAGCAGGCCCATAACGTTTACTGCGGCGTTTTCGAATGTCTCTCCCTCCGGGTTGAGCTCTTGCCCGGCGGCAAGCCACATCATGAGTGAGTTATGCGGTGCATGTTTATAGACCCCTGATTCGTTACTGGGGCGAGCGCGTGCCTCAAGGGCTTCCACGTGCCGGTACCAGTCGAAGGTTTTAGCGGGTATTGGTTCGGTTGCTAGGGGCGCCCAGCGCGCTTCGTGGGGTTCACCCACACGGTTAAGCTGTTCTTGGAAAAGCGCGGCGGGGCCACGGTAGTTTATGAGGGTGGCGGTGCCGCCGTAGTTGTCGTGGTGCTCGTCGTGGCGGGTAAGCTCCCAGTACAGTTCGTAGGTTTCTGCCCAGGAGGGCGCGTAGTCTCGGTGGGGAAGCATGGGCTGCCCCGTTTCGGGGTTGTGGCACAAATAGTTCACGTACCCGTCAAAGCGTTTGGAGAAGCTTTCTGAGTCGTGGGCGCGCAGAATCAGGTGGGTGAGGTAGATGTTTTGCACCCAGGGAAGTATGAACCACTGGGAGTTGTGTTCCCGAACTATTTTCAGGTGTGTTTCGTTCAGCTGCACTCGCGGGTGTTTACCCAGGTATTCCAGCAGGGGCGGTATGTTGGCACCGTGGCCTTCACCGCCCAGTAGAGGGATGAGTCGTTGCGCGAAATCTTCGTCATCGCGCACGGGGCCGGGCGTGAGGTTCCCTTGTGGTGCGCAGTTTTGCGGCACTATGGTGGGGATACGCACAAGCTGGGCCGGTTCGGCGGGTTCTGCCGGTGGAACCATGCGTGGACTGGGAAGGACTACTAGCTGCCGTGCCTGCGCCTGAATGTCTGCGGGCATATTCTGTACCGCCTCGGCCACTTTTTGGCTTACCCGTTCCGCCAGCTCGGGGTGTGTTGTGAGGGTCTGAGCCAGCAGTCTCAGGTGGGCACGGAGCACTTTTTTCTCGGTACGGAAAAGTACCGGTGAAGAAGCATCCACCAGTTGGGTTGCTTGCTCGCTGGTGAGAGTTGTCACTACCTGCCGCAGCATAGTTTGCGCCATCCCAACTGCGGGTGAGTGTGGGCTGGCAAGCACGGCGGTGTACAGGGGTAGTCGTTCTATAATTTCGGTGTCTGTGGGGGTTAGCCCCTCGTGTGCTGTATAAAAATACCGTGAGTCGGCGGGGCCAAAGTCTCGCAGTAGCGACTGGAGGGTTTCGGTAAGGCACCGGGGGCGAGCACCCTCGAATTCTTCGCTGAGCAGACGGGTGAGGGCACCGAAGGAAGGCTCACCGCGGCGGGTGCGGGGCGCCCATGTGGATGGGTGCTGTCTCAGGGCCCCTTCGACGGTGAAAACGTCCCAGAACTGCTGGTCAAGACAGTGTGGGTTGGTACGGAAAAATTGGGTGGTTTCAGCGTGGTTCTTAGGTGAGTCGTCATATACCGGTGGGATATTAGCGAGGAACATTGCCAGGTACCGCGGAGTGGAGCAGCTGAGGCCGCGGTTTCTTAGGATTGTGTTGCTAAGTTCCCACTGCCCGTGGAGTGACGCCCCGGTAGATGCATATTGATCAGCAAATTCGAGTACCCAGTCGTCTCTTCTTTCTTCAGTTCCCCACATGAAGTGGTCACGTATTTCACGCCGCCGACCAATGCGTCCCGCCTCGGTGAGGCGTGTAAGTTGATGCAGTTGTTGTGCGGCACGTGCTGGTTTTGCGGTGAGAGCGGCCGCCAGGTAGGCTTTTATGCTCTTCGGAAGATCTGATGCGGCGGCTTTTTCAGCGTTCAGGGTTCGTGCCAGGGATGCCCGTTCTTTCTCGGTGGCCCCGTTAATAATCCTCCGGTACTGGTCGAAAGTGGCCTCGGGGTCTGCCATGAGCTTTTTGAGGGTGGCGCGGCGTTGCGCAAGTGTGGAAGCGGCGGCTGTCATAGGTGGCTATTCCTTTTTAGTGATTGCTGTCCAAAAAAAGTTGGGTGTACTTATAGTAGCTCCATAGCATGCTGCCGCGCCTTTTTAGTGATTGCTGTCCAAAAAAAGTTGGGTGTACTTATAGTAGCTCCATA
>ERZ773265.856-NODE-856-length-17461-cov-24.810065_pt1 | contig 17461 bp, 20 predicted proteins | sample MGYA00580512_ERZ773265 | MGnify/ENA primary metagenome ERZ773265 (study PRJEB29015, sample SAMEA2738169) | human oral metagenome | biome: human oral; feature: human-associated habitat; material: saliva | place: China | collected 2183 ... | reverse complement strand
CGGCAACTCAAAATTAATCAATTGTTTTATAAGATTTAAGCTAACTTTCATACTGATATAATTATATCATCTTACCAGCAAGTAATCGACCTTAGAAAACTATAAATAACCAAGGCAAAATTGCTCCAGGATAAAATACAGCCGTCCTTGAGCGGGAAAAAGACGATCCTCGAGGATACCCTTCTTCGCACTTGGAGATAGGTCATTCCCTGAATTATAATGTAGCTATGAACTACGATAGATATCTAGAATTGCAGACCCGCCTAGAATGGTTTTATGATTTTCATCCAGAGTTTTTTAATGATATTTCACCCGAGCAGAAGAAACTACTGCAGGATACATTCCTATACGACGCACCCGACGAACACTATCCGGAGTCATTACGGAATTTTTACGATAAGAATATCAACAACCAACCAGCACTTCAGAATGATATACTTTTAGCGATAGATGCTTTATACAGAGCGGCGGGGGCTGGGTGTTTGTTTGACTATGATAAATAAAGCTTTTATTCGTACGACCATGCCACCTAGCTTATAAGATTTAAGCTAACTTTCATACTGATATAATAAACTTATGATCCACAACTTGCGTTCAGCATATTCTTTACCAGCAGACCACGATACATGTCATAAAACTGTCCACTTCTCATATTTAAACTGATACAATTAATTACTGAAATATGAAAAATAGCATCGGCATCACAATACCAGATTTTATCACTCAAGCTTTTCCTCTACTTAATGAAGCAACATATGTTCGTGAATTTGCTTCTTTCATCACGCTATATCCAGATGCAGTCTATTATCTATTTCAAACAACAGCTGGCCAGTCGCTCATACTTGTAGCAATTGACTATCCCGACCCAACGGACGAGAGCCAACAAGTAAAGAAAATATCTGGCGGTTTTGAGTTTGAATTCACATATCTTATTAAGCCGTATGCCAATGACCAGCACCTTAGAATCTGTCCAAATGATGAAGTAGAAGAACTATTTTTCGTCTCAGACCCAAATGGTCGTTGTCACTATTATCTGGCAGCAGTCAAACAAAAGCGGAGTTGGTAGGTTTATATTGACTGAGTGCTTCTAGGCTCGAGAATACCCCGTCCTGGTAGCATAAAGCTACCTGAGTGGGGTTACTACCTTGTTATAATAAACCTATGATTCATAAGCTATACTCTGCCTACGATTTACCAGCGAACCACGACACGTGCCACCTGTTTGAGCATTTGATCATTAGGCGATTCTTAAAGAAAACGGAAAAAGCTGGCGGCAACCGAGCTTTCGTTGGAGAGTTGGATGGCACGACTAGCGAATCAAGCGTATTTTTTACGTCCGCACTATTCACAAGTGAGTCTAACACATTATTTGAAGAAATCATCAACGATATTACACCTTTTGAAGAGTCTCTTATTCGACAGTCCATCGCACACATAGAAGCCGAGATGCAATCCAATATTGATATAACAGACATGACGCTACTACAAGAACAGCTCGCTCTTTGTCAAAAATATTTTATCGATAGTCAAAAAACCACTCCCAGCAATTCACGCCCAAAATCTAAGATTTCTCCTCTTAAAATCAACCATAGTCCGAAGGATTTTACAGACGTTAAGATTGATATAGAAATTGCTGATGCCAGCGATGAATTGACTGCCGCATTTTTCTGCACATACCCAATACTTTTAGATCTAGTGCGCGACATTTGTTTCGATAAAATCTCATCCTACCCGTCCAGCCCTGGAAAGTTTATAGCGTACTATGACGGCAATTACACCAGCCAAACCTACACCGTAAAAAATACAGACCTTGCTCGACTGAGCTCAAGTGAAACTATACAGACATATTTACAAAGCTTTAACATATCCTCGCACGCAACCGACCTAAGAAACCTTGCCGAAGCTTTCACATCTGACTCATTTTATATTTCAGTGCCCATATATTTTTATCAACAAACCGCTACACCATTAACCAGAAATGATCTAGCGAAAACTATAAACGTCGCAAATATGAACGCAATCCTAAAACAAGTAAAGGCGACGATAGTCCTGGATTATTAGCTCTAGCCGATTTTCCAGCAGAGAAAAGATTCTGAAGAGGAAATATTAACGCCGCCAATATGCAAGCTTACCGGCAAACCTTAAACTCAATACCAATCACGCCATAAATCTTTTGGTCTTCAATAGAATAAAATTCAGAAATTTGATTTTCTAACCATTCGACATTATCGCCGCCGAACTTTCGCGGATTATTGTGAGAAAATAAGTCACGAAATGTCGCGTATCTCAGCAAACCAACAACCTCAGCGGTAACAGTTTGCTCGGAATTATCTCTATTTGTAAAAATAATCCGATCTCCAATCTGGATTTTCTGTCGTTTGGTATCATATAGTCGCGACTCAATAGTTTTATGACCAGATACGATAGCGGCAAATGGTTCTTCAGACAGTCTTAATTTATGTATATTCATAATAAAATCTACCTTAGGACCATTATATATGAACTAGCAATTTTTCTAAAATCTTCTCCTCAATTAAGAAAGTTGAACTAATCGGCATTCCTATATTACAATCAAAACATGCTTAAAGTAGTTTCAAAAGCGTTAATTAAGAATCGAGATGGTAAATATTTGCTGCTACATAGAGGAGATACACATCCAAATTTCCCTGGACATCTTGATCTTCCTGGAGGAGAAGTAGAAACAAAGGAAATCCCTAATATAACAACCGCTCGCGAAATACAAGAAGAGACTGGCATCTACGTAGACCCAAACAGCCTAAATATGTTATTTACTAAGCAATATAAAAATACGAAGCATATGCTGTTTGGAGTAACTATAGACGACGCAGACACTTCCATTGAGTTAAGCTGGGAGCATAAAGATTATAACTGGATGACATTAGCAGAAATATTGAATGCAGACACCCCAGTAAACGTAGATCCTTATTATGTTGATGTGATTAATTATTTAGCAAAGGTATTTGCTAAATAATTCAATTTTCTCTTGAGACTCTTGCTCTTTCAATTTCTTGTCCTTCAACGCCAACACCACATCCGCCTCTTTGGCTAGCTGTTTACTGTGGGTGACGACAATGACACATTTGTCGTTTTCGTGGGCGACTTGGCGCAGAGTGTCGATGATGTCAGCGGTGATCTCGTCTTTAATGTTTCAAAAAAACTACCTCTTCCATAAAGCGACACCTTTGATCGATAATATTTGCCAAATTTAGCTTCTTTATTTCACCTGGAGAAATAAATAATTGATTACTTGGATCTCTATCAAGACGCGACGCCTGAGACCACTCTTCAAAAGTAAGGTCTCCAAGCTTTATTTGAGAATAATCCTCAATTAATGATAGTTCAAACAGGCGAAATGCTATGGCAGTGTGAGCTACTATTATAAATAGTGTATTAGGCTCTGTTTCTATTTTACTTAAAAAATCTGCCATAAAACTGTAAAACCTTATACTAAAGGATCGTTGCGTCTCGCCAAAAGAACGAAAAAGGCCCTTTAGGTTCGGATATTCATCGCCATAAGTATCTCCGTTTCTATAATCTATGTTTCTTCTGCTAAATGTCTGGTCTATATAACACTTCGTAGATATGGCGAGAGCTGGCAGTTTCTGTCCAATTTGGTAATTATCGGGTATAGTATATTCCCCGTGGTACAAGTCTCTTATACGATTATCTATATCTATCTTTATATAAAGATTTGAATTTAACTGGCTCAGCTTATTGCTTACAAGTTTGGCTGTATCTTTTGCTCGTAACTGTTCGCTAGATATAAAGCAAACCTTAGTTTTATAACTTTCTTTAGCAAAATCATTTATTAATTCAGCTATACCTAACGTCTTCTTTTTTTCACTTGGAATTATAGGGGTATTTCTATAATGGACCCGAAAATCTTGAATATCTTCAAGATGTCTAAGTATCAATATATTATATTTTTTATTCAGTAGATTATTTACCAGCCTAAGACACTTTTCCATATTAAGCATTGCTCTTTTGTGAGAAAATATTTCTATAGACCTCGACAAATAGCCCTTTGCTAAAAACCTTGAATAAGTGTTTAAAATATCAAAAGCTGCCATCTCATAAATTTCTTTTTTCATTAGACTATCCACCTGATAACCGTCAAAAAAAGCATTTATATTATCTTCAGCTGACTCAAAATTTGTTAAATATAAGCGCGCTACCATCTTTCCTAAATCACAAGATCTTCTACCATAGCTAAGCAAGGGATCTATGAAAAAAATTTTCTTATCCTCAATAAGTATATTGTCAGGTTTTAAATCACCATATATTAAATCTACGTTCTCAAGGTATTGAGGGTTAAGCACAAGTGTTTTATTGGCTAGTTCTACACCCATCTTAAATAAACTAAAGTTTAACCGCTCCTTTAGCGGAGGCTTGGTCTTATTACTCAAGGTTAATTCCTTAAAATTTAAGGCACATTGAGAATTTAATAGCCGGTTTGATTGTTTGATATTAATTTTATTATCATTAATCGTGCCTTTACTGCACGTATCATGGAATTTTCTAATTAATTTGCCAATCTCTTTAAGGTTGATTCTGACATCGACCGAATTAGACAGCAAATCTCCTAGATTTTTATCGCCAGTGAAGTTCATAGTAAGCCATTTACCCATATTAATGAGTTCGACACCTTTAGGAATTGACAGTCCACATTCAGCAATCAAATCCAGAGACTTTTTTTCGTATATATTAGACTGTATATCATGTACACAGCCGCTAAACAGATGGGTTTTAAATATTTTGTTATCTGACGATTTGACTACAAGTGTTTGCGCTAAAGTTGTTATCTTATTTGTTAAATCTAGCTCATCGCTTAATGGCGAAAATACAAAATCGTAAGATATAGGTATATCATCCTCGTATTCAACTTTATATATGTCGCAAAAATTTATGATAAGATCCCTTTCACCAAACTTATTATCAATAAACATTTGTTTAAGATATGCTTGCAATATCCTTCCGTGTGTTACTATAGCAATAGCAGATAGGTTACTACTGCGAATAATATTATTGACTCCTATAGAAAAACGAGCTACAGATTCGTTAAGACTCTCTCCTCCGTTCGTTTTGTAATCCCAATCGTTCTGTGATTTTATAAATTCTTTCTTAGCCAAATCCGAGCTAACGTCTCTGGTAAATAGTACTCTTTCTCCGAGACGTGAATCGATAGAGACCGTGGTTTCTGTCAGTTTACTTATTATCTCTGCTGTTTGTTCGGCTCTTTTATAATGACTACTATAAACGTGGAATATACCTACAGATGCCAGGTACTGACCAGCAACTTCAGCCTGTAAAATGCCCGTCTTAGTTAGTGTCAAGTTTTTATTCAAAATAGAATTATGACTAGGTGAATCTTGCTTTTCACCGTGCCTTACAAAATAAACTATTTTCTTCATAGGTTCTCTAATTATTTGATGCCCAATATAACCTCTTGCTCTTCTATCATGGAATCTATGGCTTTAACGGCATTATAAAGATCCCTTAAAGTCATTCCGCTATAATTAAGCTTCTTAAGTTCTATTGACCGACTGATGTTCTCATAAAAAGAGTCTGATTGATCTAGATATTTCTCTATTTTATTGAGGTTTAGGTATTTTATTCCTCTTACGTACTGAAGGTATGTAAATACGGTTATAGAATATTTTATGATCTTCTTTACTCGTTCAGTCTTTAGATCACATTTGCCAAGTATTTTCTTTGATTCATTACATAGTATTAAGCTGGCATTGTACACATCATTCGTTATATCTCCCCAGTCTAAATTTAAGATATTTTTTGCAGGCCGAAGAGGAAAATAGGAGTATGACAATTCATGTGTTATAACTGGACCTCTATTATAGCGATATATTTTCTTTGAGTCTAAGTCAGTTTTGTTATTTATACTTAAGTCAAATTGTAGCTTATGACTACTGTTGTACGATTTTACATAGTTATTTAGTTCTTTATATTTCTCTATATACCCATCATAAAATATAAGGAGATCTATATCAGATCCTTTTCCTGAGTAGCTATAATTTAATGAACTGCCCCACAAATAAACGTATATGTTTTTATCAAGAATAGCTTTTAAATCGATTTCTATCTCAAGAGACCTAAAGAATACACTTATGTTATCACTATAATAGCTATCTACGAGATGGTGTCCAAACGGCTGACGAAAAATTAGTAATTTATTACTATTGGCACCTTCGCAAAATCGGTCTAATTCTCTACTTAAAACTTCCGCCTTTATGACCGTATCATCTTGTGCATAAGCTATCATAACGGGAAAGTCGTAATTAGACAGACGTTTAAAATTGTCATTAAAGTTGGTGGGTGTTGTGTTTTCTATATAATCTTCCCAATAAGAAAGATCGCTATTGATTTTATTATCACCTACTAGTTGCTCAACGGTTTTTACAAAGTCTTCTCCTATATATTTACTAGACAGACCGTGTATAGGAGATAATAGAGACATACCGAACACTAGCGGATAGTCACTAAAATCTACCAGATTTACTAAATATGTAGAATAGGAGTAAGCAATTACCAGTATGGGAATACCCTCCTTTGAAAGTTGATCTAAGGACTCTTTTATATCACGAAGGCTAGAATATATGGTAAACTTGTCGACCTCGCTGTTATTATATGTTCCAGAATACTGCAGCCAATATATTTTACCTCCTGTATCTGTAATATCATCGAAAAAACTGAGTCTCTTAATCTTCCCCGGTAATCCAGGAAGAAACAAACAATTGTATTTATGTTTTTTGGGCTGATTTACCTCTTCCATTTATAAAACTCCTCTTAATAAATAGACAATTTCTTCTAAGCTGTCATCTGCTGGCCTGCCGAGACCAGACTTAATTTTAGGTATTATATTTCCGCTCATCTCACCATAGATAAACTTTCTAATATCCATAATGCCCTCTCGCACGGAATAATTAGCTATTCTCCCCAGTGCACGAACCAAATTTGAGGTATCTACTAAAAACTCTTCTGAATTAAGGCTAGATGAAGATTTTATACAGTCTATCGCATTATCTATTTTACGTTTGGTTTTTGAATGTTCTTTTCGAACATTTTCAAGCTGCACTTCGTCTATATCTCGTGTCCGATCCAGCATAAATAAAGGTAGGTATTTTGCGAAAAAATCCGTCCCTAAATCATCCAATCTTGCTTTGCCTATATTGCAAGGAAGATTACTGGTAAGTATATACCTTGCCGAAATGTCTGGTGATAAGATAGCTGTATATGGAATAGTATTTTGCGCCGTGGCTGCTCCTTGTATTTGTGTTATTGAATCAAGATTATACTGCTCAGTAACCATCTCTGGCATTAATGATAATCCGATTTTTGGATCTAATACAAAATCTTCGTAACCACTAATCCCGATTGGTTGACCGTAGTCTCTTTTTCTAGTTATCATTACTCTGCTAGGTATAGTAGATAACTGACCTTTCAAGAATCTTGTTTTTCTAGGTAATGCAATTTTACATCTAATTTCCTCTATATTCAAGTTGATAGTGTCTATGAAAAGAGTTTTGCGCTTATCGATTTTAAGATTATCCGAATGACAATATCCGCACGCTGAAGCATTAGATTCAGCAGAGGCTACAATATTGTCGCAATTTGTACATGATATAACAGAGTCTGTGTCTTCATAGATTATACCTTGGCCTAGAAGGTCTTGAATCTTTGAAAGAGTCCATTCTGTGGTACTAGTATCGTCGTCGCGCACTACAATGGTGTTCGATAGGTCAATACCTAGATTTTCTAGAAATTTATATTTTTCATACAACAGTTTAGTAGAATACTCCTTCCGGTCTATTCCATCTAGCTGACTTTGCGATGAATATTCTCGATCCATATGACTACCAAAGCAATTCCACATATCTATCTTCGTGGTGGTATAGCCCATGCTCGCACGTATTTCATTAAGTGCATATGCAGCAAGGAGCGGTGTCAACCTTTCTAGTCTATTGTCGAACTTATCTCTATTTTGGTTCGGCGCAGAAGCTATAAGATCTTTAGTATTTTTATTCATACTCTCAATCATGTATTCATGATAAGTTATCTTAATATATTATTCAACATTTGTGCAATTGATTGCAATAATCTATAGATCTATAAACTTAGTTTCTTGTCCTTCAACGCCAACACCACATCCGCCTCTTTGGCTAGCTGTTTACTGTGGGTGACGACAATGACACATTTGTCGTTTTCGTGGGCGACTTGGCGCAGAGTGTCGATGATGTCAGCGGTGATGATTTCGTCCAGGTTGCCAGTCGGCTCGGTCGCCAATTTTAATTGGTGTGTGATCATAAAATCATTTACCTTTCTTGCTATAATTAAACCATCATATAAATAAGTATTCAAATATCTACACTTCCATAAGAAAGGCTATCAAATGACCAGAAAACTACTAGAAATAGAACGCAAACGCCAATTAACTGGTGACGCAAAAGAATTAATCAAGCGATTGCAAGACCTCGGTTTTGAACTAAAGAGTAGCTGCCACGAAATTGATACATATTATTCTCGTCCTGATGTCGATTTTATGAAGACGGTTGAATGCTTGCGGATTCGCCAGCGCGATAGTTTTGCTGAGGTAACGTATAAGCCAGCAACAAACGCTGCGACGCATACGGAAAATAATGTAATCATTAAGCCCGAGACAAACCTACCAATTAAGCCCGAAGATGTAGCAACCGCCAAGCAGCTACTGGCAAACCTCGGTATGATACAACTGGTCGAGGTCAACAAATACCGTCGATCGTTTCAGTCCTCTGATTTTCCGCAGGCAACGATAGCCATCGACGAAATCAAAGACGCTGGGACTTTCGTGGAAGTTGAGGTTTTGTCAGATGATGAGACTAGTGCGCTGATGACGATTAGTGAAATTGAAACCAAACTCGGCCTAGATTCAATGGAAATTGTGACGCGACCTTATCGTGATATTTGTATGGGCTATTAAGAACGCTGACGCCACAAAACTTCACAACTCCACTCGCAACCAATATAATATACCCATGGACACTTCACAAAAAAATCGCATCATAAAAATTACTATTTGGGCAGTCTGCTCAATTATCGTTATAACTGCTTTATTGGTCGCCGCAGCTTTCTTTTGGCCAGCAACATCCAAGCAGTTGCAATCTTCAAGCTCTGAAAAATTGAGCTACAACGACGCCATCGCCGCTGCAAATCGTACTGTTAGTGAAGACACTTCAAATACCGACGTTAGACCAGAATGCCGATCGATTATTAAAACCCACGGTAAAAAAACCACCAAAGCCGTAATGATGATTCACGGCGTAAGCGCATGCCCACAGCAATTCGCAGACCTAGGCGACACCTTTTTCAATTCCGGCTATAACGTCTATATTCCCCGCGTCCCCAGCCACGGTCTGACGGACAACAAACGACACGGAGAAATCACCATTCCAACAATGACGCAATTTATGAACTCCAGCACCAGTATAATTAGCGGTTTGGGTGATGAAGCGGGAGTTGTCGGACTTTCTGGCGGCGCAAATATGGCTACCTGGATTACGCAATACAACAGCCAAACCATATCACGAGCGCTACTTCTATCACCTTTTTATCAGCCTTCGGCGTCGGAAACTCCTTCCTGGAAAATCCCGCTTTTACGAAATCTTTACGGACGTAATATTCTTCCAGATTCGTTCACGGGTAGCAATTTGTCATATCGCGCTCTTGGAAAATATATAATAATCGCCAAGAACTATAAATCTGACCTAAAAGCTCCAGGGCTAAAATATGTCGGAGTTGTAACGAGCGAAAACGACACCGCAATTGATAAAAATCTCGCGGTCAATATACCTAAGCAAATGGCTGCAGCTTCTGGCGCCAAATTCCAATATTATTCGATTCCGGCCTCATTTGGCATCGGTCACGACATTGTAGCCTTAAACCAAGACGAGGTTAAAAAGCACGCCGACAAACTGTATCCGTTCTATTTGGATATGTACGAAGGAAAAGACGTAAAATTAGAGGCAAAATAGAAAATTACTATTTACCTTGCGCAGCTAAAATTCGCGCCTGAATCTCATCCAATTGAGCGTCATCCATTTTTGGACCGTCAGCCGTGGTTAGCCAACCAGGATATTCCTCATAAAACGCTTGCTCGTGCGACACTGGCGAACCAATTCCCTTTGCCAAATCACCATGAAGCGGCATCAATTTGGCGTGCACATGCGCCACGCCCGTGCCCTCAAAAATCAGCGCTACTCGTGGAGTGTCAAACGCTTTTTCCAAAATACCAGCAACCTTTTTCACTGCCAGCATCATTTCGGAATATAAATTATCGTCCAAAGAAAATACGTAATCGCCCGGATTCTGCTTCAGAATCACCACGGTAAAACCTGGCGTGTTCGGAAACGGTGTTAAAAATGCTAGGAATTTCTCATCTTCCCAAATCTTCCAAGATTTCATTTTTCCAGATACGATGTCGTCAAAAATTGTGTGATTCATAATTATTCCTTTATGCAAATAAATCGTTTAATGCCTCACTCACCGTTGGATGAGTGAATATTTGGTCACGCAGCACAGTATATGGCAGGCCATTATCCATTACAGTTTTGATAATATTAATGACTTCTGGTGAGTTACGACACAATAAACTAGCACCCAAAATTTGTTCAGTGTTTGCATCAATCACCGCACGCAGCAATCCTGTTGTAGCATTATCAACATGCAGGCGTGGAATCGCCATAGCAGGCAGCTCCTTTACGATAATTTCGCACCCCGTCGCACGCGCCTCAGCCTCTGTCATACCCACCCGACCTAGCGGCGTTTGCATAAAGACCGTGTACGGCAAGGTTTTTTGTTTGGCGCGAGTGTACAGACCGTCACCCAGCAACTGGCTTCTCACAATCCGAAAATCGTCCAGCGACGCATAGGTAAATTGTGGCCCGCCCGTTACATCGCCCATTGCCCAAATATGCGACCGACTAGTGCGAAGTGTTTCATCAACCACAATTGCCCCGCGCTCATCCGTCGCTACACCAGCAGCTGGTAAATTCAAGCTCATCGTTGCCGGGCGACGGCCCGTAGCCATCAAAACCGCATCATAACCAGCGTAATCATCATGATTTACTGTGCGAATCGTCGCAGTAGACTCACCCTCAATCGCTGTCACATCCACACTAAACACAATCTCAATACCCTGTGCCTGCAATGCTTCAGTAGCAGCCCGAGCAATTGCTGGATCTTCACGTGCAAGCAGAGCATCGCCCCTCTCAAACACTGTTACTTTTGTACCAAGTTTGGCATAAGTTGAGGCAAATTCTAACCCAATATAACCGCCACCAATGATAGCTAGCTGTTTTGGCTGCGTCATTCTATCCAGCAATTCAGTACTGGTATACACAAACGGCTTATCAACACCTGGAATATCTGGGATGATTGATTCCGCACCGGTGTTAATAAAAATCTGCGGTGCACTAACTACTAGCTCGTCGCTACCCGCCACAACCTTCACAGTACGATCATCTACGAACGATGCCTCACCCTCAATGACGCTCACTGTTTCACGATCCGCAAGCATATGATAGTTCTTCTCATTCAACCGCGTCACTACCGTTGTCTTATGTGCCATCGCCTCGTCAAAACTTTGATGATGTTCGGCTGCATTGACTAGCACCTTAGTAGGAATACAAGCAATATTAATACAGGTGCCGCCATACATCTTTGGCGACCGCTCCACTAGCGCTACCTTTTTTTCCGCATTTGCCAGCGCTACCGCCAATGTTTTGCCAGCTTTGCCAAAACCAATGATGAGTGCGTCAAATTGTTGTGTATCCATTTTACCTCCTCCTATCTTTTTTAGCGATCTCTCTCGCTGCAACAAATTCTCTATCGGCACACAGAACTGCCTCTTTTATTACAAGTTTTTGAGCTACTACTATTATCGTGTGCGATAACTCCTTAAAACTATTCCAAAAAGTCCAACTTACCGCTTTCAAAATACCAGCAACCTTTTTCACTGCCAGCATCATTTCGGAATATAAATTATCGTCCAAAGAAAATACGTAATCGCCCGGATTCTGCTTCAGAATCACCACGGTAAAACCTGGCGTGTTCGGAAACGGTGTTAAAAATGCTAGGAATTTCTCATCTTCCCAAATCTTCCAAGATTTCATTTTTCCAGATACGATGTCGTCAAAAATTGTGTGATTCATAATTACTCCTTTTGAAGTAATTATAGCATTTTATGAAGTTTTCAGGTCGGACAATTTAAGTTCCATTCTACGACAAACCAGAACTAGCCACATCGTCGCAAAAATCCCCAATAAAACTTCTACTATCACAAACCAAAACTTGCCCATCGCGTAACCTTGCGCCGCTATAATTGCCGCAAAAATCGGAAAACTGAAAGATGATATTCGCTCGCGATGAGTTAAATAGCTCAAACTCGATGGCAAAATAAACATCAAAAGCACCATCAATATCACGATGCCGCGCGAGAAAACAAAATGCGCCGCGTGCATCGTATCGTTCGGACAAAGCGCCACTCCTATCATACAAATTGCAAACAGTGAAAGTATCCAGCCAGATATTCGAGCAGAGCGAATTTGACCAAGTTTAAGATAACCACGATTCATAAAAACCCCAATCGTCGCCATAATCAAACCAGATAAAAATACTCCCGAATTGAACGAAAATGCAGACAAACGATTCGAGGTGGTTTCGCCCAATCTGCTCAAGCTCCAGTTCGTCCACCGAGTATCATCAGAAAGCAACATCGCCACAACCAAGCCCACAGCCAAAACGACACCATTAAGAATACAGAGCGCCTGAAGGCGATTCTTACACAAAAAATCCTTAATCTGTCGAAGTTTCATATTGCTTAAAATTGTTCCAAAAAGTCTAACTTGCCACTTTCAAAATGACGGACATCTTCGATTCCATACTTCATCATAACTAAGCGGTCGATTCCGCAACCAAAAGCAAATCCCGTATATTCATTCGGGTCAATTTGTGCCGCTCGAAGAACATTTGGATGAATCATTCCGCAGCCCAATAGCTCAATCCAACCTTCACCAGAGCAGACTTTACAATCAGGATTTTTTCCTTCACAAAACGGACAACTTAACGCAAACTCAAAACTCGGCTCAGTGAACGGAAAGTAAAATGGATTAACGCGGACATCAAGTTTCTTACCGTAATATTCCTGTAAAAATTCTTGCAGCGTAGCAATCAAATTGCCAACATTAACCCGACGCGAAACGTACACACCCTCAACTTGATAAAACGTATGCTCGTGGCGCGCGTCCAAATCTTCGTTACGGAAAACGCGATCAGGAACGATAGCGGCAATAGCCTCGCCTTTTTCCAAATTATCGCGATATTTCATTAGCACACGATTTTGCATAGTCGACGTATGCGCCGGCGCAATCAAACGATCGCCATTAGAATCAGTCTCTTCGGTCATAAACGTGTCGTAATCGTCGCGCGCTGGATGACCTTTTGGAAAATTCAGGCTCTCAAACATATGGAATTGATCGTCAATTTCTCTGGACTCTTCCGTGACAAATCCCATGCGATTAAAGATCTCAGAAATGCGCTCAATTTCAGCGCTCAGCGGATGAATCGTGCCCTGTTCGCTCGGCAAAAGTTCAGGCTTGGACGAATTCACATCCATCGGCGCCGTAACGTCAATCGGTTTCAAGTCAACTTTTTCCAGCTCTTCCAGTCGCACATCAATAGCCTGTTCAATCGCCTGTTTTAGCTCGTTAATTCTCTTACCAAATGGACCACGCTCAACTGGTGGCAACGACTTGATTTGATCATACAATTCCCTAAGTCGTCGATCACGTAAAAACTCACGCGGAGATTTGGATTGCGAAACCGCCAAAACTATTTCTCTTCTCAATTCGTCTAAATCAACCATTTTATCGTCCTTGCATTAAAAACATTACAATCACCGCACCAGCCATAATAGCAATTAAAATCCACGCCCATGCCAAAGTCGTTGTCTGTTTCGTGCCTTCCAAATATCTTATGTCGTCGACGCCGTCCATAGTTGCCTTTTCTTGCAAACTCGAAGCCTTCGCCTTCTCTCTTAATTCCGCCGCAATTCGCTCTTGCAATTCACTGCGCTGATCTTGCTGATTTACAAATAATCCCATAACTACAGTATAGCAAATTATGTTATAATAGTCGTGATATTACTTTAAGGAGGGAATATGGCTACGAAGAAAACTTCAAAGAAAGCCCCAGTTAAAGCCGCAGAAAAGGAAACCGCTGCCGCTAAGACTGAAACCAAAACGACCGTCAAGCGTGTCGTTGCTGAATCTACCGCTAAAAGCAAGCGTGTCGAACTAGATTCTAAATTACCAAACAACTTAATTAACATCGTTATTGCGGAAGTCATCGGCACGTTCATTTTGACACTTGCCGCATTATTTGCATCAGATATTTTGTCATCAATGTATGTCGGTTTTGCATTGATGTTCATCGTTGCAATTATCGGCAACATTTCTGGCGCACACGTAAACCCAGCTGTCACGTTTGGTCTATGGACAATGCGCAAGCTAAAGACTGTACTTGTACCATTTTACTGGGGTGCACAATTCCTCGGTGCAATGGCAGCTATCGTGCTTGTTGGCTCATTAACAAACGGCGGATTTGCCCTAAGCTTTGACCAATTCACCGCGTTCTCTTGGAACATCTTCGCGATGGAATTAGTCGGTACCGCTGTATTTGTATTTGGCGTCGCCGCAGTTTTGCAGCGCAAAGAAATCAAAGCAGCTGGTCAAGCTTTTGGAATTGGCTTAGCGTTGATGATTGGTCTTGTCGTATCTGGCTCAATCTCTTCATACATTAAAAGTACTGCTATTGCAAAAATCCAAAAAGATCAAAGCACTACTCAAACTGAGAAAAACGGCCGCACTTACCCACGCGAGATCTACATCTCAGGCGCAACTTTGAACCCAGCAGTTTCTTTGGCTGTCACAGAGAAAACCGACTCTCAACTACGCAGCAACGGAGTATTGCCAGCTGAAGGCGAAAAAAGCTATTCACGCTTTAGCCTGGAAGTAATTGCCGCTACCCTAATCGGTGCAGCATTAGGCGGTAACCTATTTCTACTCGTCAATTACCGAAACAAAGACGAAGAATAGATTATAACTTCACAATAAAATATCCCGCTTAATCGGCGGGGTATTCTTTATGTCAATCTTCCTGAGTCGGCCGATCAATCAGCTCCGGCTGAGCTTGATTATCGCCACCAGAAATTCGCACGACATCCTTATCAATCTTCCCTAGCTCCTTGTACGTATTGTTATAATGACCAACGGTCGTGCTTAAACTCTTGCCCATTTTCGTCATCAACTCGTCAAACTTTTTAATGTGAACGCCCAATTGACCAACTCGAACTTGAATGTCTTTGGCCTGCTCTTCAATCTGCAAACTACGAAGCCCCTGAAGAACGGTCTGTAGGTACGCGAGAAAACTAGTCGGACTAACAATAATCACTCGCTTATCTCGGAATGCATATTCAATCAGGTCGCGACTCGAACCGCCCTGACCAACATTGTTAATCAGAAGATCGTAATACAAAGATTCGCTAGGAATAAACATAAAAGCAAAGTCCATGGTGTTTTCGCGCGGACGAATGTATTTACTAGTTTCGTCAATTCGCCCCTTAAGGTCGGCCTTCACTTTGTTTAGCCACATTTCGCGCTCAGATTTTGTCTCGGCGTTAATCATCCGATTGTAATTCTCCAAAGAAAACTTACTGTCCACCGGCAATATTTGACCTTTGTCCAGAAAAATAACCGCGTCAACAATTTCGCCGTCCTTGAAGCGATATTGCATTTGATATTGCTTGGCTGGCAAAACGTTATCCAACACGCTCTCCAGATAAAACTCCCCAAAAACACCACGCTGCTTTGGATTTTGCAACACGTTTTGCAAGGTTTTCAGATCAGTCGCCGCATCAACCACACGCTTATTAGTCTCATCCAATTTCGCCAATCGCTGTGTCACGTCAGCCACCAACTTCGCGCTTTCTGACAATTGTTTCTGCACGGAAGTCTGAACTTGCGCGTTGCTTCGCTCCAACTTATCGCTGACGGATTCATTAAGTTTCGCAATAGTCCGCCCCAGCTCCACGACATCGGTTTTAATTAGCTCGACGGATGATTGATTTTTTAGCTCGCTGATTTTTGATTGCAAGACAAATAAAGTCGCGCCCAAACCAATAGTAATAACGATTAAGAGAATAATGATAATGATTTCCATACACTTAGTGTACAGTGATTACAATGCTAAGACAACTCGTGCTAAGATTGCGAATAAAGTCATAAATAAAATCGCCGCGCCATTGCCACGAATTCTATTCAACCAGATTAACGACAAATATACCAAAACTGTCGCCAAAACTACCCATAGCAATGACAAAATCCAAGATCCGCCAGCCCATAATGTAGCGCCCCACAACGACACAGTTGCCGCGATTACTACTAGCAAAGGTCGCTTGATACCAAATACCGCCAATACCGGCACCAACATAATTCCCGCCAAAACCAGCGCGACGTAAGATGCGATGCTCGTGCTGTTTGCACAAATAGAAATATGCTCAGCGTTCGCACAAAATACGGGTGTAATCATAAATTTATCAAACGCAAGCGCCAGTAACCAGATAGCCACGCCGCTAGCGACTAAAATCGCCAAAATCCTCAAGAAAACTCGCCTTGAAAATGGATATGTGTAATCTGATATTTCTTCACGGAAAATAGCTGATAATAATTTCATACGTAAATTGTAACGTAAACTTGTCAATATTGCAAATGTATATGCTTAAATATTATGCTTTTTCAAGAGATTCATCGGTTTATACCAAACAATTCCTACACAGGCAATCAATAATCCGCCAACAACGTCAAGTGGCGTATGTACCAATGCAATAACCCGACCGACACATATTAAGATCGTCATAACCAGACAAACAACAGCCAGCCGCCAACTCTTCGTTCCGAAAAATACCGCCAAAGTAATTGCCATTGTAAATAGCGCGTGATCGGACGGAAAACCCGGATTATTAAGGAATGACGCGCCGGCAGATACACCCAGAATCTCGAACGGGCGCATCTGATCTGGTTGATAAATTGACCCGATAATTTTTGCCGCCACATAAGCAGTCAACCCAGCCATCAACACCTGACTATAAACTTGATACTTCTCTTTATTTGGAACCAATTTTATCAGCGAGTACGCACCAATTAGCACGACTGGCACCACTAGCCCATCAGCAATTAGCTTCACGATCCATTGCAAATCCATATTACCAGTATATCGCGTCAACGCTGGCCAGTAAACGCTTGCGGAAATCATTTTTCTATAGTACAATTATGTTTGCCGTTGGGATGTCGCCAAGTGGTAAGGCAGCGGGTTCTGGTCCCGCCATTCGGGGGTT
>ERZ773265.850-NODE-850-length-17593-cov-9.129604_pt1 | contig 17593 bp, 16 predicted proteins | sample MGYA00580512_ERZ773265 | MGnify/ENA primary metagenome ERZ773265 (study PRJEB29015, sample SAMEA2738169) | human oral metagenome | biome: human oral; feature: human-associated habitat; material: saliva | place: China | collected 2183 ... | reverse complement strand
TTCTATACGAAAAGTCAGGCGTTGTGAATTTGATCCCAAAACTAACCGCACTTTCATTAAATTAATACTGAATTTTTTAGGATTTTTAGGTCTAACTTGAAGATTTTTCGTGCAAACTGAAAAGTTTACCTTTAGAATACACTTCACTGAACAAACGTTCATTTTTTATTTAGGATGACAAAGTCTTTATGAAAAAACGCTTTTTTATTTTACTCGGATTGCTCATTGCTGCTGGTGTGGCTTATTATTTTTTCTCGAGCAATAGCAAACAAGAAACGACTTACCTGACGGAATCCGTTACACGTGGCAATATTGAAAAAACCGTTGTCGCATCTGGTTCAGTTGAAAGCGTGAATGAAGTTGATGTTGGTGCCCAAGCATCGGGTAAAATCACCAAACTCTATGTCAAGTTAGGGCAAGAAATCAAAAAAGGCGACATGATCGCTGATATTGATTCCACCACCCAAATTAATACCTTAAATACCAAAAAGGCGGCATTGGTTAGCTATCAAGCACAATTAAAAGCGAAGAAAACTGCTTATGATGTTGCCCTTTCAAGCTATAACCGCTTATCAAAACTTTATACACAAAAAGCGACGTCTTTGGATAGTGTAAATACGGCTAAAAGCACCCTTGATAATGCGAAAGCTGAAATGGAAGCCATTGAAGCCAATATCAAACAAGCTGAAATTGAAGTGAATACCGCTGAAACCAATGTGGGCTACACCAAAATCACCGCCCCAATGGACGGTACCGTTATTTCTGTGCCTGTTTCAGAAGGTCAAACCGTTAATGCCAACCAAACGACGCCAACAATTGTGACCATTGCCGATTTAAGCAAAATGAAAATTAAACCTGAAATTTCAGAAGGTGACATTACCAAAGTCAAAGCCGGTCAAGAAGTGAGTTTTACGATTTTATCGGATAGCCAAACCGTGTATCACTCTGTCATTGATTCTGTTGATCCAGCCAATACCACGATAAGTGATAGTTCTTCAACATCATCTTCGACAAGTTCAAGTAGCAACTCAACGACCAGTGCGATCTACTATTACGCCAATGTTTTGATTGATAACCCTGATCGTACTTTACGCATCGGAATGACGACAGAAAACAATATCAAAATTGCCAACGCAAAAGATGTGTTATTGATTTCCAATATGGCTATTCAAAAACGTGATGGCAAAAGCTTTGTAAATGTATTAAATGACAAAAATCAACCTGAACAGCGTGAAGTTGAAACCGGTGTTCAAAATGATTTCAAAACTGAAATCAAATCGGGTTTAAACGAAGGTGAAAAAGTCATTGTGTCGCAAGTCGCGAATGGTGAACAAGTTGGCTCTATGCCTCGTGGTCCAAGAATGTTCTAAAAGTGCGGTAGAAAATTAATGAATATTATTGAAATTAAGGATCTCAACCGTTACTTCGGTGAAGGCGAAAATCGTGTTCATATTTTAAAGAATGTCTCTTTAAATATAGAAAAAGGCGATTTCGTCGCGATTATTGGGCAATCGGGTTCTGGTAAATCAACCTTGATGAACATCATCGGGTGTTTGGATACGGCAACCAGTGGTTCTTACAAAATCAATGGCAAAGAAACCATTGAATTAAGCAAAGATCAGCTTTCAGATTTACGTAGCCAAAAATTCGGCTTTATTTTCCAACGCTATAACTTATTGTCGAGCTTGACCGCAGCAGAAAACGTCGCCTTGCCTGCAATTTATGCGGGGATGTCGCAAGAAAAACGTCTTTCTCGTGCGAAACAACTTTTAGAAAAATTAGGTTTAGGCGATAAATGGCAAAATAAACCAAGCCAGCTTTCTGGTGGTCAACAACAACGTGTGAGTATTGCGCGTGCGTTGATGAATGGCGGTGAAATTATTTTAGCCGATGAACCCACTGGTGCATTGGATTCACAAAGTGGTCAAAATGTGATGGAAATTCTGCGTCAATTACACGCAGAAGGCCACACTATTATTATGGTAACCCACGACCGAGAAATTGCCGCCAGTGCGAATCGCGTGATTGAAATTAAAGACGGCGAAATCATTGGCGATACGCAAAAAGAAGCGGTAAAAAGTGCAGTCGAAAATCAAGCTAAATCTAAACCGCACTTTGGGTTCAGCAAAGATCAATTTGTTGAAGCCTTTCGTATGTCTGTGAGTGCGATTATTGCCCACAAAATGCGTTCTCTTTTAACCATGCTCGGAATTATTATCGGAATTACTTCTGTGGTTTCCGTCGTGGCATTGGGAAATGGTTCACAACAAAAAATCTTGGAAAACATTAAAGGCATTGGTACAAGTACCATGACCATCTTTAATGGTACCGGCTTTGGTGATCGTCGTGCTGAACAAATGCAAAATCTTACGATTAATGATGCCACTGCCTTAAACCAACAAAGCTATGTACAAAGCGTCACGCCAAATAGCTCATCAAGTGGTACATTAATTTATGGTAACCAGACTTTCTCCTCAACCAGTTTAAAAGGTGTAGGCGAACAATATTTTGATGTAGATGGATTAAAACTAAAATCCGGTAATTTATTTTCTGCTCAAGATGTTGCTGATAACAACCAAGTAGCCTTAATCGATGAAAGTGCAAAAAAGTCGATTTTCCCTGATGAAAATCCTATTGGCAAAATTGTGATGTTTAATAAACGTCCATTACGTATTATTGGCGTGGTATCTGATAAACAAATGGGCGGACCAAGCAGTTCACTTAATCTCTATGCCCCTTATACCACCGTGATGAATCGTATTTCGGGCAGTAAAAAAATTGGCTCGATTACCGTAAAAGTAGATGATTCCGTCAATACGACTGTTGCTGAAAAAGGGATTACTGAATTGCTAACCATGCGTCATGGTAAAAAAGATTTCTTCATCATGAATAGCGATACCATTAAACAAACTATTGAAAGTACAACGGGCACGATGAAATTACTCATTTCCTCTATCGCCTTTATTTCATTGATCGTTGGTGGTATTGGTGTAATGAATATTATGTTGGTTTCCGTGACAGAGCGAACTAAAGAGATTGGTGTGCGAATGGCGATTGGCGCGAGACAATTTAATATTCTGCAACAATTTTTAATTGAAGCCGTGCTGATTTGTTTAATTGGCGGTGTGACGGGTATTCTGCTTTCGGGTTTAATCGGTCTGCTATTTAACGTATTTATGACAGATTTTACGATGGCATTCTCAACTGGCTCAATTGTTGCCGCAGTGGTCTTCTCAACCTTGATTGGTGTGATCTTCGGTTATATGCCGGCAAAACGTGCGGCACAATTAGATCCGATTACCGCCCTTGCGAGAGAATAAAGAAATTTTGTAAAACACAAAAGAGCGGTTAAAATTCTTACTAATTTTTGACCGCACTTTAATTGAAAAAGAAAGGAAAAATCCATGTTAAAAATGAAAAAATTAACCTTAGCAATCGCGATGGCAACTGCTCTAGCAGGTTGTGCTAATATCGGCGATTCTTATAAAGCGAGCCAGCAGGATTACCAAAATTATGCGGAAATCACCAAACAATTTAATGTAAAAGAAAACTGGTGGGCGCTTTACAATGATTCACAATTAAATCGTGTGGTAGAACAAGCATTAGTTAACAACAAAGATTTAGCCAAAGCGTCTGTTGCCGTAAACCGTGCTCTATATAATGCAAACCTTGCAGGCGCGAATTTAATTCCGGCATTTAGCGGTTCAACCCAATCTTCTGCAAGTAAAAATGTGAAAACAGGTGGTAACTCAACCATCAGTCATAAAGGTACATTAAATGTGAGTTATACGTTAGATCTATGGCAACGTTTAGCGGATACCGCAGATGCCGCCGAATGGTCACACAAAGCAACGGCTGAAGATTTAGAAGCAACGAAACTTTCACTCATCAACGCTGTTGTAACAACCTATTATCAAATAGCCTACTTGAATGATGCAATCAGCACAACTGAAGAAACCATTAAATACTACAACGACATTAGCAGCATTATGCAACGTCGTTTATCACAAGGTGTTGCGGACAGCGCAAGTGTAGATCAAGCACAACAAGCGGTATTAACCGCACGTAATAACTTGATCAACTATCAAACACAACGTAAAACAGCAGAACAAACTTTACGTAACTTACTGAACTTAAAACCGGAAGAAGCATTAAATATCAACTTCCCACACATTCTTAATGTGAAAAATGTGGGCGTAAATTTAAATGTGCCCGTTTCTGTGATTGCGAATCGTCCTGATGTGAAAGGCTATCAATATCGCTTAAGCAGTGCATTCAAAAATGCGAAAGCAACTGAAAAAGGTTGGTTCCCTGAAGTCACTTTAGGCGGTAGCTTAACATCAAGTGGTACCAAAGTCGGTAATGCATTGCACAATCCAGTTGGTACAGGTTTAATCGGCATTAGCCTACCATTCCTCAACTGGAATACCGTAAAATGGAACGTGAAAATCTCTGAAGCAGATTATGAAACCGCACGTTTAAACTATGAGCAAAGCATCACTAAAGCCTTGAATGATGTAGATACCAACTACTTCGCCTATACACAAGCACAAAGCGCCTTTGCTAACTTACAAAAAACACACAGCTATAACCAGCGTATCACCAAATACTATCGAGATCGTTACAATGCTGGTGTATCTGAATTACGTGAATGGCTCGCTGCGGCAAACACAGAGAAAAGCTCTCAACTTTCTATCTTGAATGCAAAATACAACATCATTCAGGCAGAAAATGCCGTATATAGCTCAATGGCAGGTTATTACTCCCGTTAAAATCATGATTAAGGAAGTTTCGGCTTCCTTAATCTTTTTTATGGACATGCAAAATGAAAAAACAACTGACTTTTTACTTCATTCGCCACGGTAAAACCGTTTGGAATACAGAAGGTTTAATGCAAGGTCATGGCGATTCTCCTTTAACTGAAGAAGGCATTAATGGTGCGAAAAAAACAGGTGTGGCACTCAATAACATTCCTTTCATTGCCGCTTATTCCAGCATATTGAAACGTACTATCGCGACCGCCTCTCACATTATCGGCGAACGTGATATTCCCCTTTTCCATCACCAAGGTTTAAACGAACAATATTTTGGTACCTGGGAAGGTCAACTTGTCGATACCTTAAGAGAACATCCTGAATTCCAGCAGCTAATTAAAGATCCAGCCAATTACAAAGCTCAAGTAAATGGTGGCGAAACGTTTGAGCAATTAGGCGAACGTGCCATGAAAGCCTTGCACGATATTATTAAGATTCATAATCAAGGTAATATTCTTATTGTGTCGCATGGTCATACTCTACGTTTATTGCTTGCCTTATTAAACGGCGCAACCTGGCAAAATCATCGTGATGAAGATAAATCAGTATCGCTCATTAACACCTCAATCAGTGTTGTACATTATGACGATGAGAACGGTTTTCGCGTTGAGAAAGTAAATGATGCAGATCATTTAAAATAAGCAAATTTAGCCAAAAAATAACCGCACTTTGGATGACCTAAAGTGCGGTTAATTTTTATGATGTTTTTGTGATTATTTCACTTCGCGGAATAAAATCTCGCTTGGAATCACAGAACCTTGCCAGTAAAGCTCAGTTGATACTTTCTCTGCTAAATCTAAGAAAGATTTCGCAATTTCACTGTCTGGTGCAGCAACCACAGTTGGTTTACCTGCATCCAAATCTTGACGAACTTGGATATTCAACGGTAACTGGCCTAATACTTTCACATTGTATTTTTGTGCCATTTTTTCTGCACCACCGGTACCGAAAATCGCTTCGTGATGACCACAATTGCTACAAATATGCATAGACATATTTTCCACAATACCTAACACTGGCACAGATACGCGTTCAAACATAGACACACCTTTCACCGCATCTAATAACGCAATATCTTGTGGTGTGGTGACCACTACCGCACCCGTTACAGGGATTTGTTGTGAAAGCGTTAATTGGATATCACCCGTACCCGGTGGCATATCGATCACTAAGTAATCTAAGCTATCCCATAAGGTTTCATTTAAAAGCTGACTTAATGCACTACTTGCCATTGGACCACGCCAAATGGTTGCATTATCTTCATCCATTAAGAAACCGATCGAGTTTGCAGATAAACCATATGCTTTAATTGGGGTGATATGTTGGTTATCTGGTGAAGTTGGGCGTTGATGTGGCGCGCCTAACATATGTGGAATAGATGGACCATAAATATCGGCATCTAAGATCCCTACACGAGCACCCTGAGCTTGTAAAGCAAGCGCAAGGTTCACCGAAACAGAGGATTTCCCTACCCCGCCTTTACCCGAGGTCACTGCGATGATATTCTTCACACCTTTTACAGCGGGTTGATTATTCGCACGTTTTAAAGTAGCGATTTGATAATTTACTACCCATTTGATTTCTTTGCTATCTGTTGCTTTTAATAACGCATCAGAAAGCTGTTGTTTCACTTGCTCCACGCCAGTGTTCCATGCAAAAGGCAGTTGTAATTCAATACGTAATACGTCACCGCCTTTTTCAACTTTCTTCAAAGTCTTTAATTCGATTAAGTCTTTTTGTAACGTTGGGTGTTGAAATTGTTGGAAAAGTTGCAGAACCTGAGATTGTTGTTCTGCCGTTAAATTTTCAGAAAAAGCAGTTGCCATAATATTCCTTTAATATTAGTAGGTAGTAGAGTAAATTTGTCAGGGATATTCTACCCCTTTTACACCTCAAATGTTAAGCTAAAAGTATAACTAAACTAGAAAAAATCACACTAATCGGGTAACATACTCGCAATTTTTACAAAAGAATAAGAGAAAAATAATGACAACTCAACCTCGTAAAATTTTAGTCACTTGCGCATTACCTTATGCAAATGGGGCCATTCATTTAGGCCATATGTTAGAACATATTCAAGCGGATATTTGGGTGCGTTTCCAGCGTATGCGTGGCAATAAAATTCATTTTGTCTGTGCTGATGATGCGCACGGCACACCAATTATGCTTAATGCCGATAAATTAGGTATTACACCAGAAGAACTAATCGCAAAAGCAAAAGCTGATCACGTGCGTGATTTTGCAGGTTTTAATATCAGTTTTGATAACTATCACTCTACTCACAGTGAAGAAAATAAACAAATCACCGCTGAGATTTACAATAAGTTAAAAGCGAAAGGCTTCATTAAAACCAAAGTCATTTCTCAATTATTCGATCCTGAAAAGAATATGTTCTTACCGGATCGTTTCGTCAAAGGGACTTGCCCAAAATGTAAAGCAGAGGAGCAATACGGCGATAACTGTGAAGTTTGTGCTTCCACTTATAGCCCAATGGATTTAATTAATCCACGTTCTGCTGTGTCGGGTGCAACACCAATCATCAAAGAATCTGAACACTTCTTCTTTGACTTACCTGCTTTTGAAGGTATGTTAAAAGAATGGACTCGCTCTGGTTCACTTCAACCTGAAATTGCAAACAAAATGCAAGAATGGTTTGAAAGTGGCTTACAACAATGGGATATCTCTCGTGATGCACCTTATTTTGGTTTTGAAATCCCAGGAACTAAAGATAAATTCTTCTATGTTTGGTTGGATGCGCCAATTGGCTACATAGCTTCTTTCAAAAATCTCTGCGATCGTGAAGGCATTGATTTTAATGAATTCTGGGGAGAAAACAGCGATGCAGAACTTTATCACTTTATCGGTAAAGATATCGTATATTTCCACAGTCTATTCTGGCCAGCAATGTTAGAAGGGAGCGAATATCGCAAACCAACCAATGTGTTTGCTCACGGTTATGTCACCGTAGATGGCGCCAAAATGTCAAAATCACGTGGTACATTTATCCAAGCCAGCACCTATTTAAATCACATTGATCCGGAATGTTTGCGTTATTACTATGCGGCAAAATTAAACGATCGCATCGAAGATCTTGATTTCAACTTGGAAGATTTCGTTCAACGTGTCAATACGGATATTGTTAATAAATTAGTCAATTTAGCTTCTCGTAATGCTGGATTTATCGCTAAACGTTTTGAAGGCAGATTAGCAGATAAATTAGAAGACAAAGCACTTTTTGCTGAATTTACTGCACAAGCTGAACAAATCGCTTCTTATTATGAAGCTCGTGAATACAACAAGGCGATTCGTGAAATCATGGCATTAACCGATAAGGCGAATAAATACATTGATGAAAAAGCACCTTGGGTGATTGCAAAAGAAGAAGGCAAAGAAGCTGAATTGCAAGCAGTTTGCTCAATGGGTATCGAGCTTTTCCGTGTATTAATGTCTTACTTAAAACCGGTTCTTCCAAAATTGGCTGAACGTGCAGAAGCGTTCTTACAAACAGAACTAACATGGGATAATATTGCACAGCCACTATTAGGTCATCAACTTACTCCATTTAAAGCGCTTTTCTCGCGTTTAGAGAAAAAACAAATTGATGCTGTTATAGAAGAAACTAAAGCTCTTTTCGCTGAAGCAAACAAAACAACAGAAAAAACAGCGGCAAAACCGACCGCACTTTCAAATGTCGAACCTATTGCTGATACCATTACCATTGATGATTTTGCTAAAATTGATATGCGTGTAGCAAAAGTACTGAAATGCGAAGCGGTACCAGAATCTAATAAACTCTTACGTTTTGAATTAGATTTAGGTGACCATACTCGCCAAGTGTTCTCTGGCATTAAAGCGGCTTACAACAAACCTGAAGAATTGGAAGGTCGTTTTGTTATTGTGGTTGCAAACCTTGCACCACGTAAAATGAAATTCGGCGTATCAGAAGGGATGATTCTTTCTGCTGGTACTGGCGGAAGTGATTTATTCTTACTTTCAGCTGATAGCGGTGTCGCTGCTGGTATGCAAGTAAAATAATTTAATATTTAGGCGACTTCGGTCGCCTTTTTTATTGCCAAATAGAACCAAATACCCTACCCTACCATATCAATCAGCTATTTATCATACAAATTAAAAGGAATTCATTATGACAAACGAACTTATCTGCTATAAACAAATGCCGGTTTGGACAAAAGATAAATTACCTAAAATGTTCCAAGAAAAACACAATACTAAAGTGGGAACTTGGGGCAAACTTACAGTGCTAAAAGGTAAACTTAAGTTTTATGAGCTAACTGAAAATGGCGATGTCATTGCTGAACATATTTTCACGCCAGAAAGTGATATTCCATTTGTTGAGCCACAAGCCTGGCATCGAGTTGAAGCACTTTCTGATGACTTAGAATGTACGCTTGGCTTCTATTGCAAAAAAGAGGATTACTTCAGCAAAAAATATAATATGACTGCAACGCATGGTGATGTAGTTGATGCGGCTAAAATTATTAAACCTTGTAAAGTGTTAGATTTAGGCTGCGGACAAGGTCGTAACTCCCTTTATTTAAGTTTAAAAGGCTATGATGTGACCTCTTGGGATCATAACGAAAACAGCATTGCCTTCTTGAACGAAACTAAAGATAAAGAAAACTTGAATATCAAGACTGCAGTTTATGATATTAATACCGCCAATATTCAAGAAAACTACGACTTTATTGTATCAACCGTGGTATTTATGTTCTTAAATCGTGAGCGAATTCCAGCCATTATTAAGAATATGCAAGAACACACCAACCCAGGTGGTTACAACTTAATTGTAGCAGCGATGTCTACACCTGAGGTACCTTGTCCATTAGCGTTCTCATTTACGTTCTCTGAAGGTGAATTAAAAGAATACTACAAAGATTGGGAATTCTTAGAATACAACGAAAATATGGGCGAATTACATAAAACCGATGAAAACGGCAATCGCATTAAATTAAAATTTGCGACAATGCTAGCAAGAAAAAAATAATTCTCTAATTTAAAAAAGAAAATGACCGCACTTTGTCATATAAAGTGCGGTCATTTTTTATGGTATTTTAATTACTCTTCAATAGAACGTAATAATTCGTTGATACCAACTTTACCTAAAGTTTTTGCATCAACTTTTTTCACGATCACTGCACAGTATAAGCTGTATTTACCACATTTTGATGGAAGGCTACCTGAAACAACCACAGAACCCGCAGGAACGCGACCGTAGAACACTTCACCCGTTTCACGATCATAGATTTTAGTTGATTGACCGATGAATACGCCCATAGAGATCACACAACCATCTTCAACAATCACGCCTTCAACGACTTCAGAACGTGCACCGATGAAACAGTTATCACCGATAATGGTTGGGTTTGCTTGTAATGGCTCTAATACACCACCGATACCTACACCACCAGATAAGTGTACGTTTTTACCAATTTGCGCACATGAACCAACAGTTGCCCATGTATCAACCATGGTACCTTCACCCACATATGCACCGATATTTACATAAGATGGCATCAATACACAGTTTTTAGAAATGTATGCACCTTTACGTACCGTTGCAGACGGTACGACACGGAAACCTTCTTGAGCAAAACGCTCTTCCGTATAGTCAGCAAATTTCAATGCCACTTTGTCATAGTATTTGGTTTCTGCGCCATCAATGATTTGGTTATCGTTGATACGGAAAGATAATAATACTGCTTTTTTCAACCATTGGTGAGTAACCCATTCACCATCAATTTTTTCTGCAACACGGTATTTACCGCTATCTAATCCTTCGATCACTTCTTCGATTGCTGCACGAGTTTGTGCATCAACTGTTTTAGGGGTAATTTCCGCACGTTTTTCAAATGCAGCTTCAATAATTTGTTGTAAATTTGACATATTGCTTCCTATTGTCGGTGTGAAATAACGGTTGATAGTTTTATCATATTTTTGACTTTCAAGCAAAAAACAACCGCACTTTCTTTTGATTTAAAATATAAAAAAAGCGAACCTAATTATGGCTCGCTTTTTTTATTTTAAGTTTTAGTTAGTTGATAACAGAAACATTTAATGATGAACCGCCAACGATTCTTACGCGACGACCAGCTTGAAAACTTGGATCCGCTTTTTGAACCACAACGATCTCTTCTCTATTATCTTTTCTGATAACAAGCTCTGCACCATTAACTTGGCTCATTTTCTCTTCAATTTTGCTACCTGCAATGGCACCACCAATTGCACCAATAACACCTGCAATGGCTTGTCCTGTACCGCCACCTATTGCACTACCAGCGATACCACCTAAAGCACCACCACCAACTGAACCAATTACACCATTGTTATCAGCTTGGATTTTAACAGGGCGAACAGATACGATTGTACCATAACTAATTGAACGCGCTTCTTTTGCTTGATCTGCAGAGTATACATCACCACTAAAAACATCGGTGTTTGCACAACCCGTTAAACCAACAGACATCATAAGTGCTAATGCTACTGTTACTTTTTTCATAAAACTAACCTTCTAAAAATGAATTAGATTGGGTTTCTTGGAGACCAAGTAGAAACGTTTTTCACGCCTTGACCGTTGTCAGATACTTTCACACAAGCACCAGTTACTAAAGTTGAATCGTATTTGTGAACGATAACTTCGGTTTCACCTTCTTGTTTGTATGAGCAGTCGTTTTTACGAACGGTTAATTTTACATCATCACCTTGTAATTCGGTGAAGATAACTTGACCTTTATAAGCGCTTTCATCTTTTTGTGATTGAGATGAACAAGCTGATAAACCTAAACTTAATAAGACAGTTAATGCTAAGGTAATTTTTTTCATTACACTAAACCTCGAGTATTTTCTTTATTGTATAAGGATGAACCTTTATGCAAACATGATTTTCTGTTTTATCAACAAAACTCACTGCAATTGATGGATTGGGCAATTGCTCCCCTTCCACCTTAGGTTCGCTCACCTTCATGGTTAATTGAGTTAGTTCCTTCCATAAAAATGTGTTGCAAATCCGATTAACCCAATCCTCAACAGATTCATGAGATAAAAACGGCATTACAATTTCAATATGTTCCCAAGTTTCTTGGGGATATTGTTTATTTTTAGGAAACGGTAATTCAATAACATCGACAGGCTGACCAATGAAATCAACTGGCTCATCTAATTCAATCAAATAGATAGGACGCCCATTGACGATATTATCGCTTAAAATTCTACCGCACTTTAATAACTCTGTCAGCCAATTTTTTGCTTTTTCTTCACTATTTGCTCTTAAAGCTAAATGATCAATTTGGAAATCATTCAAATTCACTTTCATAACGGCAGCTAATTGCTGAATTTTTTCCTGAAATAAAGGCAATTCTTGATAAAGTGCGGTCGATTTTTCCATTAAATTTGACATTTTCTCCTGCTCTTACTTTGAGAAATCTATAAACAACGGTATCATAGCCGATTATTTTCATTATTCAATTTCAAGATTAGGAAAAACCGTGAATATTCAATCTATTTTATCCGATAAAATTAAACAAGCGATGATTGCCGCTGGTGCAGATGAACAATGTGATGCGCTTATTCGTCAATCTAGTAAACCACAATTTGGCGACTACCAAGCAAACGGTATCATGGCTGCTGCTAAAAAACTAGGATTAAATCCACGTGAATTTGCACAAAAAGTTTTAGATAATGCTGATCTTTCTGATGTTGCTGAAAAAACTGAAATTGCTGGTCCAGGTTTTATTAATATTTTCTTAAATCCTACTTGGTTAACGAATAATGTTTCTGCTGCATTAAAAGATCAAAACCTTGGTGTAAGTGCAAATGAAAAACAAACTATCGTGATTGATTATTCTTCACCAAACGTTGCGAAAGAAATGCACGTAGGTCACTTACGTTCTACCATTATCGGTGATGCCGTTGTTCGTACCCTTGAATTTTTAGGTCACAACGTTATTCGTGCGAACCACGTGGGTGACTGGGGGACCCAATTCGGTATGCTTATTGCTTATCTTGAAAAAATGGAAAATGAACACGCAAGCGAAATGGAACTTCAAGATCTTGAAGCATTCTATCGCGAAGCGAAAAAACATTATGATGAAGATGAAGCTTTCGCTGAAAAAGCGCGTAACTATGTAGTGAAATTGCAAGGTGGGGATGAATATTGCCGCACGATGTGGAAAAAATTAGTTGATATCACTATGCAACAAAACCAACGAAACTATGATCGCTTAAATGTTACATTAACCGAAAAAGATGTGATGGGTGAAAGCCTTTATAACCCAATGTTACCTGCTATCGTTGAAGATCTGAAAAAACAAGGTTTAGCCGTTGAAGATGAAGGGGCGTTAGTCGTTTATCTTGATGAATTCAAGAATAAAGAAGGCGAACCGATGGGCGTTATCGTTCAGAAGAAAGATGGCGGTTTCCTTTATACTACTACTGACATTGCTGCAGCGAAATATCGTTATGAAACCTTAAAAGCAGATCGTGCATTAGTGTTCTCTGATACTCGTCAAAGCCAACACATGCAACAAGCTTGGTTAATTACGCGTAAAGCAGGTTATGTACCAGATAGTTTCTCACTTGAACATAAAAACTTTGGCATGATGTTAGGTAAAGATGGTAAACCATTCAAAACTCGTACTGGCGGTACCGTAAAATTAGCAGATTTATTAGATGAAGCGATTGAGCGTGCAACTGTATTAATCAACGAGAAAAATACCAATTTATCTGACGATGAAAAAACAGCGGTTATTGAAGCAGTAGGTATTGGTTCGGTGAAATATGCGGATCTTTCTAAAAACCGCACGACTGACTATGTATTCGATTGGGACAACATGCTCAGCTTTGAAGGTAATACCGCGCCTTATATGCAATATGCTTACACGCGTATTCGTTCAATCTTCAATAAAGCAGATGTAAATCCAACCGCACTTGCAGAAGCTAAGATTCAGCTTTCTGATGAAAAAGAACGTGCATTAGCGATCAAATTGCTTCAATTTGAAGAAGCGGTTCAAACGGTAGGCAAAGAAGGCACACCGCATGTCCTCTGTGCTTATTTATATGAATTGGCAGGTGTGTTCTCCTCATTCTATGAACACTGCCCAATCTTAAATGCAGAAGATGAAAACGTAAAATTAAGCCGTTTAAAACTCGCTTCTCTTACAGAGAAAACCTTAAAACAAGGTCTAGAGTTATTAGGTATTAAGACAATCGAAAAAATGTAAAAAAAGTGCGGTCAATTTCGACCGCACTTTTTCTTTATACATCCACTAAAATGAGTATCGCCGCTTCTCCGCCCCATTCTTTGGGAGCTTGGTGTAACGCTCGTACTTTAGGATGCTGAACTAACCAACGTGGAATTTGTTTTTTCAACGTAAACGTGCCATAGCCGGTCATGATGCTCGCGCAATAAACATGCTCATCTTCACAAGCTAACAACAGTGCTGCCAATTCCATTTTAGCTTGCTCACGGGTTAAACCATGTAAGTCCAAAAATAATTCGGGTGAAAAATCGCCACGACGAAGTTGTTTCAATAAATGGCTATCTTCCCCTTCGCGTAAATATTTGATGACACCATCATGTTCATTTAGCAAGGGTTCATATTCATCGGAAAAATAGAAAAGCGTATCTTCTTTTTCTCGAATATCACGTAAATGGGATTTTTTTTGACCGCTCTTTTGACGAGGTGCCACAAAGGTATCTTGCTTGATGGGCTTGATCCCTTTTGTTTCCGCCCGAAAAAGATCAAAATCATCTGGTTCTGTCATTATTTTTCTCAATTTGTTATTTTGCTTAATGATAGCACATCTATTCTATGGTATAACTAGCCAAATTTTTTATTGAGGCACAAAATGGAAACCTTACACAATCAAGAGCTTGTTGCGATAATTTTAGAAGATAATGTGGCAAGTGAATTAACGACCATTCAAGATTTTTTACGCTGGACATACAGCACATTCAATCGTTCTGATATTTATTACGGACAAGGCCATGACAATGCGTGGGATGAAAGTCTTCAATTAGTCCTAGCTGGACTTCAATTACCGCTCGATTTACCGCAAGATTTATTCAGCAGCAAACTAACCCCTTCAGAAAAAGAAACCTTAGTACAGTTAGTCTTAAGCCGAATTGAACAACGTGTACCTGTCGCTTATTTAACGAATAGTGTGTGGTTCTGTGGATTAGAATTCTATGTGGATGAGCGTACAATTATTCCTCGCTCACCAATCAGTGCATTAATCCAAGATAAATTTGATCCGCTTTTAAAATCTGAACCAAAACGTATTTTAGATCTTTGTACCGGCAGTGGTTGTATCGCGATTGCTATTGCTGAAGCCTTTCCTGAGACTGAAGTGGATGCAGTCGATCTTTCTGTGGATGCATTAAATGTGGCGGAAATCAATATTGCTCGCCACCAATTAGAACACCGTGTTTTCCCGATTCAATCAGATTTATTCCAAAATCTATTCGGTCAGCAATATGATTTAATCGTCACCAATCCGCCTTATGTGGATGAAGAAGATTTGGCAGATATGCCGGAAGAATTCCATTATGAGCCTGAATTAGCCTTAGGTTCCGGTGTTGATGGTTTAGAAATTACAAAACAAATTTTAAAACAAGCACCGGATTATTTAACACCCAATGGTATGCTCGTTTGCGAAGTGGGCAACAGCATGGTAAGTCTCATTGAACAATATCCAGATGTGCCATTTGAATGGGTTGAACTAAAAAATGGCGGTCTAGGTGTATTTGCCATTAGCCGCGAAGATTTAGTGAAATATCACGATTCTTTTTAATCTCAAGTGCGGTTAAAAATCGTCGTGAATTTTGACCGCACTTAACAAATTACTGGCGCGCGTTCTTAACGCGTGCTTTTCTTTTTTTTAATAACACAATGAATTTACAAAAACTTTTACTGACTCGTCGTTTCTTTTCTACCCTTGCATTCTTTTCCATGCAAACGGTATTTTTCATCTATTTACAAGGAAAAGGCTTAAGTAACAGTGAAATAGCCTTTTCACTCTCGTTGCTTTTCTTCTGCAACCAAGCATTAGCCATTTTAGCTGGTATCTGGGGCGATCGCTTTGGACTGGCCAAAATGATGTTGCTTGGATGCTTTTTAGATGTGATCGCCTATATTTTCTTTCTCTCTGCAGACAATTACATTCTGCTTTTAATTGCCACCACCTGTTTTGGCTTAGGCAGCTGTTTGTTTGGTACCAATGCGAAAGCCTGCCTACTTGTACTCGCAGGCAAAGAATACAAAGAGAAAACTCGATTACAGGGAAAATATTTAAAAGTCACCTCCATGTCGTCTATGTTTGCGCCTTTGTTGGTGATTCCCTTTATCAAATACAATCACATTGAATGGTTGATTTGGGTCTGCTTTGCGATGGAAGCGGTTCTCTTTGTCTTAATGGTAAAACCGTTTTATCAAATCCAAACCTTGCAAACTTTAGTGAAATTTCGCTTTGCCCAAATTAAAGAAATCATCACTAAAGAATTTTTATTGGTGCATTTGATGTTGTTTATTCCCCTTTCCATTGCAACATCATTCTTTGTGATCTTCCCGTTCCTGTTTGACAACAAATTAGGCATGCCGGAACACTCGCCCATTGCACTTTTTGTAAATGGTTTGTTGACTGTGTCGCTACAAAGTTATTTTTCTCGAAAAATTAATTTAACGATTAAACAAACCTTATGGGTGGCGCCAATCTTGGCTGTTGGGATTATCTTGCCTTGGTTTATTACGTTGAAATATATTTCTGTGGTTTCTGCTTATATTTACTTAGTCATCTTCACGGTGATTGAAGTCTATGCCTTAACGGCAATGGCGAATTTATTAGTAAAATTTGATAATGGCACTAACCGAGGGTTTATCTTTGGCTCATCACGATTATTGCTTTCCATTGCGACAGTTATCGTCATGAATTTAGTGCCACATTTATTTTTATTGTAAAAAAGAAACGGTCAGAATTCACATTAAATTCTGACCGCACTTTTATATTTTTCTATGCTTATTTCACTTCTAATTCAACATTATCAAACAATTTCTTCACCGCACTGTTATCACGCAATTTCTCGGCTTTTTCAACCATTGGGCGCGTTAAGTGTGGAGAGAAAAATTCGATAAAGTCATACATATAGTTGCGTAAGAAAGTGCTGTGTTTAAATGCAATTTGCGTCATACTCGCACGGAACAAATGTCCTGCATCAATCGCCACTAAATCCTTATCTGCTGGCGTATGTGCCATAGATGCCATAATGCCCACACCTAATCCTAAACGCACGTAGGTTTTTATCACGTCAGCATCCGTTGCAGTAAACACAATATTCGGCAGAATCCCTGCTCGGTTAAACGCATAATCCAAATCAGACACACCGGTAAAACCGAAGGTATAAGTGACTAACGGATATTTTCCCAATTCCTCAACAGTAAGATTTTTCACTTTTGCCAAAGGATGGTCAGGTTTAACAATCACGGAACGATTCCACAAATAGCAAGGCAGTTGGATTAAATCATCAAAAAGATACGGCGCTTCTGTTGTGATCGCTAAATCTACTTCACCAGAAATCAACGCATCGTGAATTTGAGTCGGTGAACCTTGATGAATATGCAAACTCACATCTGGATATTGTTTCGAGAAACGTTCCACCACGGCTGGCAGCATATAACGCGCTTGCGTATTGGTTGTCGCAATGCGCAACACACCATGATTCGGACAAGTATATTCATTGGCAACCGATTTAATGCTTTGCGCTTTCA
>ERZ773265.845-NODE-845-length-17643-cov-4.984705_pt1 | contig 17643 bp, 9 predicted proteins | sample MGYA00580512_ERZ773265 | MGnify/ENA primary metagenome ERZ773265 (study PRJEB29015, sample SAMEA2738169) | human oral metagenome | biome: human oral; feature: human-associated habitat; material: saliva | place: China | collected 2183 ... | reverse complement strand
GATGTAAGGCAAACAAAGCCTCTCCCCCAGCCCCTCTCCGAAAAGGGAGGGGAGTAGTTAGCCATAGAAATGGAGGGGATTAATTTGGGGTTAATTGGGGATGGTGATGTCGTTGATAATTAAAGGTAAAATGGTTTGCGTCATTTCATCGTGTAAAATACGGCAAAACACCGCGTGAAATGACGCATTTTACCATGCAATTCGCCACATTTTACCGCGTGAAATGACGCAAAACCCAACACAATTTGACGCTAATCATGACACAGGCGGAGGCTAATCGTGAGAAGAGGGAATGCAAATGGGAATAAGAACTGCAGATTTTAATAAAATCCAGACAAGAGAATCGCAGCATGACAACTAAATAACGAGAAGATAGAAACATGAAAAACAAGGAATAAAACCAACAAAAACGGAGTCTTATTCCTTGTTTTCTAAGAGATATTGCGCCAATAACAGGCGCATTATTTACTGCCATTCATCCAAAACGAAGATAGATTTTATAAGATGCTTATATCAGTTTTGTTGTGAACTTTTTGCCTTTGTGTGCAATCACATCCATGAATAAAAATCATTGTTTCAGATGAATAGCGGTGAGATTCAAGACTTATTTGACCTTGTTAGCGTAGCCTCTGTCCGGTAAGTACGCCCATTTTCTTCAATTGTATACCACAACTTAAACGATTTTTTCACGGGGTCATACGTACCACCACCTGCAGTTATGCCAAGCTGATCATAGGGAGTGATTGTCAAAGTGTTATCGCTATTCACACGAATATTATATGTTGAGCTTGCCACATTACCGATTTTTTCAGCTACCACCTTATTAAATAGTCGGATAGTAGAGGCATCTAATGCCGTAGCATTACGCAAAGTGGTGATGACCGAAGCCGAATTAGTATCTTTCTGCCCATTAATCATCTGCCAAGTTGCCCCTTCAAACGTGTAACTTCCTGAGTAATCGTTAACCATTTTGGGGTGAACCAGCAACACAGTGTCTTTATCCACGGCAGAATAAGCATTGGTTGAGACCACCTTTAGTGGGATAACATAAAGCGAATCAGGGTGAAGCATGTTTGTTTTAAGCTTCAATGGTATGCGACAATAGGCTTCTCCGGCCTTGATTGTGCCTGTTAATGACGGAAACTCATACCAATCGGTGGGCAAAGTCTGATATTTCACATCGTCAGCCGAGAAGTTTTTATAGTTGTAAAGCTTCATCTTGTCGTCACTGGCGCGTCCAATCGTCACCTGAACATCCTCACTTGGGAACTGCGTTCCACCGATAGCAACCGACACATAGAGGCTTCCGTCGCCATTATATGCCACTTCTTTGTCTTGAATGTCTTGTGCAGCACCGACAAGATAGACTTCTTTCTTATACTGTTCATGCGTTAGTGGGTCGCTTTGAGGTTCGCAAGAACTGATAAAAGCGGTAGCCGTTGAGAGCATAAGGAATATGAAAAGATTATTCTTTTTCATTGTCATTACATTTAAATTCTTTGTTATTATTAGATGTTTTCCCTGAAATCATGTTTCCTCTTCATGTTCGTTGGCCCACAGACGAAGGCAGGCCAGCAAACAAAAAGCATGATAACAGGATATTCTTTGACTTTATTTCTCCCATCCTGGGTTTTGATCGAGGTTAGGATTCTTGTCAATTCGTCTCTGCATGATTGGGTAAAGACACTGCTTATTCGTAATGTTGAAGAGCGAATATTGGTAAGAACTTACCGTTCTTGTATAGAACTTCTGCGGTTCATTGCTTCGCGCGTCGACATTCATCACAATGAATGGGTCGGCCATGGTACGCTGAAGTTCTCCCCAACGACGTAGATCATAGAAACGACGGCCTTCAAGTGCAAACTCCACTTGACGCTCGCGCTTAATCAATTCACGCATCTTCGTCTTGTTGGCAGCGTCAGCAAGTGTGATGCCGGGTAAGCCTGCACGATAACGAATCATGTTGAAATACTTCACCATTTCAGCGGGATCACGCGACACTGTGACGTTATGTTCGTTGTCAGTATAGCTTCCTTCCATCTCATTCATAGCCTCAACATAGTTTAAAAGCACTTCAGCATAGCGAATCAAAGGGAAGTATTTACTACGCACAGTGCCTCCGTTTCCGGGCTTATCTGAGGGGTGGCAGTATTTAATACAATTGTAACCAGAGAACGATTTGTCGTTAGGATAGTCAGACCAAGCACCAAATGGGCTGTCCTTATAAAACGTTTGATAGAAGTTTTTGTTATTTGCGGCTGTACCAGTATAGGAACTTGCCTCACGATAACAATAGTTAAAGACGATTGAAGCATAGAAACGCATCTCACGATTATCATACATTTTGGCCACCTGTGAACTCAATTGATAGTTTGAAAAGGTCTTACCATTGCCACCAATAGGCTTCCATGCCTCAGAAGGATCAGGGTAACCACTACCAGGTTCGTTGATATCCATACCATTTTGCATACGATATGCGTCAACAAGATTTTGGCTAACACAGAGTCCATTGCCTCCACCTGCAACGGCAGGGAACGAGATCCACACGAGATCCCACGATGCTTCTTTGGCCCACATGAATTCAGATACATTGAAACCACTTTCTTCTCCGGTAAACATATCATTGTAAGAGCGGAACGGATCAATGCCCCCAACGCCGTCGGGGAAGTTTGCCGTTGAGACGTTTGCAGGGAAAGTAGGCGTCTTACTGTCTGCAGGAACGGTATAAAGAGCATACTTTCCAGTGTCTATTATGCGTTTACATACGGCGGCAGCCTTAGCCCATTTCGTTGCATCATAAGTCTGATTGAAGTAGTGAACACCATCAGTATGACGCTTAAAGTCTACGTAATACTTGTTTCCATTGAACCAAGGACTGGCAGCTTCAAGCAGTACTCGCGACTCCAAAGCTAATGCAGCACCAGCTGTAGGCACCTTATATGTCTCAATAGAAGAGCGTTCTGTGTCGAGCATTTGAGCCGCTTCTTCATACTCTTTTGCTATGAAAGCGATGCACTCATCATAGGTTGCACGCGGATAAGTCATATCTTCTACGCTGGCATTCGAAGGGATTGACTTCGGAATCAAAGGCACAGGACCATATTGACGGACAAGACAATAATAATAATGTGCAAGTAAGAAGTGGCATTGTCCAGCGATATCACGGCGTTCAGTCTCTGAAAGGTCCTGGCATTCCTTCATGCGTTCAAGAATCATATAAGCCTTTCGGATGCCCTTATAGTAGTTAGCCCAGCCGTCAAAATAGCCTTTGTATTTATCAATCTCACCCATTGCGTAGTATATTCCCGCGTGCCTATCGTCCTTCCATGAGCAGAAAGCTTCGTCTGAAGAGAAGCTAAACGGAACGCTTGCATTAGTCCATAACTGATCGTCTGCAGGCAGATAACTCGATGCTGCATTAAGATATTGCATCAGAAGGCTTTTGCGTTGGAACACAGAATCAAGACTCGTTTGGTTGTAAAAGTACTTATCTGTGTTGAGAAAATCATCGCAAGAAGAGAGTGCCGGAAGGAGCGTTACCGAGGCAACAACCCCTAATAATATATGTTTGGTTTTCATATTATTTCGTCATTAATAGATTGTTGTTTCATTTAGAAGCTTATATTAAATTGCAAAGTGTATGTGCGCTGAATAGGATATGCCGCACCATTGCTTGCCACCTGACCCGGATCCCAAAGTTTAATGTTATCCCAAGTGCAGATGTTATTAACAATAAAGCTTGCATCTATATTTGAAATACCCAACGTTTTGTTAAGCCATGGGTGGATAAATGAATACCGTATCGTCAAGTTCTTAAAGCGAAGATAACGATTATTGGCTAACCAGAACGTGGAAGCTCGGTTGTTATTGCGATTCTCTCCATAGGTTAGACGAGGGAAACGAGCATCGGGATTCTCGGTAGATGCCGTTCCTGAGAACTCGCGCGGCGTCCAACGGTTATTTTGGTCGGCTGCAATCGTCAATAGATTTCCTGTTGCTTCCCATGCGAATGGATAGAAACCAGTGCCTCCATAGAAGAAAGTGCTGTGGCCAGTACCCTCAAACAATGCACTCACTGAAAGGCGTTTCCACTTCACTTCTGCGGCAAAACCATACTGGATTTCAGGCGTATTGGAATATGAAAGCGGTACAATATCGTCGTCGTTGATAACTCCATCGTTATTAACATCTTTGTATTTGATGTCTCCAGGATATACCTTTGCCTCATAACTCTGTTTAGGTGAACTATAAACATCATCCCAATCGCGGAACAATCCAAGTGCTATTAAACCACGTTGAACACCATAAGGAACGCCCGTATAAGACTGATAAGGATAACGAATGTCTGATTGTTCCCAATTAGTTACCTTATTTCGTGAATAAGTAAAGTTTCCTCGAATCGTGGTTCGCCAGTCATGATTCCAGTCTTTGGTAAAGGTGATGTTACCATCCATACCATGTGATTGCATCGAACCAATGTTTGCCCAAGGCAAAGATTCTAATCCCATCTCGTCAGGAACAGTTGCACGCTGTTGGAAAATACCTGTTCGGTTGTCTCTAAAGTAATCAATCGTGAACTCAAGCATGCCTTTTAAGAGGTGTGCATCAATACCAATATCGAGCTTCTTTGCCTTTTCCCATACCAAGCCATCAGTGCCTACTTGACCTTCTCTGATAGAATGATAAAGCCTGTTCCAGCCAGCTTCTGCCCCCGTTATAGTCGTAATATAAGGGAATCTCGTTCCACCAATGCGATCATTACCAACAAGTCCGTAAGAAGCACGTAGCTTAAAGTAATCTAACCAAGTCAAATTCTTCTGTACCCACTTATATTGTGTGGGGATCCAACCACCAGAAATAGCCGGGAACCAACCGAAACGGTGTCCTGTTTGGAATTGTTCTGAACCCGTATATCCAAGATTAAACTCTGTAAAATAAGTATCTTTATACCCATAAGTAACGCGACCTGAGAGTGCTTCATTACGGTAAGGGATAGATCCTATGACTGATTCTACATTCTTACCATCCTTGAATGAGAACGACTTGCTTTGCAAATAGAACATCATTAACGCTCCCAATGAGTGGTCACCAAACTTCCGATTGTAGCTACTATTAAGCTCCCAATAGTAATCTCTATTAAAGATTACCTGCTGACCATAGCTTTCATCCCTCTTCTCTATAGTCCTTTCAGTGTGTAAAGAGCCATCCCCATATCGGCCTTTTGCAATGTAAACATCGGGCATTTTGAAATGCGTTGTGTTATGTTCTGACTGACCTGAGTATGAGAACATACCGCGAACTTTCAGTCCTTTGGTAATAAAGTCAAGGTTTTGGTCTATACTTACGGAGAGATCTGTATTCAAACGACGATTTTGTTTGTATCCCATTTCATTCAATTGAACATAAGGTGAGATCTGATCTCCATTCTTTCCAAAAGATGAAAGCTGACCATTTGAATACTTAACTGGCATCGTTACGGGCGTAAGATTAGCCTGCGCGCTCCACAATGTATTATTATCAGAAAGACCAGGTCCGTCATTATCCACGATTACTTGATTGAGTTTTAGGCTCAAAGTAGTACGCTTTGTCAGGTTAGCATCTACCTTAGAGAGGAACGAATACTTAGTATATCCTACATTAGTATTATAGTCATGACAGGATTTATCCTGTTTAAACACGCCGTCTTTACTAAGGATACTTAACGAGAGATAATAGCGAGCAGCCGTTCCTCCGCCTGCAATACTGAGGAATTCTTGGTTCTGCCATACGTGTTTATTAAGGATAACATCACGCCAATTCACGTTAGGATAGAGGTCAGGATCAAGCCCTGTGCGGAAGAGTTCAAGTTCAGTTGGTGTGTATTTTGGATCATTTCCACGCACCACCTGGGCTTCATTAGCCAACTTTGCATAAGTATAGGCATCGCAATACTTTGGTTCTCGTCCATTCTCACTCATGATAAAGTTCGACTTAAAGTTAATTCTTAACTTACCAGCCTTACCACTTTTCGTTGTAACAACAATCACACCATTCGCACCACGCACACCATATACAGCGGTTGCAGAGGCATCTTTCAGGATAGAGAAGCTTTCGATATCTGATGCATCAAGGTCATTAAGGTTACCTTCAATACCATCTATGAGTACAAGTGCAGAGGAGTTAGCGCCGAAAGTACTGATTCCACGAATCCAGAACTCTGAAAAGTCATTGCCAGGTTCACCACTTCGCGTCACAGCTATTATGCCCGGGACGTTACCGCCAAGCATATTAGTAATTGAAGTGGCTGGAACATCAAGATTCTCTGGCTTTACTGTCGTGATAGCTCCCGTCATAGAAACCTTCTTTTGCGTACCAGCTGCAACGACAACTACCTCATCAAGGTCGCCAATATCTTGCTTCAGAACGACTTTTAAGCCTTCTTTATTGTAATTTACTTTATAAGAATACTTCTTATATCCTAAGTAAGTGAAATCTAAAGTCGCATTGCCGGGGATATCTTTCACACGGAATTTGCCATCAAGATCAGTCACTACACCACTCACACTCTTGTCATTACACTTTACAGTTACACCGATAAGTGGAGCTCCACTCTCGTCCATGACGGTACCAGCCACCATGAATTTACCCTGCGCAAAGGCTGAAGTAGCGATCAGCATGACTGCAAAGAGCATTATAATCTTTATCTGTTTCATCTTTTTGTTTTTAGGAATTAGAATACGATATAAGGGTTCTTCGCTTATTCTATGGCAAATTTACGCACGTCACTCCCCCACCCTTCAATAATATAGAAGTTGCCGTCATCGTCTACAGAGATATCATAAGGATAGGTAAATGTTACTTCTGATGGTAAGCCTTCTACCTTATTATTATCTGATTTGTTGTAAATGCCGGCCACAGTCGTTACCATTCCGTCGGCATGTCCAATCTTTCGTATCGTGAATCCCATGGAATCGGTGATATACATGTTACCATCAACGTCAAAGGCCATACCAGTTGGGTTCCTGAAAGAGGCACTCATACGCGGTCCATCCATTGAACCAACACCATTGAAACCAGCAAACTGCTCTACGGTTTGCCCGTCTTTAGAAATCTTATACACACCATGCGCGTTCTGAACTGTCATATAAAAGCATTTATCGAGCTTGCTCCAAACCAGATAAGAGATATTCTTATCAACAGTACCACAATGCTCATTGAGGATTTCTACATGGTCGGGATCGGCTAATTCCATTCTACCGAAGCGGCCTTGATGGTCTCGGAAGTAAAGGAACTTTTCCTCGTCATCCAATGCACAGGCATAGATATCACCCTCAACTGTCTTTGTTTGCCCTGCAGCATCCTTGTATTGAAGACTCGTTGCAAGTCGTTTTGCACTCCAATTATTAGTCTGATCGAAGCAATATACAGCGTGGGGTTGCTGAATTTGAATTGCATATAGGCGCTTACGACTACTATTTACGGCTGGATGTCCAAAGTTAGGACCGCCTGCCAACAATGTAATCACCTTATTATCTGTTTCAGATATCATCCTAACTCGATTGTTTCGGCCTTCCATTACAATGACATTATTGCCTGTAACAACGCCCACACCATACATATAATTGAAGCGAGCATCAATAGGATTACCATCTACATAGCCCCCAGCTCCAGTCTTTCCAGCCAATACAGACACGCGTTCTACCTTGGTATACTTAAAGTCGTTAGGACACGTTACAGGCTCACCCACAGAGTCAACGCGCACAGTTACCTTATTGAATCCATTCTCTTGCTTCGGACAAATGCCATACAACGTGGTGCCATTTGAACTCACCACGGTTGCCTTTCGATTGCCATTGAAGACTACTTCTATCTTCGATGGGTCGGTGCCGAAGTTCGAACCATTAATTACAAACTGTGTAAGATACCCACCAGAATCAGGGAGTATCTTCGAAACTACAACGGGAAGACTCCGATTAAAGGCTTCACCCTTAATCTTTGGTGCCTCATAACGATAATCATCCGAACAGGAAACTAATCCTATCGAAAGTCCTGTTGCAAGGAAAAGGAAGGTTGACATTGTCAACTTGCACATCATATTAGACATATATTAAATAGGTATTAAACTTAAAAGCGTTTGTTACATACTGATGAAACATGGTTCATCAAGACATTTTTTTGGGGATTTTATAGCGTTATTTCTGGTTCTTTAGTACGTCGTTCTTAAGAGAGAGTTACACTGTTTATGTTATTTATAGGTTTTTATACATTGATTAGGTAATGCAAAAATATGAAAATTGTATTATAACACCAAATTAATTGCAAAGAAAATTGTCTTTTAACACTAAAAAGTTTGAATTTAAGCATCTTGCAATATGATAGACTTTACACTGTAATATGCATCTAATTGTCTTGTAATATGTTACACTTTACAAGACGATTTGACTCATTTTAGAAACAGACAACAACGATTCATGTTAACAACAACAAACTATCGGGAGGAAGAAACAAAAGGAGGTATGAAACCTACCTTAGAATATTACAACATAAAGCGTGATATAACAGCCTATTAGAAGAAAGAAAACACGACGCAATGCCTGCATAAGAAACGCTTTTCTAATGTCAAAACATAACATCGATAAACATCAAAGGCTATAATATAATAAGGTGAAAACAACAAAAGAAGATACAAAGGAAACAATCATTCATCAAATAATGCTGTCAAACGAACTTCATTTTAAGACTTCATTTGCCTGCAATCTTCTTCAATATAAACAAAAATGATTGAAAACCCCATTACGTTTTCCTTCAAGAAATCATGCGTAACGCGGCTTTCAATCACTTATTTAGCTTCACTCTTTGTCTGTTAAAGCGTCTTGATATATTGCGCAAGACGATCATTTCCGGCAAGCGTTAGCTCGAAAAGTCGCCATTGATTGCGCGCTCTTTCAAGGTTATGAGTGGCATGAGTGGTCTTAAAATAGGTGTCACCATTTAGATAATCTGCCAAGAAACGAACACATTGCATGTATGGGAAGAGGCGCATTGCATAAGGAAGCAAGTCACGTTCGCGCTCGGTTAGAAACGATTTTGTTCCTTCAACATAGCCCTTCGTAAAGCTTTCGATAACATCCCAGTGCAAGGCTACCTTCGAAACATCGGGATCATCCTCTTGAACCACATTGGCAGCTGTACGTAAGAAGTCACCATAATCAGAGAAAACAAAGCTCGGCATGACTGTATCGAGGTCGATAACACAAAGCACTTGTCCGTTCTCATCAAACAACATGTTGTTTACTTTCGTATCACAATGGCAGAGATGTTTAGGGAGTTTGCCCTCACGATAAAGCCTTTCACCAAGACACATGGCTTCCGCGTGTTCCTCAATCTTATCTACAAGGGGCTGAACTTCATTCAAACGACCCGCCGCATCGGCCTTAACAGCCTCACGAAGCTGCCTGATTCTCAGCTCCATATTATGGAAGTCGGGTATCGTTTCACCCAGTTCTTCGTCTACATCGCTAAGCATTGATTCGAAACGACCAAAGGTTCGTCCACAATCATAAGCATTTTGCGGCGTCACTTGAGAGTAAGTCTGTGTCCGAGGGATATAAACTGAAACACGCCAGAACTCACCTTCGGGCGTCTTATGATAGGTTTTACCATCTTTAGTCTGTACAAAGTGCAGCACTTTCCTATCAATATCCTGCTCACCGGCAGCCTCTAACTTCTTCCGAATGTGCCGCGTCACCACCTCAATATTATGTTGTAGCAACTCAACATCCGTGAAAATATGATGGTTAATGCGCTGAAGCACATAGTCATGTGGCGCACCTTCGGGCATATTTACCTTGTAAGTATCGTTGATAAGTCCGTTTCCTAATGGCACAATCTCCACCGGATTACCTTCAATTTCAAAGTTAAAAAGAATCTGTTCTTGTTTTGTTTTGCCTTCTTTTTGCATAGTAATAGTGTTAAATTCAATATAGATTACAATGCAAAAGTAGTATATTCTTCTCACTTTATTCAACAAAACAGAAAGTTTTATCTTATATATGCTTTATTTAACACAAACGATTGGAATCATCATTAACCTCTGTTCATGTGACAATTCGCTATTCTTTTTCTTGCATATCTCGTTTTTTTTTCCGAATATTGCAATTGAAATATAGTTGATTCTAACCTCTTTTTGACCAACACTAATATTGGCCTGACATGAAATCTGTAGTAAACTACCTGATAAGATTCCTTTTCTCTCTTCTTTTGTTGATGCTTTCAACGATAGAAAGTCTATCACAAAACATCGCGTTTAACCATCTTACACCCGATGAAGGGCTTTCCCAGATCTCAGTAAATAGCCTATATGCCGACCGAGATGGAAACATTTGGATTGCAACTCGCGTGGGATTAAACTGCTATGACGGTAATAAGTTGCGCATATATGCCAATAAAAGGGGCAACAAAAACAGCCTTTTCTGCAACAATGTGAAACAAGTCACGGGCGATGGCAACCGCTTTCTCTATCTGCTTTGTGCTGAAGGAATTGCCCAACTTGATTTAACGACGTTAAGTTTCAAAACACTTCTCATCGACAATAACGTCGGAGCGCTATGCTATCACAAGCAGTTGTTCTTCAGTGATAGGCATAAAATCATGGTCTATCAACCCCATTCGCGGCGCAACAAGCTTTATCTCACATTGCCAACAAAGTCTCATGTGACGAGCATCAATATTGATTCGCGAGGCAGAATGTGGATAGGCACACGCGGAAATGGAGTATATTGTCTTGCATCGGGCAAGCTTTCTCACCCCATTCAGGTAGGAAACATCACGCAAATCTATGAAGATCACACACAAACGCAATGGATAGGAAGTTGGAATAACGGGCTATGGACCATCAATCGGCAAGGGAAATGTACCAACATCACTAAGGGAAAGTTGCTCAATTCAAACTTTGTTCGCGCGTTTTGTGAGGATAATTCAGGCATGATGTGGATTGGAACATACCTCGGTTTGACGCGTTATAATCCACGAACAGACCAAGCTTCTACGTTCATTGCAGACAATCGGGAAAACAGTTTGACCAATTCCAGCATCTGGAGCATCATCAAAGACAAGCAGGGAACACTCTGGTTGGGAACCTATTTTGGGGGTATCAATTACTTTAATCCTGAATATGAAATCTACACGCAATACAGATTGCACGACAAAGGCAGTCAAGGATTGAGCAGCCAGATAGTGGGTCGCATGACAGAAGACGACAAAGGGAACCTCTGGATATGTACAGAAGGCGGCGGATTAAACATCTATCATCCCCAAACTAAAGCCTTCTCACGCTATCCTTTGCCTGGAGTGGAACTCACACAAAACAATTTAAAGGCTATTTTCTTTGACAAATCACGACGCACGATGTGGGTAGGCGCGCACTTAGGAGGCCTCGACCGCATCAGTCTTGCAGGCAAAACAAGTCGCACTTACAGGCACAATCCTGCCAATCCCAAGTCACTTCCTTCAGACATTGTTAGGGATATCAAGCCTTATGGGCGTCATTTGATTGTGGCAACTCAGGAAGGTGTCGCCATGATGGACCCCGAAACCGATACGTTTACGCCTCTACTTGCATCAGAAAAACTACGCAATGTGCAAGGGCTTTGCATTGACAAACGCGGCCGTTTGTGGGTTGCCACAGAGTCGCGCGGCGTTTATTGCTACCATTTTGCCACTAAAAGATTCCGCCATTTCCAACAAACGCAGGCAAAAGGCAGCCTTAGTTGTAACAACATCAACCACATTATGACGGACCGTCAAGGTCGTATCTGGCTGTCAACGGCCAATGATGGCATCGACCTTTATGACGAACAACACAACCAATTCATTAATTATGGACATCAAGAAGGTCTGATTGGCAACTGCGTTTATGCCACTGCACCCTCATCTTTGTCTGACAATGAACTGCTACTCATTACGAATCAAGGCTTCTCGGTATTCAATCTGCGCCATAAATCGTTTAGAAACTACAACAAAGACAACGGCTTTCCCCTCGCAACAATCAACGAAAATGCACTTTATGTGACGCCATCGGGAACGGTATATCTTGGGGGTGTGCGCGGAATGGTATCCTTTAAAGAGCGCGATCTCCACAAAAAGACAAAGCCTTTTGCCCTCCGTTTCACCCGACTTTATATCAATGGACAAGAAGTTTTGCCTCAAGATGCAACGCATATCCTCGATAAAACATTGAACAATACCAAAGAGATTGAACTCGATTATGACCACTCTGTCATCAGCATTGAATATGCATCATCCAATCATATCCAAGCCAACACGCAGCCACTTGAATATCGTTTGACGGGCACTTCTAACCATTGGTTCCCCATTGGCAGGCGACAAAGAACGATAGACTTCTTTAATCTCCCCTCAGGACGATACACTTTAGAACTTCGCCCCATAGGAACAACAACACCTTCTGCCCGACTTCAAATCAGGATTCTCCCGCCATGGTATCGCTCTTTCTGGGCCATCATCGGCTATATCCTATTGACTGGGCTTATCATTATATGGCTGGTGCGGAGTTATCGCAAGCGAATCAAGTTATCAGAATCGTTAAAATACGAACAACAACACGCGAAAGACATTGAAGAACGCAACCAATCAAAGCTTCGTTTCTTTACAAATGTCTCGCATGAGATAAGGACTCCCCTCACGGTTATCATGGGATTGTCGGAGGCTTTGCTACATTCTCAGCGATTTGCTGCCGATATTCACAACAAACTTCAAGGCATTTATCGTAACAGTCAACAACTGCGTGACCTCATTTCTGAACTTCTTGACTTCAAGAAACAAGAGCATACACAAGGTAAACTCTGTGTAGAAAAGACACAATGGTCGGCCTTTGTCAAAACCATTTGCAACCTGTTTAAGGAATATGCCAATGCAAAAGACATCTCACTCACCATGAATGCCACTACCGACACTATGGTTTGGATAGACCAAAAGCAAATGAAGAAGGTGGTGAATAACTTGATTGCTAACGCATTGAAATACACTCCACAAGGTGGAACAATTGTGGTTACAACCCAAACTACGGCTACCGAAGCCCTGCTTCAAGTTGCTGATTCGGGCAAAGGCATTGCTCCGGCCGATCTTGAACACGTGTTTGATTGCTTCTATCAGGTGAAAGAGTTTGAATCTTTGACTGAAATTGGCACGGGCATAGGCCTAAACCTGACGCAAACCATTGTGCAACAACATCACGGAACGATTCATGTTACATCGGAAATCAACAAGGGAACCACGTTCACTGTAGCCATACCATTGGGTAAAGACCATTTTAATGAGAGCGAAGTAAACGCTACTCCTCAAGAGAAGGCTATCTCGTGTGCAAACAATATGCGTCAAATTACCGCACAATCTGCGTCAAATCACGAGGTAATTCCTATGACTTCACCCGATGAAATGCGTCAAACCGCAAACGCAACAATATTGATTGTTGAAGACAATGACGACATTCGGCAACTCTTAGTGACTGTGCTCAGCCCCTACTTCCACACCATTACCGCTGTAGACGGCCGCGAAGGGCTCGAAGTTACGCGTGATGTTATGCCCGATATCATTATCAGTGATGTGCTGATGCCTCATCTTTCAGGCTTAGAACTCTGTAAAATGATTAAGGAAGACCTATCGATTTGTCATATACCTGTGATTCTTTTGACGGCACAAACAGCCTTGAATCAAGAGCTTGAAGGACTGAAAATAGGAGCTGACGACTATATCACCAAACCATTTAATAACGAAGTTCTCGTGTCAAGATGCAACAACTTGATTAATTCCCGACGTCTTCTTCAACACAAATTTGGTGAACATCCTCACACCGAAGCAAACATGTTGGCCTCTAATCCGCTTGACAAAGCAATGTTAGACAAGGCTATTGACATCATAGACAAACATTATATGAGCTCGGATTTCAGCGTAGAAGTGTTTGCAAGAGAAATGGGATTGTCGCGTACAAGCCTATTTACGAAGTGGAAAACACTTACAGGTCAGACGCCAAACGAATTCATTATGCAGATGCGTTTGCGTAAAGCTGCAAAGATGTTACGCGAGAATCCCCAGCTAAGTATAGCCGAAATAAGCTATAAAAACGGCTTTTCCAGCCCACGTTATTTCTGTAAATGTTTCAAGGATCGGTATCAACAACAACCTTCGGCCTATCGAAACACAAGCGAATAAGCGTTATTTTAAATCGAAAACCTCCATATTTCAAAGAGGAAAGAGCCTTTTATCGTGTCATAAAAGGCTTCTTCATCTCTTCCATTGTCGGTGCAATATGCTCGAAAAAGCGGCGATAACCCGCACAAAGATAATTCAAACCAGGATTCCCATAGCGGTCTTTGAGGAAGCGATTCTTAGGACATTCGCCATGACATGCAAAGGCCCAACGACACTCTTTGCACTGACGTGGAAGACGATTATACTTGAGTTGGCTGAAATGTCGTTGCTTTTCACCATACAACATCTCTAATAACGTGTGCTGATAGATATTGCCTAACTTGTATTGGGGAAAGACAAAGTGGTCACACGAGTATACATCTCCATTGTATTCCATAACACCTGCGTGGCCACATTCCTTTGAAAAGATACATGTTCCGGGCATAACACCAACCCAATTTGCCAGCATACTGTCGAAGATTTGAACGAAAACTTTACCTATATCAGCCTTTTTCCACTCGTCAAAGATGCCACAAAGGAAGCTACCCCATTGCTCGGGAGTGACCGAAGTGTCAGAAACCATCTCACCGGCAGCCTCACCCAAGGCCGCAAGATGGCGTCCGTCGTCGTGTGGCATGATGCGTTCCACGATGGGAGCAAACTGAATAAACTGGCAGTTTATACGTTTAAAGAAGTCGTAAAATGCCATTGGATGGTCGGCATTATAGCGGTTGACAACGGCCATTGCATTCCATTCCACGCCGTGTTTTTGTAGTAATCGTATGCCATTCATCACCTTTTCAAACGATGGTTCGCCACGCTTGTCACGACGATATCGGTCATGAAACTCAGCAGGTCCATCGATAGAGATTCCTACAAGCCAATTGTTTGCCTTGAGAAAACGGCACCATTCATCGGTCAACAAAGTGCCATTGGTTTGCAAAGCATTATCAATTCGGCGACCACGAGCATATTTTTGCTGCAAGGCTACAGCCTTTTGATAGAACGAAAGCGGTCGAAGTGTCGGCTCACCACCATGCCAAGTGAAGAGCACTTCATTCATTGTTTGCGCTTCAATGTATTCTTTGATGAAACGTTCCAATAGTTCATCCGTCATGATTCGATGCGATTGCTGCTTATAAAGATTTGACTTTTCAAGATAATAGCAGTAATCACACGCCAAGTTACAAGCCGCTCCAACGGGTTTTAACATTACATATAGCGGACGAGCAAAAGGAGATATAGTGGCCATAGATTTCAATTTAAATGCTGAAAGATATTTTCCGAGGGTGCAATGATACTAAAAAAATGCGTTATATGCAAACATTTCACCCCTTCATCCGCCTTTATTTAACCTCATCTGGCCATGGACATGGCTCACCAGTAGCCTTTACTGATGGCCTCTGTGCATTCACTTTACGAAGATATCGCCCAAGCTTTGACGATAGTTTCCGCACTATCGACGGATACTTTTCAGCCAAATCATGGGCTTCTCCAATATCATTTGGGATATCATAAAGCTCTTTTTTATGCGTCTTATAGTTATAAATGAGCTTCCAAGAACCCTCTCGTGCGGCGCAGTTCAGACTGATTCCAGGGCCTGTATTGCCCCAAACATTAGGATAATTCCACACTAACAGTCGGCCACGTGATGGGTCTCCACTTCCTTTCAACAATGGAACGAAGCTCTTACCATCAACCTTTTGCGGCACCTTATAATGCTTAACACCGGCTAATTCGAGTAGCGTTGGGAAGTAATCCTCTATCATAACATATTGTGAACACACGCTCTTTGGCTTCACAACTCCAGGCCATCGCACAATCATTGGCTCGCGAATACCTCCTTCATACATAGAACCTTTGCCCGACTTTAACGGATAATTCTGCGTAAAAAGCGGCTCATCACGCCACTGTTTCCCTGTTGCATAGCCTCCATTATCACTCATAAAGATGACTATAGTGCGTCGAGTTTCGTCGTTGTTATCTAACCAATCGAGGATATCTCCAAGGCTTTTATCCATCCCTTCCACAAGAGAAGCATAGGCCGCTTCCTTCTCACTAAGTCCCTTTTTGAGGTATTTCGCATAATAACGAGGGTCTCTATCTACGGGAATATGCACCGCATAATGAGACATATAGAGGTAGAAAGGCTGATGATATTGCTTGGCTTGATCTAATGATTTGAGTGCTTCGCGCGTCAAAGCTTCAGTGAGAAACACGCCCGAATGCCAGTAATTATCCAGTCCCGGAATAGCCATTCGGTGACGCTTTCCATTGTTTTCCGCATTCCCATAGCATCGTTCACTAAGGTAAGTAGCAGGTCCTCCTATCGCACTTCCCGCGATATTGACCTCAAATCCCCAATGCGTGGGGTTCTCGCCAGGCGTATTTCGTGCGCCCCAATGAGCCTTTCCGCAGTGTATAGTATGGTAACCGGCAGCCTGAAGCAGGTTGACAAACGACGTGGCGCGATACGTATTGCGTTCTCCTTCCACTCTACTGATGCCGTTATAGTTCCAATCTGGCAAGGTCAAAAGACTGTCTTTGAGGTCTGTTGACACGTTCTTTTCCAACGTCCAATTAGTCACTTTATGGCGCGCTGCATTACTACCCGTCATCAAACTACAGCGACTTGGCGAGCTAATTGGACATGCATAGGCCTGACGAAACAACATACCTTGCGATGCAAGTCGCTCCATATTAGGGGTCTCATATCGGTCATTATACATAGTGCGTTGCGTCCAAAAGGGAAGCGAAGTGTCTTGCCAGCCCATGTCATCTACCATAAAAAGGATGATGTTTGGACGTTCCGAAGCATCGTCTTTCGCCATTACCGATGAGCCAAAGGCAAAGAAAACGCCAGACAAAGCAACGGAATAGCGGCAGAGATTTGTAGAAGATGAGGTTTTCATTTGAAAGAGTATAGGATTTAAAGTCTATTGATTTTGATTTTCTGTTTTATCGTTTTGTCTTACGACTCTACAAAGATAACACAAAAAAAGCAAGGTAACCAACAAGTAATATACTTTTGAACGATTTTGTAATCAAAATGAACGGATTTAACAAATGACACATTTTTAAATATAATCTCAGGCAGTTCACCGCATGAAATGACGCAGATTACTCGGTGAAATGATGCAAATTGTTGTGTAAAATGCCACACTTTACACGATGAAATGCCCCAAACCATTTTACCATTAATTATCAACAATGTCATCACCCCTAATTAACCCATTTGCGGCTACAAATATCCTAATACGCAATGCCAAAGGTATTGTGTTAATATCCCAATGAATGTATCTGCCATTGCAAATATTATAACAATGCAACAATGTAAGTTTTATGTCAATATTCCAATGAATGTATCCGCCACCATGAATATTCTCACCACGCAACTCGGTACGAGTTGTTCCTTTGATAGCCCGGGGTAGGCTCGTTCCTCGCCTACCCCGGGGAAAC
>ERZ773265.837-NODE-837-length-17757-cov-5.212857_pt1 | contig 17757 bp, 15 predicted proteins | sample MGYA00580512_ERZ773265 | MGnify/ENA primary metagenome ERZ773265 (study PRJEB29015, sample SAMEA2738169) | human oral metagenome | biome: human oral; feature: human-associated habitat; material: saliva | place: China | collected 2183 ... | reverse complement strand
AGCTGTACTTATGCGCCCGGGTATTCTGCAGCATCACGGCACCGTTCTTGTCATCGGCATTCGTCAGCGCAAAGGCATCCTTGCCGAGCCCATCGAAGAAGCTCTTCTTAGCACGGAGATATTCCTGCACCGTGCCGTGATAGTCGAGGTGGTCGCGCGTGAGGTTCGTGAAGATACCGCCACGGAAGTGCACCCCAGCAGCACGATGCTGCGCCATAGCGTGGGAGCTGACCTCCATGAAGACGTGCGTACAGCCCGCTGCCTGCATACGAGCAAGGAGTGCCTGCAGCTCGGGGGCCGAGGGCGTCGTGTGCGTAGCGGGGACGGCTTCGTCCTCGATATAGTTGCACACCGTGCTCAAGAGGCCACAGCGGTAGCCCGCTGCACGGAAGAGGCGGAAGAGGAGCGTGGCGATGGTCGTCTTGCCATTCGTCCCCGTGACACCGACGACTTGCATCGCTTGAGAGGGGTGGCCGTGGAGTGCCGAGCTGGTGAGCCCGAGCACCTCGGCCGTAGAGCCGACGACGATATAAGCGACGTCCGCACGCTGCTCCTCGGGGAGCGTCTCGACGAGGACGGCACGTGCCCCCGCTTCGATAGCGGCGGGGACGAAGCGATGCCCATCGGCATGGACACCACGCAGGGCGACGAAGAGCGTCCCAGGCTTCACGGCACGGGAGTCTTCGGTGATATGAGTGATCTCACAGCCCGCGATGAGTGCGGGGTCGGAGGGTGAGGTATAGGCAATGCCTTGGAGGAGGGTGCTCAGTGTCATTGTATACGGAGTTTATATACGCTGATGAGGGGAAAGGGAGACGGGAGGAGCCGTGCGCCTTAGGAGGTGAAGCCCAGCTCCAGGACAACCTCTGTACCGGCCGCGGCTGGCGAGCCTGCCGGTATGGACTGCCCGACGACGTTGCCTGCACCACGCAGGCGAGGGTTGTAGCCCATCTTACGCAGGAGGTAGACGGCATCCATCGCACTCATACCGACGACGGCAGGCACACGGCCATTCGTGGCGGGCAGGGAGCGGGCATGTAGCGTCGTATCGACGGCGATGAAGAGCCCAGCGTCCTTCGGCATACGAGGCGTGGGCATACCGAGCTGCGCCATCACCGAGAGGAGAGCCGAAGCACGGCCTGCGGCAATCTCCTTCGTATACGCCTGGGGAGAGGACGAGCGATGGAGCGAATCCAGAGGGATAGGATCCTCGAGTGCCAAGAGGCTCTCGGCGATCTTACGGATGATAGGAGCTGCCATCACGCCCCCACCAGCGCTGAACTGGCTCGAGGGTCTGCGGATGACCGCGATACAGGAGTACTTAGGCGCCTCGGAGGGGAAGTACGCACAGAAGGATACCTGGTGGCGTACGTGCCCCGTGGAGTCGCGGTAGCCACCACGACCCGAGGCGAGCTGTGCCGTACCGCTCTTCCCGCTGATAGCTACGAAGGGCGAACGCGCCTTCTTCCCCGTACCCTCGGTGACGACACGGCGAAGCATCTCTTGGATCGCCGTCAGCGTCTCGGGCTTACAGATCTGCTCACGCACGACCGTCGGCTCGAAGGTCTTGATGACCTGATCCTGTCTGCGGATCTCGGAGACGAAGTAAGGGCGCATATAGCGACCGCCATTAGCAATCGCATTGAAGAAGGCCAGCGTATAGATAGGAGGCACCTGCGTCTCGTAGCCGTAGGACATCCAGCCAAGGGTGGTATTGTACCAGCGGTCGGGGTTGTCGGAGCGCTTACGGATGCGGGCCTTCTCGTAGCCATCAATCTCGAGCTTGAGGTCTTCGCCGAAGCCGAGGTTACGGATCTTCTGCACGTAATCATCGGGGCGCGACTCATAGGCGCGAGTGATGATCTTCGCTACACCGACATTGCTGGACTTGATGATGGTCTGTGCGACGGAGAGACGCCCGTAGCCACCGTGATGGGCGTTGTGGTCACGGATGACCTTACCGCCGTACTTCCAGAGGCCGTTGCCTACGTCGATGGTATCATTGGGATGGACGACCCCGTCATCGAGGGCGACCATCATCGAGGCGACCTTGAAGGTAGAGCCTGGCTCACTCATATCCGACACGGCCATATTCACCGTCTCGTGGTAGACGCCAGGGGCGGTGCGCTGGAGGTTGGAGATCGAGACGACCTTACCCGTCTTGACCTCCATCAGGACGACGGTACCGCTCTCCGCCTCGAGGTAGGAGAGCTGCTCACGGAGGTTGCGCTCCACGATGCTCTGGATATTCATGTCGAGGGTCGTGTAGACGCTTGCCCCATCGACGGGGGGCTTGCTGATGGTCTGCTCGTAGCGACCCATATTATAGAAGGAGAGCTTCTCACCGAGCTCCCCACGGAGGAGATCGTTGTAGCGAAGCTCAAGACCGAAGCGCGCCTTCGTCAGCCCGCCATCGGTACGGTCGTAGATATGCCCGATGGTACGGTAAGCCAGCGAACCGAAGGGATAGACACGACGGCTCTCATTCTCCGTATAGATAAGCTTGCTGAAGAGGCGCTTCTTATACCTATTGGGGCCCGTCTTATGGATGACGAAGGGCTCTGCCTGCTCGAAGGCGCGGTACTGGACGTAGGGTACGTCGGCAGGATAGACCGTGCAGTGGCGGGACTTGGTGTCGAAGCCTTGCTTCCAGCGTGCCTTGAGCTTGGCCTTAGTGAGCTTGCGTGCCGAGAGGTCGAAGGTATTGGCCATCAGCTCGGCCAGCGAGTCAAGGCCTGCCTCGTATTCGGCGCGAAGCTTGAGGATCTGCTCGCGCTTGGCCTGCTGCTTGCTATCGCCATCCTTCGGAGGGAGGGGCTGACGCAGCGGCTCGAGGGCTTCGTGTCCGAAGTCAAAGAAGAGGCGATAGACGGGGGAGGTGACGGCGACAGGGCGCCCATCACGGGCGTAGATCGAGCCACGCATAGGCTCGACAGCGCTGTAGCGTGGGGGGTTGACCTTAGAGGCCATCTCCGCATAGCGCTTGCCGTCGGGACTGAGGATGAAGAAGACAATGCGGAGCATCACGAGGACCATCGCCAGCGAGATAAAAGCCACGACCCAGGGATAGCGGTCGTGGGTGAGGCGGTGCCACTCGACACCACGCTGGGACTTGAAGAAGAGTCCACGGGCGAGGGCCTTAGCCGCCGCGACGAAGGCCTTGAGCTTAGCGGTGATTGTACGCAGGTTCATTGACGAATCTCAGTCGTAGGAAGGGGGATATACGTGGGGTTAGTGAGGCTTGGGCGTGGGATACTGGCCCGAGTCGACGAGGAGATAAGGGGGCTGGGTAGCAGGTACGAGCTGGAGCTGGTACTGGTCGACCTTGGTCGTGATGTTGTTGATACGCTCATACTCGATGAGTGCCGCCGAGGTGAAGAGGGCCTTGTAGCGGATATCCTCCAGCTTCTTCTCCAGCGAAGTGATCTCACGCAAGCTGCCCTGATAGATATAGGGCCATGCGATCATCACCCCCACGAGGAAGAGACAGTAGGCGATGAAGCGAATATTCTTCCGAAGGCCGGGCAAGCCCCACAGGTCATTCTCGATCCACTCAATGAGGCCGCGCTCGCGATCCTCTTCGCCCTCATGGGCATCGGTATAGTGGGGCTCATGTGGGGTATCCGCTTCGTAGTAGCGGCTCTCGTCGGAGGGGATATATTCGTCTGGAGTCATCGGTAAGGGTAGAGGTATTGGGAGGGATCAGAGAAGCTCAGCGATACGCAGCTTAGCACTGCGAGCACGAGGGTTGCGGGCGATCTCCTCGGCAGAAGGCGTGATGGGCTTACGCGTCACCAGACGCCAAGCCGAAGCCGAAGAGCCGTAGATACGGGCATCAGCCGAGTCATCGCCCTGACGGAGGAAGTTCTTGACGATGCGATCCTCGAGGGAGTGATAGGTCATCACCACGAGACGGCCACCGGGGCGCAGGACGCGCTTCGTAGCTTCGAGGAGCTCTTCGAGAGCCGTCAGCTCGCCATTGACCTCGATACGTAGCGCCTGGAAGATGCAGGAGAGCTGCTTCTTCTCTTGGTCGGGACGCACCAAGGGGCGGACGACGGCGATGAGATCCCCGACGGTCTGCAGAGGTGCCGTAGCTCGGGCCTGCACGATACGCTGGGCGATCTTGCGGCTCTGCTTCAGCTCACCATAGCGGTAGAGGATATCGGCAAGAGCGGCTTCGTCATACTCGTTCAGAAGGTCACGGGCCGAGCGGCCTGCGCGGTTATTCATGCGCATATCCAGCAGTGGCGTCTCGTCACGGAAGCTAAAGCCACGCTCCATATCATCGAAGTGATGGGAGGAGACACCGAGGTCAGCCAAGAGCGCATCCACCTGCCCCAGCTCCTCATAGTAGTCCATGAAGCGCTCGAGATGGCGGAAGTTCGAGGCGACGAACGTGAAGCGCTCGGTCTCCTCAGCTCTTGCCGCAGCATCGGGATCTTGGTCGAAGGAGTAGAGATGTCCGCCGTCAGAGAGGCGGTCGAGTATAGCACGTGAGTGCCCCCCTCCACCAAAGGTGACGTCGACATAATGTCCTGTGGGCTGGAGGTTCATCCCCTCGAGGCACTCCTCGAGCATGACGGGGACGTGATAGTCTACTGCTTGTACGATACTCATTGGGCTATAATGTCTTGCAAAGGTACTCAATATAGAGCAGAATCTTCATGAATTTTTCACGCCCTCCACTCTTACTTACAGCACGGGCATCGGGCAGGATAGCGCCACCCCACCTAAGCGTAGCACGGCCACCACCCCAGCGAGAGCTGGAGCGGTGGCCGTGCTATATCGTGCGATGTGGCGGGGAGGAGCGGACTACTTCGTACCCGTAGCGGTGATCTTCAGATCCTTCCCTTGCTCGGCGAGCGCCTTGAGGATAAAGCCACTCTCACCCTGAGTTAGGTGCTCTGAGGGCATCTGCTTCAAGAGGGCATTTGTGATGGAGATCTCCAACTTGAGTAGCCTACCCTCACGGACGACACTCCCGATGGGGAGGTTATGCACGGAGAGTTTACCTTCCTTCAGAGCAAGCTTCATGCTCTTCTGAACGCAATAGCCAACGGCGCGAAGCTCAGCTGTCTCGCCCTTGATCAGGATAAATCGAGGCTCCCAACCCAGCCCAGTAAAGAGGAAAGTCTTGAAGATGTGGTCTGCCACCTTATACTCCTTGCCCTCGGTGGTGATGGTCTCGGGGGAGATCGTCGGCTCACCAAGATTCCACGAACCCTCCAGGTACTTAATAGCAACACTCGACTTAGGTCCATTGGGGTCGTCCTTAGAGCACGAAGCCGCGCCAAGGACGAGACTACCGAAGAGAAGGGCTACTGCCCACTGCTTGATATTCATACGACTTATACATTAGATAGGTTAAAATCATGCGTTCCTAAAGAGCGGGTAAGGCAAGCATCCCGCACGCGCTCGGGGTGTGAGCGAATATACCGATAGTCCGACATGAGGATATCCTCAGGCTATAGCACTCCATAAAATATACCGATAGTCCGACATGAGGATATCCTCAGGCTATAGCACTCCATAAAGGTATCAAATAATCGCACACGGCCACCACCCCAGCGAGAGCTGGAGCGGTGGCCGTGCTATATCGTGCGATGTGGCGGGGAGGAGCGGACTACTTCGTACCCGTAGCGGTGATCTTCAGATCCTTCCCCTGCTCGGCGATCGCCTTGAGGATAGTACTTGCTTCGTCGTTAGCAAAGTGACTCAGAGGCATCTGCTTCAGAAGGTCATTAGTGACGGCGATCTCCAGCTTGAGCCGGTTGCCTTCGCGGACGACACTACCGAAGGGGAAGGTATGGAAGGAAAGCTTGCCCTCCTTCACCGTGACGTCGAAGGTCTTCTCTACGCCACCAACGACAGAGATGAGGGTAGCCTTTTCGCCTTCGATCTTGACCTTAGAGGGAGCTACACTCAGCCGATTAAAGATGGAAGCCTTGAAGATATGGTCTGCGACCTTGTACTCCGTACCACCCACGGTGACGGTCTCGGGGGAGAAAGTAACCCCACTGAGGTTCCACGTACCTGCGAGGTCCTCGATAGCGACACTCGTCTCAGGCTTCTTAGGTTCGCCCTTAGCGCACGAAGCCGTGCCGAGGACGATAGCGCCGAGGAGAAGGGCTGCTGCCCACTGCTTGATATACATACTGCTTTGTTAATTATTGGTTAGAGAATATGCTCCCATAGGGAAGGCGAGGCAAGCGCCCCGCGCGCTCTCGGGAGTGAGCAAAAGTACAAAATGAGGAGGAGCTTATGTCACAGGACACTACTCTGGGGCGAGCTACTCAACGAGTCATCTCTTCTCAAGGAGCTAAACGCTAATGACATACCCCACTATATGTAGAGAAGCAGAATACCTAATAGTGGGGATGGTGCCAAATACCCGAAAAAGCACTCCTACACTCCTTCCTCTATGAGACTCGCTTCTTCGGAGAGAAAAGCTGGGAGCAGTAGTGGAGTGACCTCCGATGAGCACGAATAAAAGGTGCCGACGAATGGTAGATAAGTTCGGTGTACGTACGTGGATCTAATGACTACGTGCATAGTCGTTTGGATTTACGTACGTAGTCTTTAAGACCACGTGCGTAGACAGAGGAAAAGCACTACGAGAGGGGGCTTTTTTCCGCACGGGAATACCACTTTTCCCTCCGCTGGATAAGAAAAATCCTCGTGCAAGACGAGGGGTCAGTGAGGGGTATGCCTCGCCTCATCTCGGGGGAGCTACGCGAGTCGTCGTATCTTTGCACCCAGATTATCCCCACGACATTCATGCTGATCAACGAAATATTTTACAGCCTGCAGGGCGAAGGTGTGCACATGGGCAAGGCCTCGATCTTCATCCGCCTGAGCCGATGCAACCTCCGCTGCAGCTTCTGCGACACGGAGTTTGACTCGGGCACCGAGATGACCATCGAGGAGCTTCGCGACGCCATCGCCCCCTACCCTGGGCGCCGTATCATCTGGACGGGTGGTGAGCCCACACTCCAGCTCACCGAGGAGACGGTGGCTTACTTCAAGGCCCTCGGCTACCACCAGTCCATCGAGACCAACGGCACGCGACGCCCACCCGCTGGGCTGGACTACATCACCTGCAGCCCGAAGAAAGAGGCGATGCAGCTCCTACACCGCAACTTCCCCGACGGCGTGGGCGAATTCCGCTTCCCCGTGGGAAGCCCTGCTGACCTACCGCCAGCGGTGAGCGAGCTGCCCCCGGCTGGCGCCTATCTCCTAAGTCCCATCTTCGTCGGCGAGACGCAGAGCGAGGCCGATCACTCCGCCATTGAGCTATGTGTCTCCCACATCCTTGAGCATCCCGAGTGGCAGCTCAGCCTGCAGATGCACAAGCTTATCCACATCCCTTAGCACAGTTCTGCGCCATGCTTCGGCCATCTCGTCGCCTCCTTCGCCTCTTCCCCTTAGCCCTCCTCCTCGCCCTCAGCTCCTGTGCTGGGCGCCTCCTCTCACGGGCTCGGGAAGCTGAGCGCGTGGGAGCCCACTACGAGGCAGAGCGACTCTATAAGGAGCTCTATAAGAGCACCCCTACGAAAGAGCGACAGCGCCGTGCGCTCTATAGCCTGCATGCTGCCGAGGCCGCCTACCGAGGTAGACGCTATGCCACGGCAAGGGCTCTACTGCAGCGCGCTCAGCGCCTGCACCTCCCCGACAGTCTACTGCGAACAAGCAAGCTATACACGACCTTATCCACAGAAGTGCTCCGAGCAAAAGACAGCTCTCCACAAGGGCTGTATGAGGTGGAGCGCTTCGACCGTCTCCGCTCCACACGGAGTGAGTTCGGGGTGAGCTTCACCCCCGACGGGCGAACGCTCCTCTTCGGGAGCCACCGCCCGACAGCCCTCTCCAAGAGCATATCTCCCGTGACGGGCGAGCCTCTCGGACGCCTCTACCGCCTCGGTCAGCAGGCCGATGGCACGTGGCTCAGTGCCCCCGACAGCCTGCAGGGTCTTGACGAAGCGACGGCTGAGCTTGGCACGCCAAGCCTAAGCCCCGACGGACGACGGCTCTATTACACCTACGCTCCCCAGCGCCAAGGGGAGCACAACACGCCTCAGATCTGGGTCGCCACACCCGACGAACGTGGCCGCTGGCAGCCCAGCGGACCCCTTCGGCTCTTCGCCGATAGCACACGTCTCACAGCGCACCCCGCAGTCAGTCCCTCGGGTGCACGCCTCTTCTTCGTCAGCGAAGCACCCGACAAAGCCCGCCAAGACAAGGAGCTCTACTACGTCGATCTCTATGGCGATGCCCTCGGTGCTCCCGTACCTATCACGGGAGTGAGTAGCACAGCCGACGAACTCTTCCCCTACGCCACGAGCGACAGCACGCTTTACTTCGCCTCCGACCGCTCGGGGGGCTTTGGCGGGCTGGATATCTACCAAGCGACCCTTCACAGTGATGGGCGCACCACCCTCCTGCACCTCCCCTCTCCGATCAATAGCGAGGCAGACGAACTGACCTTCGCTCCCACCCCAGCGCCACAGGCTTGGCCGAGTGCGGAGCCCCTGGCCGAGGCGGGGCTTTTCGCCTCCTCACGCGATGATGCGCGTGGCCTGCCGCATCTGTATGAGTTCCGTCGCCGTCAGATGACCACGACGATCACCGGCTACGTCCTTGACCGCGAGGAGGAGCCCATCCGAGGAGCGACGGTGCGCATCGTCGGGCGACGACCCGACGGGACAGAGCGGCTCATCACGACCGATAGCGAGGGGGCCTTCCGCCTCACGGTAGCGCCCGACACGGAGTACATCCTACTGGCCAGTAGCCGAGACTACCTCAATCAGTTCGTCCGCCTGCGCACCGATCCCCAGCAGGCGCTGAGCGAAGAGTATACGGTAGAATTCTTCCTCTCCTCCCGCGTGCGCCCCGAGGCCCTGCGTGAGGTGTACTACGCCTTCGACCGTGCCGACCTACTCCCTGAGAGCACACCCGCTCTGGAGACCCTCTACCAGATGCTCACCGACAATCCCGAGGTGAAGATCCGCCTCACCGCCCACACCGACCGACGAGGTACAGTGAGCTACAATGCCCGCCTCTCCCAGCAGCGAGCTGAGTCCGTCGTCCGCTATCTCATCGGCCGAGGCATCGCCCCCGAGCGGCTGGAGGCTGCAGGACGCGGGGGCGATGAGCCCTACACCGTCACGAAGCGCACCGCAGCCGTGCACCCCTTCCTCGCCGTGGGTACGGTGCTCACCCCCGACTTCATCGCCAGCCTCACGAAGCCCGAAGAGCAGGCCGTATGCGACCAGCTGAACCGCCGTACCGCCTTCGAAGTGCGTGCCACGCCTTAGCCCTCCACACGACACAAAAGCGCCACGGGGCCGTCTTCTCCAGCGTGAGAAGGCGGCCCCGTGGCGTAAATGGGGACTATAAAGGCGGAGCTATGCGCTTAGCAGCCCGAGCCGTCGATACTGCAAGCAGCACCCTCGGCAGGACGTGAGCGCAGGCCTGCGTCTTCGGGAGAAAGCGTCACACGCCCATCCTCAAGTACGAAGCAGGGGATACCAGCCGCACCGCGTGCCTTAGCTGCAGCGAAAGCGGGATCGTTGTCACGGAGCTTGAGGAACGCCTTGAGCTGGCGGACATCGAGTCCGAAGTCAATCACGTCGTAGCGGGCATCGCCCTGGACCTGGCCCCAGACGTACGTGCAGTCGGGGCAGGATTCCATTCCATAGATCTTGATCATTGTCTTATTATCGGGTCATTAGGCACCACGAGAGGGTGCAGTGATGAATTAAGGAGCAGGGAAGAGGTGGGCTTACTTGACTACGGGGCGACCCTCGGCCGTCCAACGCATATAGCCACCCTCCATATCGCGTACACGGAAGCCCTCGGCCTGCATATAGGTAGCGGCAGCATTGCTTCGCTTCCCGCTACGGCAGTAGAGGTAATAGGTACGCTTCTTATCGAAGTGCTTGATGCCTTCGATGAAAGCAGGTTGGTCGAGCCAGTCGAGGAGCTGTGCGCCCTCGAGGTGACCTTCGGCAAATTCGCCAGGGCGACGCACGTCGAGGATGAAGGCCGTACTATCGGCACGAGCCGTCTCGATGAAGACCTCGGGAGTGAGCACGGGGACTTCTCCGTCGGGAGAGCCAAGAGCGCAGCTACCGAGAGCTGAGGCAAGGAGTGTCATCAGATAGTTCATATTAATAGGGTGTGATATGTAGGGCGAGGAGGACGCCTTACAGCTGTATAACAAGCAATGTGGGCAAATGGCTCGCTTTCGCTAACTTTGTAGGCTACAAAGAGTAGCGACAAAGCGATAAGACATCATGGCTAAGACTTCAGGTAAGACATCAAGTAATCCACGTGGCCGCCGCCCTGCAGCAGGGGGAGCGAAGAGGAATGCACCCTCTCCGCTTACCACGCTCCTCGGCGGCCTGAAGGATCTGATGAAGGTGAACTTCGACAACCGCCGCATCCCCACCCTCATCGGGCTGGTGCTGGCGGCATGCTCCCTCTTCGCCTGCTTAGCACTCATCACCTTCCTCTTCTCTGGGGGGAGTGACCAGAGCCTCATCTATGCCGCTCGAGATGGCGAGGCTGCGACCGAGCTGGGACGCGAAGCCAAAAATATCTTAGGCCTGCCTGGGGCCCGTCTCGCAGACTACCTCTTCAACCAGCTCTTCGGCTGGGGGATTGTCTTCGCGCTCTCCTACGTCGTCTACCTCTTTGCCCACCTCATCTGGCGCCCCCGTATCGCGCCCTACCGCTACATCACAAGCTTCCTCATCAATGGCTTCCTCCTGCTCTGGGTCTCCGTAGCAGCAGCGGGCCTGCAGTCGCTCTTCCCCTCGGATAGCTTCCTGCGCTGGGGCGGTCTGCGCGGTGAGGAGCTCTTTACCTATATATATAGAGGCATCGGCATCGCTGGCCTCCTCGGCGTGCTGGCCTTCACCCTACTCATCTTCGCTGTGACGTGCAGTAGTCGCGTGCTCAGCGCCATACAGAATCCCAAGGTGCCGAAGGTACCCCACGTCTCCGTCCCACGCCCTGAGATGGGTGGCTTCTTCTCGCGCCTCTTCTCTCGCAAGAAGAGGGACGAAGAGCCTCAGAGCGAAGAGGAGGAGGACGAGAGCTACAGCCAAGACGAAGATGCTTGGCGTGACGAGCCTCCGATGCCCACCGATGACGAGGATATGGACGTGCAGGAGGAAGACCCCACGCCTTACGTAGTGCATACGCCTCCGACGACCACGACTTCGCACACCGCAGAAGCAGCCCCCAGTGCGACGTCCTTCAGCCGCACGACGACCAGCGAGCCTTCGGACGTCCCTGAGATGATCGTCGAGGAAGCGCCTAAGGATGACCTCGTCGAGGACGGTGACCGCACCGCCCCCGAGCCCTTAGCTCCTGGCATCCAGCTCGCCCTCTACCGCAAGCCCACCATCGACCTCCTGCGCGACTACGAGCAGGGCGGCACGGGCATCGACATGGAGGAGATCGAGTACAACAAGCAGAAGATCATCGACACGCTCGCCAGCTTCAAGATGAACGTCACGCCCTGCAAGGCCACCGTTGGCCCCACCGTGACGCTCTACGAAGTCATCCCCGAGTCGGGTATCAAAGTCTCCCGCATCAAGACGATGGAGGATGATATCGCCATGAGCCTCAAGAGCGAGGGCGTACGTATCATCGCCCCCATGCCAGGCCTTGGCACGATCGGTATCGAGGTACCGAACTCCACCCCACAGACCGTATCGATGCGCTCCATCCTCGCCTCACGCAAGTACCGTGAGCAGCAGGAGAAGATGGAGCTCCCCATCGGTATCGGTAAGACGATCACGAACGAGCCCTTCATCTTTGACCTGACGAAGATGCCCCACCTGCTCATCGCAGGGGCTACGGGTCAGGGGAAGAGCGTCGGGCTGAATGCCCTCATCACCTCGCTCCTCTACAGCAAGCGCCCCGAGGAGCTGAAGTTCGTCATGGTCGACCCCAAGATGCTTGAGTTCTCTATCTACGAGGAGATCGAGCGTCACTTCCTCGCCAAGCTCCCCGATGCCGAGCGTGCGATCATCACCGACATGACCAAGGTCGTGGCGACGCTGAACTCCCTCTGTATCGAGATGGACAACCGCTACCGCCTCCTGCAGACCGCAGGGCGCGCCGTGCGCAACATCCGTGAGTACAACGAGCAGGTCCGCTCCGGTGCCCTCAAGCGCATCGACGGACACGAGATCCTCCCCTACATCGTGCTCATCGTCGACGAGTTCGCCGACCTGATGATGACCGTAGGCAAGGAGGTCGAGCAGCCCATCGCCCGCCTGGCGCAGAAGGCACGTGCCGCAGGGATCCACATGGTCATCGCGACACAGCGCCCCTCGACAGACGTCATCACGGGTCTTATCAAGGCGAACTTCCCCGCACGTATCGCCTTCAAGGTCTTCTCTATGGTCGACTCCCGCACCGTCCTCGACTCCCCAGGAGCCAACCAGCTCATCGGCCGAGGCGACATGCTCTTCTATCAGGGCAAGGATATGATCCGCGTGCAGTGTGCCTTCATGGATACGCCCGAGACCGAGGCTATCGTTGAATATATAGCGCAGCAGGAGAGCACCGGCTCCGCCTACGAGCTCCCCGAATACATCCCCGAAGGGGAGGAGAATGGTGCCAAGGGCTTCAACCCCAACGAGAAGGACAGCCTCTTCGACGAGGTCGCCCGCATGGTCGTACAGACACAGGTGGGCTCGACGTCGAATATCCAGCGCAAGTTCAACATCGGCTACAACCGCGCTGGGCGTCTCATGGACCAGCTCGAGGGCGCCGGCATCGTCGGCGTACAGGAGGGCAGTAAGCCCCGCGAGGTCTACATCAAGGACCAAGCGACCCTCGAACAACTGCTGCAGAAGCTAAGCTAAGCCCAAGGGGAATGGGCCGTTTTATCATTACTTTATAACTTTGAGCTATGATTATGCGACGTATCATCATGACGCTGAGTGCCGCTGCCCTGCTCTGCACGGGAGCCATAGCACAGCGCAAGGCTACCCCCGCAGCCCCCACTTCTTCCGTCACTCCACAGAGCCTACTTGAGCGTGCTGAGGCCAGTCTCTACCGCACTGGTGCTACCGTGGTAGACTTCTCTACGCAGCTCCAGGACAAGGCTGGACGCAGCACCGGATCGACGGCAGGTAAGATGCACCTCCAGGGTGATGCCTTCCGCCTCGAGTACGGGACGATCACGGCGGTCTACACCGCTGGGACGCTCACCTACTACGATAGCGCCGAGCATACCCTCACCATATCCAAGCCCTCGCAGGACGAGCTCCTGCAGATCAACCCGCTCTACTTCCTTCGCTCCCGCGCTCAGGGCTTTGCAAGCCAGCTCGAGGGGAAGGCAGGTGCTACTGCTGTCGTGGCCTTCACCCCACAGCAGAAGAGCAATATCTCCCGTGTCGTGACGACCTTCCAGACGAGCAATGGGATCCCCACGCAGCTGGTCTTCACGGCTAAGGACAAGAGCGTCTTGACCGCCCGTGTCGCGAAGGTCAGCCCTCGCACAGCCTATGCCGCGAGCTTCTTCACCCTCTCGGCGAAGAGCTACCCAGGCTGCGAAGTCGTCGACCTCCGCTAAGTAAGCCCACTCCCTCCAAGTAGATACTAAATGGAATTTAAGGCCCTCGCCGAGGTAGGCGAGTATACGCAGCTCATGGGACGCGTCTTCACGCTGCCCATGCGCTGGCGGATGTTCTTCCGCTCCGTCATCCGAGAGATGTACAGTCTCGGGGTCGGCTCTCTCTGGATCGTCTTCATCATCTCGCTCTTCATCGGTGCGGTGATCACGATCCAGCTGTCGATCAATATGACGAACCCCCTTATCCCACGCTTCACCATCGGCTACTCCACGCGTGAGATCATGATCCTCGAGTTCTCCTCGACGGTCATGTGCCTCATCTTGTCAGGTAAGGTCGGCTCGAGCGTCGCCTCAGAGCTCGGCACCATGCGCGTCACTGAGCAGATCGACGCGATGGAGATCATGGGGGTCAACTCTGCGAACTTCCTTATCCTGCCCAAGATCGTAGGCTTCATGGCCTTCATCCCCGTGCTCTCGGTCTTCTCCATGGTCACGGGTATCGTCGGGGGGTATATCGCCTGTGACCTGGCGCTCTCGATGACGCACAAGGACTTTGTCTACGGGCTCCAGCTCTTCTTCACGCCCTCCTACGTCGGCTACTCGATCATCAAGTCGGTGGTCTATGCCTTCATCATCTCCTCGGTAGCCTCCTACTACGGCTACTGCGTGAAGGGCGGGGCACTGCAGGTAGGCGCCTCAAGTACGCGCGCCGTCGTCAATAGCAGCGTCCTCATCCTCTTCTGGGACCTCCTGCTCACCAACATCCTCCTCACCTAAGCCCTTCCGCACTATGATACAAGTCAAGTCGCTCGCTAAGCGCTTCGAGGACAAGGAGGTCATCAAGGGTATCGACGCCACCTTCGAGACGGGGAAGACGAACCTCGTCATCGGCCGAAGCGGTGCTGGTAAGTCCGTCTTCGTGAAGTGTATGATCGGCCTCATCCGCCCCGACCAGGGCGAAGTCCTCTATGACGGCCGTGACCTCATCAAGATGACCAAGCCCGAGCTGCTGCGTCTGCGTCGTGAGATGGGGATGCTCTTCCAGGGCTCAGCCCTCTTCGACAGCATGACAGTCGTGGAGAATGTCCTCTTCCCTATGGAGATGTTCTCCTCAGACAGCTATGACAAATCCTACCGCCGTGCGATGGAGCTACTGGAGCGTGTCGGTCTGGCCGAAGCTGCGAAGAAGTATCCAGCTGAGATCAGCGGTGGGATGATGAAGCGTACTGCCATCGCCCGCGCTCTGGCACTCAATCCGAAATATCTCTTCTGCGACGAGCCGAACTCCGGTCTTGACCCCAAGACCTCTACGGTCATCGACCAGCTCATCTACGAGCTCACGCAAGAGTACAATATCACGACCATCGTCAATACGCACGACATGAACTCCGTGCGTGCTATCGGCGATAAGATCATATACATCCACAACGGACTGAAGGAATGGGAGGGAAGTAGTGCCCTACTCTCCTCACCAGATGTGCCCGAGGGCGTCCTTCAGTTCATCAACGCAGGTCGCGTATAGCCTGCCCACTCCCCTTCTGACCAGCATATGTCTCTCCTCAAGAAAGATTCGCTCCTGACGCACGTCCTACTCGCTGTAGGCGCCTCCGTCCTACTCGTCACCCTGCTCATCTACGGCCTCGACATCTACACCCGCCACGGGGATACGGTCAAGGTACCCGACCTGCGTGGTAAGACGCTCGCCGAGATGCAGCGCATCCTCGATGATGCAGGGCTAAAGTACGAGATCAACGACTCGACGTTCTCCCGCACCGCTATCCCTGGTACCGTCCGCGAGGTCATCCCCGCACCTGGTAGCGAGGTCAAGCTCGGCCGCATCCTCTTCATCGCTATCAATGGCTTCCACCAGCGTCGCCAGACGATCCCCACCTACAAGGATCAGTCGGCCCGTCAGATCCTTGCCCTGCTGAAGGGGCTGGGCTTTGAGTCCGTCGACCAGCGCGTCGTGCCTGGTGGCTACGTCGGCTCTGTCGTGGGCCTGCAGACAGCTGATGGCAAGGTCGTAGAGGCCGGTACGCAGCTGCCTATCGATACGAAGCTCGTCCTCCTCGTAGCAGGTCAGGTCATCGATACGCTGGGTCTCGACCGCTATATCGAGGGATATAGCAGCAGCCAAGGTGACAGCACCGTTCTACGGACGGCACCAGCCACACCCGAGAAGAAGGATGACGGAGGCATCAGCAATGACTGGTGGTAATCCACTGACTGACGAGGAGCTACTCCTCGATAGCGAAGCCTGGGAAGGCGACGAAGATCTCTTTCTCCCTGATGGCACCGCCGAGGTCGAGCGCCTCGATGCCGCTGCCGTCTCCTATCTCCAGCATGCCGATAGCTCACCGCTCTATGAGCACTTCCGTGTCGTAGCTGACAAGGGGCAGGCTCCTATGCGCATCGACAAGTATCTGGCTACACGCATGACGGGTAGCAGTCGTAGTCGCATCCAGCAGGCGCTCGACGGGGGCTATGTCTTCGTCGGCGACAAGCCCGTCAAGAGCAACTACCGCATCAAGCCCCTCGACGTCGTCACCCTCCAGCTACGCCGTCCCAAGCACGAGCTCGAGATCATCCCCGAGCCCATTCCGCTGGATGTCGTCTACGAAGATGAGGTGCTGATGGTCGTCAACAAGCCTGCGGGACTCGTCGTCCACCCAGGATACGGCAACTATACCGGCACGCTGGTCAATGCGCTGGCCTACTACCTGCAGGATGATCCCCTCTACGATCCCGCCGATCCCAACGTCGGTCTCGTCCATCGCATCGACAAGGACACGAGTGGCCTGCTCGTCATCGCCAAGCGTCCCGAAGCGAAGGCGCATCTGGCACGTCAGTTCTTCAACAAGACGACCCGCCGCACCTACCGCGCCCTCGTCTGGGGAAGACTGAAGGAAGCCGAAGGCACGATCATCGGCAACATCGGCCGTGACGAGCGTGACCGTCTGCAGATGGCTGTCTATCCCGAGGGCTCTCCCAAGGGTAAGCATGCCGTCACGCACTACACCCTCCTCGAGGAGCTGGCCTACGTCAGCTGGGTCGAATGCCGACTCGAGACAGGACGCACGCACCAGATCCGCGCCCACATGCGCCACATCGGTCACCCGCTCTTCGCTGATGCACGCTATGGTGGCGACAAGATCCTTTGGGGTAACCAGTTCTCACGCTACAAGCAGTTCGTCCAAAACTGTCTCACGCTCTGCCCCCGTCAGGCACTCCACGCTAAGACGCTGGGCTTCGTTCACCCCGTGACGGGCGAAGAGATGCTCTTCGATAGTGAGCTTCCCAGCGACCTCCAGCAACTCTTAGAGCGCTGGCGCACCTACGCTGCGCAGGTCGACAACGAATAAGAAATAGGAGAAGATCTCCCCGACATAAGTCCCATACTGATAGGGCGGTACGCATACGTGATGCGTGCCGCCCTATGCTATTTCAGGAGGAGTGAAGAAGCGATCTCGTGAGCGGGGTGATACCGACCTATATTGGTCAGCGGGTGAAGCTATACTGGTCGACGCTTCGACCACTACTGGTCGCGACGCGAACCTATAGTGGTTCACTTGCGGACCAGTAGTGGTTCACACTTCGAAGGAATAGTGGTTAGCACCTCCCCCTCTATAGAGCCTGCATCCGTGGGGCTTGTGAGGCACCTCCGTCTCCTATGTATCTTCACTAAATAAATTCTCTATACCTTCGCATCGTAGGTACAAAGGGCCAACCACTTAGGCCCACGAGAGAGCCTACTCCATGTAGTCATCATCCAACGCAACTTATCTAAGTTATGACAACAAAAATGGTATTCTGTTCTCTCTGCCTTCTCCTGCTCGGTGCTACCTCCTGCACCAAGGATCAAGACATAGAGTCCACAGCCGATCCCTCTCCTTCGACCGCCGTAAAGGCACAGGAAACCGAGGAACCAGACGTCACCCACATTCCAAGCTCCCAGCTCCGCTCACTCCGCGCGAGCTACAGCCCGCACCAAGCCAAGGGACTCTCCCTTGACCACCAGTCTACCCACGCAGAGGCACTCACCACGCTCTCCGATCAGCTTCTCAAGATCCTACCTTCATTTGCCGACCCCAAGCAAGGAAAATTTGCCGCCATCGTCGTCAGCGATGACAAGGATCGTCAGGAGGTTCGGATCGAAG
>ERZ773265.834-NODE-834-length-17770-cov-19.922326_pt1 | contig 17770 bp, 18 predicted proteins | sample MGYA00580512_ERZ773265 | MGnify/ENA primary metagenome ERZ773265 (study PRJEB29015, sample SAMEA2738169) | human oral metagenome | biome: human oral; feature: human-associated habitat; material: saliva | place: China | collected 2183 ... | reverse complement strand
CTTTAAGACCCTTACTAACGCCCTTTTGAAGTCCAATTAAGCACCTTTTGAAAAGCAGTTTTGTAACTCATTTATAACGAATGAGTTACAAAGGTTGTAAGGAAAGCGTTTTTTTGGCTGTTTTTGGTAAATAAATCAAAGGTAAATGTAAATAAAATTCAGAGCTGTGGGTTTCTTATAGGATATGAATTAATAAAGTTTACCATAGCTATAGAATTCATGTAGTAACCATTTGTAGTACCTGAAAGTAACTAATAAACCGATAAGAAAGTATAGAATAGAACTCCAAAAGAATAATCAAAAAGGCTTAGTTAGCATGCTAACCAAGCCTTAAACCCCAATCAATCATTAGACCACAATATGTTTGTATCATATTATGGTATTGTTTCCTAACATCTTTTATTTTCTTATCGGCATCTTGTCTGCCTTTGTAACTTGACGTAGCCCGCTACGCCTGCGTTCCAAAGCCAAACAAACTGCTCGATAATAAAACAAAATCTGTTTAGGCTCTAATAACCGATTGGGGTTTTAAAAATAACGTTACAAGAGTTTTGTTGAAGGCTAACGATATAGCCCTCCCTATTATTAGGCTGATGAAAAGAGGGGACAACAGGATGTGTATGGGCTGAGAAGATTCTTTTCAGCCACGCTACACATCAGTTGTCATTCTCTAAAGTGTGTTAGTTACTACTTGGATTTTGTTCCAGATTGCCCTTGTAGGCATTGATAGCCGACTGTGGAATGAAGTAAATCACACGGTAGTCGGTTGCTGGAATGTCAACCATTGGCTGATGAGGACCAGGGAAACGACGTGTAAGGGTGTCGCCATTGCGGAACACATCGTAGCTGCGCTCTGCCTCAAACGCCAACTCTAACTGACGTTCTTTATCCACCAAAGTCTTTGCTGTGGCAGCAGTAAACTGAGCACTTGTATAGCTTCCACCCACGATAGCACGCTCACGAATCGTGTTCACGTCAGCCATCGCATTAGTGATATTACCCAATTTCACATTTGCTTCAGCACGATTGAGATACATTTCGTCGAGACGAGAGATGATAGGCGAATACAACTGATTCTCCTTGCCACCCTGACGAGAGCACTTCACCACATAGAACATAGGATAAACGCGGTTGAGCTTCATCTGATAATCAAGCACACCACGATAGGTATGTCCCTGATAGTTAATTGAGTAAAGACGCTGTGCAGGGTCGATTGGTGTGAGAACAAGCGGAGTAGTGTGTCCCGTTCCAGTGGTATCGCAAGTCAAACTATTGTCTGGCTGACGAGTATAACGCAACTGTACGTAGTTGAAATTCACCTGATTACCCTTGGCATCATAGACATTCTTGATGAAGCGGAAGACAGGAACATACTTGTCTGTCTTGTCTTTTACATACTGTGGCTCAATGAATTGCGCACGAATATCGGTGTACTTCTTATTAAACCAGTCGTTCTGTCCAGTCTCGTTCAGCAAGTCAAGGTATTTACCAGATGCATACATTTCGCCCCAACCCATACCGCCGATATTTGAATACATACCGCCGATGGTGTAATAATAATCCCAACCAGGGAACTCAGAGTCTACTCTTTTCACCACGAAGATGTTTTCTGGGTTGTTTTCTGGCTCAAGGGTGTTGCTAACGCCATAGTCCTTACGGCTCAACAGACTAAACTTACCAGAGTCAATCACCTTTGTTGCATACTCAACACTCTTCTGAGCGTAGGTAGTGTTAGGTGTTTCGTAAGTTCCACTCATATAGAGATAGATTCTACTCAGCATAGCCCAAGCAGCCTCTTTAGAAGCAAAGATACAACGTTCTTCACTGTGCAGGTCTTCTGTCATCAGTGAAGCCGCCTTCTCCAAGTCCTTAATTGCCTGTTCGTAGGTCTCTTTTACAGTAGAACGATTAGGCAACATAGCGTGTACAGGGTCGTCAGGTGTACCGTTAACGATAGGCATACCGAGGTTTGTATCAGGGTTTTGCGCGTATGGTCTACCGTATGCACGACAGAGATAGAAGTAAATCATGCCACGCAGATAGTAGCATTCTCCCAACTGTGTATCGGTAACCGTACTCTTACCTTCAGGAATATCCTTGATGATATTAGATGCCTGCGCAATCACTTTATAGCTATAATCCCAGAAGTTCTGTAATCGGTAGTTATTAGGAGTGCGCGAATAAGAGATAAACTCATAGAAAGCATCGGTAGAAGTACCACGAATCATGATGTTATCTCCTGCGTATTCGCCACAGCGATACATAGGGTCCGACCACGTTTTTAGGAATCCATAGCATCCATTCAGTAGCGATGGAAAACTCTCATCAATGTTTTTAGTCATGGTATCATCATCCATCATGTATTCAGGATGACGCTCTACGCTACACGATACCATTGCAATAGCTGCTAAGAGCAGCACATATACTTTTTTCATAGGGCAGATTCTTTATTTAGAATGTGACGTTAACGCCGAGCATAAACTTACGAACAGAAGGATAAACACCAGCGCCTGTTGAGATTGAAAGGGCTGTTGAGCGTTCGCCAGAAGCATTGCGACCACCATCAGCAGCAGGCAATTCTGGGTCTACACCAGAATAATTGGTGATGCAGAAGAGGTTTTCGCCACTGATATAAACGCGCAGTGCCTTCACAATATCACTCTTAAGATTGAAGTTGTAACCCAAAGTAATTGAGCGAAGCTTCAAGAAGTCAGAGCTCTCTAAGTAGCGAGTTGATGCCTTGTTAGAGTTAGATGGGTTGTTATAGGCAGCAACTGGGTGTGTTGCAACGTCTCCCTTCTGTGCCCATCTCTTCCAACCTTTCTGCAAGCTGAACTGGTTACGATCGGTATAAGCACCATCTGAGTCATACTCTTGTCGTGAGTAGTTATAGATGTAAGCCCCCATTGAGTAGCCGAAGACAGCGTTGAAGTCGAAGTTCTTATAGGTAAGTGTGGTAGAGAAGCTACCGAATACACTTGGAGTGGCACGCTTGTCAAGGGCTACTTGATCTGCCTTGGCATAGTTGTGGGTAATAACACGATTGCCATTCGCATCCGTTGTGTACCATTGTGGCGCACCATTCTCTGGGTCAACACCTGCCCATTCACGCAAATAATAGGTATCTGCGCTCAGACCCGGACGTAACAACGTGTTGGTTGAACCAGCAATACCATCACCTTCGATAATCTGGTCTCTACCGCTATACAGCTTCTTAATCTTGTTAGAGTTGGTAGAAAGGTTGGCATCAACTGTCCAAGTGAGGTCCTTACTCTTGATGATATCAGCCGAAAGGGTGGTCTCAAAACCAGTGTTGGTAAGCTCACCAATGTTCTGCCAGATGCTTGTCACACCGATAACACCAGATATAGGCACTGCAAAGAGTAGGTTGCTTGTACGCTTGCTATAGAAGTCGAAGGTCATACGCAGACGTTTAAACATATTCAAGTCGATACCTACGCCAGTGGTATAGCTCTTCTCCCAAGTCAGTTTCTTATTGGCAAGCTGAGCGATTACAGCACCAGGAACCTCGTTATAGCTTGCACGTAAGCTGTAAAGTCCGTATTGAGGATAGAGGCTGTTAGGGCGACTTCCTACTGAACCAAATGATGCACGCACCTTCAAATAGTCAATACAAGGTACCTTAAACCACTTCTCAGCCGTAGCAACCCAGCCACCACTAACAGAGAAGAACGTACCATAAGCAGCATCAGAACCAAAGTTACTTGCACCATCAGTTCTCAGTGAGAGTTGAAGTAAGTACTTATTGGCATAATCAGCATTGAGGTTTGCGAAGAAAGACTGTACTGCCCACTCGTATTTATTACCTCCCACAGCCTCAGGAGTTGAGGTAATATCAAGTTGAGCAAAGCCCGGAACTAAGCCTGTTCCATCGCTGCTATGATAACGATATTCACCATCATTAAACTCATAACCGAGCATCAAGAAGCCGTGATAATCACCGAAACTACGCGTCGCTTTGAGCAGTTGGTTCGTATAACGACGTGTGTTCGTGCTCGTGCTTTCACTCACACGACCCTTACCCTCTGCTCCTGATGTACGAGGGTCAGAGTAACTCTTATCGAGGTGGGTACTCCAACGATAGCTATTCACAGAAGAGAACGTCAGCCAATCAGTGAGATAGATGTCAAAGTCGAAGTTGCCATTAAAGGCATAAGAATCGTACTTGCTCCAATTATACTGTAATTCGTAAAGGTAATTGGTAGAGTTGCTATTCACCCATGATGATGATCTATTGCCAACAATCTTGCCGGTTTCATCGTAAGGACTATCCCATGGCAGCATAGAATACATAGAATAAGTTGAGCGTTGGCGGTCGTCAATCACTCCCTTACTACCATTAAAGGATGGACGGATAGCTATCCAAGAATAAGGTTTGAAGTTCAGCTTCATCATCGTGTTGTATCGAGTGAAGTCATATCCACGCACAGCACCATCCTCTTTATAGACACCACCTGTGAAGACAGCACTCAACTTCTCACCACCACTGTTAATAGTAAGGTCGTAATTCTGAACGTTTCCAGTGTGTGTAGCCAACTTCCACCAGTCGAAATTACTATCACGGAGCTTATCATTCCAGCGTGGGAAAGCAATCTCAGCAGCATTAGTAAACGACTTATAATAGTCGTATAGCTCGGCTCCATCCATCATCTTCACTTTACCATTGTTCAGAGTTGAAACGCCCATCTTGGCAGAGAAGGTAATAGAAGTCTTACCAGACTTTGCTCCTTTGGTTGTAACAACGATGACACCATTGGCACCCTGTGAACCATAGATAGCTGTTGAGGCTGCATCTTTGAGTACGGTGAGTGTCTCGATGTCGTTAGGATTGATGTCACCTGGGTCTTTACCAACGATTACTCCATCGATAACCCACAACGGAGCAGTACTACCGTTGATAGTAGACTTACCACGAACGATGATGGCACCAAACGAACCCGGCTTACCAGAACCCGGCATAACGTTCATTCCAGGTACTTTACCCGTCAACATATTGGTGACATTAGCTGTCGTAATGTTAGTAAGTTCTTTATTATCAATACTCTGCAACGAACCCGTCAGACTGTTTCGTTTCTGCGTGCTATAGCCCACAACCACTGTTTCGCTAAGCATCGTAGATGAAGAAACCATGCTTACGGTCATGTTGTTTTCAGCTCGCACCGTCGTTTTCTCATAGCCTAAGGACGTAATCACCAGCTCCTCACCAGCCTTTGCGTCGATAGAGAACTCACCATCAATGTTGGTAAGAGCGATTTTCTTCGTACCACTTACGGTGACACTGGCACTTATGACCGGTTCGCCTGTACGTGAATCGATAACTTTTCCTTTGATAACAGAGGCCTGCGCCTGTATGGTTACTGTCTGGGTGGCATAAGCCTTATGTGCAGTATAAGGACAACACACAAGGGGCACTACCAGTAGCAGCGACCTTCCAAGGTTAGATTTTCTCATAGCTTTCATGCTTAAAAGGTTTTTATTTATATTTTGTTTAGGTCTTGTGACATTAGATATGGCACTTAGGTTGCCGATAGCTTAGATGTGTGCAAAATTATAGTATTTTTTTTAATTCAAGCATGTTTTATCTTCTTTAACATAATATTACGTGCGTTTTTGTTTCCAACTTGTATCTTGGACACATATTAGTGCATATTTTGCAGTGTTTACCTTATATAAAAAGCAGTACGGAAAGGGTAGGTTGCTTTCGAAAACAAACGCGAAAAAACACATTGATAAGTAGGCAAGAAAGCAAGGGAAAGATGATAGTATTTGATTAATTGTAATAAAAAAGTCACTAATCAAAAATTAATAGATGCTTAATTGGCTTTGAAAAGACGCCCTTTAGGCTTGCTAAAGACGCCCTTTAAGACGCTAACTAACGCCCTTTTGAACCCTTAGAAAGCACCTTTTAGAATACGACTTTATAACTGTTTGATTATCTGCAGGTTATAGCAGTCTGCTTTTAAACCCTTTCTTAGCAGAAATAAGGACTAAAAGCGCTCTCGAAATGTAAGGATATTTCTAAACACCTGTTGCTCAAAACCAGAAGATAAGAGGGTATAAGAAATGCGAAAGTTAGATAGAATTTCTTATTTCAATATAGTTTTTAAACAGCCATGAGTGTCCCTCTGATAAGAGTTTCACTACCTCTGCACAAACGAAAAGTCCTACAAAGACCGAAAGGAGGAAGATAAAACTGAAGCCAAAGAATATCCAAAGGTCGCCATCTGTGTATTTCTCTTGAAAACGACGAAGCCAAGAAGACGATTTGTTTACAAACTCACTGGTACTTTCTGTCGCATTCTTCAAGGTCTCACCGGCTTGCTTAGATACGTGAAGGGCACGCTGAGAAGCCTCCATCAGCTTACTTCTCATCTCAGCAAGCTTCTCTTTTGAAGGCGAACTAACGAGATGGGTTGAGACTGTAGGAAGATCCTTGGCTTTCTTTACCTCAATAGGTGAGGCGTCAGCCAATGGAATAACGGAACGAGCACGTGTGCGGAAAGACTTAGGGGCATCAAACCTACAGTTCAACACATTACCACAATAAGGGCAACGATATTTCATTGTCCCATATTGCTCAGTCTCAGCTACAAAGTCGCGACCGCAGTTATTGCATTTGACAGTATATCTCATGATGGTGGCAAAATTATAAAAAAATGTTGAAATGTGAGCAGAAAACTATGTTAATTCAGATTTTATCATTTACAATTGTTCGAATGGGGCCCTTGTCAGAGTGTTATAATTCAGATTATTCGTCCGGTATTTTCATTGGTATGATGTGTGAGATGTTTTGCCTATGGATTAATGATAAAGTTTTATGTCGATACTGATTTTTTGAGTTTTTTAAGTATCTTTGCATCTGGATCATTGTGAGTTGCAAGGATTCAATAGCTTTACACCGCTTTGTTAGAATGGTAAGAAATGAGGGTGTGAAGTGCAATGATTATTTAAAAACAGGATAAAAACAATGAAAAAAATAATTCTTGCGGTATCTATAGTATTACTCTGTGCCGCTTGTGGAGGTGACGGAAGTTCGTCGGATCCAGTACAACCAAACCCATCTACTGAGCAAAATGCGGCAGAAGTAACGAATGACGATATTGTGAAGTTCCTCAATCTTGATAAGCAACAGAATGTTTATCAAGCATTGGAAACGGCAAAGGCAAGTTTAGGAAATAGAACTGTCAATGGTAAGGCGTTGAATGTTACGGCTATAGATGTGCTGAATAGCGATGAAGAGAAGGGTACTTTTACGTTGAGGGTAGTGGGTAATAGCGGTGGTAAAACCTTTACTAAGGACGTTGAATATGTTGGTTTTGCACAGAAACCAAATGATTATGAGATGGTTTCACGTGCTGTTGCAGCATGGAAAACAGACGTTAACTATCTGAAAGACTTTGATTTCGATACACTTTATCGTCTGAAGGATAATAGCAAGTTTACTGCAGCGTATTTACAGAAGTTTATTACTCTGTCTTCTTCAAGCGTTGGTGGCAGCAAGCATTACACCTTTACGCCAGCTGATTGGGCAAATACGACGGTTACCGATGTGCGTTACGTTGGTAGTAGTACATCTGGTCAGATTGCGTTTACGATTACTTATAAGGGTAGAAAGAATAGTTCGGTCGGTGTTGAGATGAATAAGAACGAGTATTATCGCAACCAAATCGGCGTCAATACAGAAGAGGTTAGCAAGTTATATATGCGTGGTGTGTATGAGCATGCTGATTTACTTCATACCTATTTACTTAATTATGATAGAGATAAGTTTGTGACTTACCCTACAGGTAAGCAGAAAAACGATGGTTCAAACTCGATGACTCTCTCTATCCAACTTGTTGCTAAGGATGGTCACGACACAGAGTTGGCTAACTTCAATGTGGAACTTACAGGTTTTAAACCACTTTCTGCGCTTGATAAAGAACTTCTTATAGCCAATAGTACAGACGTAGGAAAGTTCTTTGGTAAGTATTTTAGAAGCAAGGCTGATGGTGACTATTCTGCAGCAGTGAAGGCATTTGACCCACGAGTGTGGTTTAAGAAAGTTCAGATGTCATTAATGCGTGATGGCGAGAACATTGACTTGTATGCAAATGAGGTGCAAGGCGATAATGGAAATTCTAACCTTACCGCATGGATTCCTGGTAGTGGCTTAGCGAAATATTTGGATATCTATCTCTTAGATCCACGTATCGAGGTGATAAGTGCGCAGAAAACTGGCAACTTTCTTGATATCAAGTATAAGCTTGTTTATGTCAATGAGGTGTCTGTAGCGGGTAAGGAAAAAACTTTGCATGTGCATCTATTGGCACCATAAAGAGGCTCAGCAGCATAAGTCGATTTGGGCAATTGAAATGTTTTTTGTATTTTTGTACGACAAAAGGTAGTATATCCTTTCATACCTTATAATATATAAGGAGGGTAGGGAGGATAAAGAAAGACTATCATGCGCAGTAATGTAGAAATTACATGAAACAAAAACTATGGCAAAATTAACAGTAAACAATTACGATGAGCTTGCTGCCCGACTGGGTGAGAAGCTTGGTGAGAGCGAGTGGTTACTCGTTGACCAAGAGAGAATTAACCTCTTTGCTGATGCTACCCTCGACCATCAGTGGATTCATGTTGACACAGAGCGTGCAGCTGTAGAAAGCCAGTTCAAGAGTACTATCGCACATGGCTATCTTACACTTTCACTGCTCCCACACATGTGGCAGGAGATTATTGAGGTGAACAACCTTAAGATGATGGTCAACTACGGTATGGATAAGATGCGCTTTGGTCGTCCTGTCCTCGTGAACTCACGCATTCGTCTTGTTGCCACGCTCGATAGTATTGAGAATATCCGTGGTATCTGCAAGGCTGGTATCAAGTTCCAGATTGAGATTGAGGGCGAGCGCAAGCCAGCACTTGAGGGTGTTGCAACCTTCCTTTATTACTTTGAATAAGTAGAGATAAACTCTTATAAATACGCATAAGCGGGCATAAACGATTTGTATTGTTTATGTCCGCTTATTGTTGTTTTATGTTATCAAAATACAACTTTAGCTATACAATTAATGTTAAAAATCGGCTTATATCATTAACGATAAATATAAATTGTTGTATCTTTGCAGTACGAACAGATTATTTTCAGGTAACATTATAGTTTAAAGTTTACTTCAGGAGTTTGAAGTTATCAAAACATTTAAGGAAAAAAGAATGGTATACGACCAACTAAAACTGCAGAGCCAACTCTGCTTCAGATTGTACACAGCAAGCCGCCTTGTTACTCAAACTTATTATCCATTACTTGAGGATTTAGGTATTACCTATCCTCAATATCTTGTACTAATGGCTCTTTGGGAAGAAGACAATCAAAAGGTGATGGAACTTGCACACCGACTTTATCTTGACTCAAACACAATGACTCCACTTGTTCAGCGTATGGCTCAACTTGGATTGGTTAACCGTGTCAAGGGTGAAAAGGATGGAAGAGAAACCTATGTTTCGCTTACTGAGCATGGAAAGCAATTGCAAGAGAAGGCGAAGGATATCCCATCGTGCATGGTAGGAAAGTTGTTTGAGAGCGGAGAAGAGATTGTTCAGTTCAAGGAAATAGCTGCTGATCTTGATCGTCTTATTGCTCGTCTTTCAGGACAACGCTCTAAAGAGAAGGAGGAGGCAATGGCTAAGATGCGTGAAGAGCGCTTAGCTTCTAAAAGAAAAAGAAAGTAATTGCATATAAACTTTATCACATAAAGTAATGAAGGTGTACCAATAATAGGATGACTATTAGGGTACACCTTTGTTAATTCATAATTCATAATTCACAATGCACAACTCATAATTCATAATTATGATTACTACTTTAATTTATAATTAAAAATCCGTAATTATGATTATCATTGTTGGGAAAGTTCAAAACTTAAGAGTTAAAGCACAAATCAAAAAGTTCAAAGTTCAAAGTTCAATGGTCAAAGGATAAAATAGTTTAAAGTAAATTTTCTCCTTTTCTTGCTCATTCTCCATATTTTTCATAATTTTGTAACGTGTCATAATATCATTGTTTTAAAATGATAAAGGCAGATGAAGGCACGAAATAAATGAAAGAAAAAGAATGAAGAAAATACTACTATTATTGACAGTGCTACTCTTTACAATGGGAGCACGTGCGCAAAAAGATATTGTTTCGATGGCTGATGCGATTAAAATCTTTCAAGCAAAGACACTACAAGTGGGTAAACAAGTGCTTGAGAAGCAAGGCTACAGCTATAAAGGAGTCTCGTCGGACGAGTTTGGAAAGGACTATAACTGGGTGAAGAATATGAACCTAACCAGCGACTTCCTGCCAACTGCCATGGGACGTGGTAACTCCAGTATGGTACTCTTGGCGCAAAATGGCAAGACGGTTTATATCTATGTCTTTAACCGTACTGCCTTTGTGGGCTTGCAGGCGCAGGTGAAAGCGATGGGATATGACATGGGTAATGCTGTGAAGGGAGACAAGACTACGCTGATTTGTACGAAGGATAATCAGCCAACAATTAGCTTTCTGACCCTCCAGCAGCCACTTCCTTACTGTGTGCAGATTACCGAGTAAGCGGAAAAGACAATAAGATAAAAGGATAGAAAACGTAGATAATGAAGAAGAAACCAACCTATAAGGTACCCGTATCCATCTGTGCTATAGTGCTTGTGGTGGGTGCTATAGTACTTGCTGTTCTCATGGAAACACGTGAGATGGCTCCTCCTCGTAAGTACGAGGTGGATATGTCGGGTGAAGTTATCGGTATTGATAATGGTCCGAAGATTCCTGTATTGACAAAGGAAGAGGAGAAAGATGAAGAGGTGAAGGAGGAGAAGAAGAGAGAAGCTCCAAAGAAGGAATCTTCTGAGTCGGAAGAGACAGCAGATCGAGAGAACCCTGTCATTGTTCCTAATGTTCCAGAAGGTCAGACTGAACCAGTTGTAAAGGCTCCTGTGCCTGAGATTAAAAAGCCTACGATTGATCAGATTGAGAATTAATATGGGGGTGTTGGGTGTTAAATGTTGGGTGTTGATGGTTTGTAAAATGAACTGCTATCATATTTAACATCTCACATAGAATATCAAGTTATATGTACTTGGTATTTTTAAAAATAAGTTGCTGTCACTTTTAACATTTCGTGTAAATGAATGAAATGTTGGCACTTATGAGCCTAAAATGGCTGACAGGAGTGACAGCAAGTTTTATTTTACCAGCCATTAGCCCCAATATGAAGCATATTGTTTTTGGATAGTCTTGTTTTATTGTCGGTATTTTGTCAGTCTTTCTATCTTGAAGTAATTCGCTACAACGCTAATATAAAGACAATTAGTTCGTCCGACAATAAAACAAAACTTGTTTAAGTGCTAATCTTATTTACCTTAAAAGGGTAAACCTATTACCAATTAATATGGGTTATTCTGCCGTTCTTGATTGTCGCAGAGATAACATAACTACGTTTAGACTTACCACCCTTGCGATCGATATCCAATGTAGCTGGTATCTTTAGGCGAATATCTGCATCCGCTTCATTACTCTTTTTGGTTACTTCAGTAGGCGAACCAAGGTGCCAGTTGATTGTCTTGACATCAGCTTGATAAAGTCGGTCGGTCATATAACGGCGAATATCCTTCACCGTAGCACCACCTGAACCAAGGAAGTTTAATGATGGCGCAACAGCACCAGAAATCTTATCCGTGCTTTTACTGTTGATACCTTGTAAGAGTTGGCGCACCGCAGCAACCGCCTTTGCTCTCTCACCATCCGTTACCTTTGCAACTGCTGGCTCTTCAGCCTTCTCTGGTGTCAGAATATTCTTCAACTTCTCATCGGCTTCCTTACTATGAATGCCATTCGGATGCTGCGCCTTATAGCCAAGATAAGCATTCTCGTTGTTTTTAGCTACAGCTCCTGCCCAGTCTATCTCGTCAATCTTTGCTTCCAACTCACCACGATGTTTTGAGTCTGGATACTTAGCAATAAACTGCTGCAACACTTCTTTTGAGTTGCTGGTCAATGCCACAGAAAGGTCTTTATCAGACTGTTGCATATTCTGGGTGGTAGTTGTCAGCACCTTTAGACGGGCTGATATACTATCACGATGTGCCTTAGAAGCAGATGGATTCTCCTTGAGAAAATTCTTTAGTACGGTTGGCTCGCTACTACTCATTGCTTGTGCGAAAGCCTCTTGCTCATTGTTAGCTTTGCTTGCGCCCACCCCTTGGTTGTAAAGGAAGAGCAATACGGCTGCAGTGATAGCAGCGATGAGCAGTGAGACAGCCAATGACAGATGATTATTCTTATCCGGAGTGCTTTCTTCCTCGTCCTCAGCTATAGCCTCGGCATTGGCAATCACCTCCTCGTCAGCATTATCATCCATGATGAAGTCGGCATCGACAGCCTCTTCCTCCGTGTTTGGCTCGTTGATTGTGTCTTGTGTCTTATCGTCGTAATTATCCGTTTCGTGTTCTTCCGTTTCCTCTACTGGGATGATAACATCATCGTTTCCTGTTGCTTCCTCCTTGTCAACTGACATGAGAACAACAGGCTCTTGCACCTTACTATCGTTCGTAGCCTCACTTGTGTGATGCTCTGCAGCCGTTACAGAACTCTCTACATGGTGTTCCGTATGATGACAGTTTGGACATGATGATTCCTCTTTGAGGTATAATTCACCGCAATGAGAACATTTAATGATATGTCCGGCAATCTCTACACCGCAGCTTGGGCATACGGGAGCCTTGTCGCTCACTTGATGGCCACATTCAGGGCATTTGATGATCATTTATCTAACGTAAGATTATAGTAGTGTGGATAATTATCTATTTCCTTTTCTCTTGGTGTTGAAGCTAACGCTTTCGTCGGAATCGCAACTCACGCATACTGTGGTTACCCATCAGTCGAGACTTATCAACATATCCTCTCACACCGTTGATACGTCCCTTGCCAGTGTACTGCCAAGCAAAGATGTCTCTTCCATCGTTCAGCTCTGGCTCGCGTCCGTTATACTGTGCAATGAAAAGTTTATAGCCGTCAAGTGCACCGCTGAGATATCTGTTATAGAAGTTTGTGTAGGTATAAACTAATGGTTTAACACCATATTCCTGTGTCATAAGTACGAGAAACCTCTGTAAACTATCGCGTAAAGCCTCCGTACTCAGTCCGCCAGTAGTCTCAATATCTACCATTGGGATGAGGTCTTGATCTTGTGGACGACACTGCATGCGGAAGTTGCGCAACTGCTCCTCTTGTGGAATAGCAGGGCGATAGAAGTGGTAAGAACCGACATTCATACCATAACGTTGTGCTGCCTCAATATTATCAAGATAGCGTTGGTCAATACGTGAACCGCCCTCAGTGGCTTTTAAGTAAACGTAATTGAGCTTATGATTGCTGTTTTCAGCTACTGTTTCCCACCATACATCGCCTTGGTAATGGCTCATGTCAAGCCCATGAACATGGCTGCAGGTGTCTTCGCATTGGATAGTATATTGTGCCTTCAGACCTGCAAAAGAGAATATGCAGGCGATGAGCATTATTATCTTTTTTAACTTCATAGATGCAAAGATAACATTTTAAGTTGAGATAGCAGTCTGAACAAAGTATAATTCTGTTGATTTTAGTATTTCTTAATTCATAAATCTTAGATTTATTGTGTCTTAATGTTAGTGTGTAGAGCGAAAAGAGGTTCTTCTGGAATGTGAAGTAATGCACTAAAATCTTATGTATTATGGCACACAGAGTTATGGAGGGAACGGAGCTAAAGGCTATGTCACAGAGGTGCCGATGGCACAAAGAGTAACGGAGTTGTAGCGTACAGATTCTTGATAACTCCTTTGGGATAAAGGTTTTGTGTGCAAATCGCTAATAAAACGGCAAACAAACTTTGTTACTCCATGCATCTACGGTGGCTCCGTGCCTATCGTTGCTTTGTTTTCAACAATCCTCCGTATCCTCTGTTTCTCTGTGTGACATTTTGTCAAAGTCCTAAACTTAGGGCGGTATCCTTATCATTCCCAATTTATGAAGACTACAAAAAAGCGGATTGTTACTATGTCTATTCAGTGTTTTCTGTCGTTCAATACAATCAGATAGTTTTCTTGTGATAGGAACTTTGTCAATTATTTTCTAACGGCTCGAACGCAATTCATGCTCTTTTAGCTTCTTAAAGACGCCCTTTAGGCTTGCAAAAGATGCCCTTTAAGCCCCTTACTAACGCCCTTTAGAAGTCCAATTAAGCACCTCTTGTTTTACTCATTTATAACTGTTTGATTTACTGATGGTTGTAAGCGTGGTGTTCTTAGGTGTTTTCCGCCTTTTTAGAAGTAGTTTTCAATGAAATTATGTAAGTTTTTTTCAAGTCTTTATTGTTGTTTTTTACGGTGTTAAGCTGGAGCAGTTTTTAGTGTGAAAGGGTGGGCGAGAACGTTTGCTGGTAGTGTTTAGGATAGCTTGGGATAGCAAAAAAACAGGTCTTTTCGTTAAATGTGCGTACGTTTATCATACCACTTTAACGAAAGGACCTGAAAAGATGAGCCTTTTGTTAGCTTATTATGCTTCTGCAGCCTTCAGATACTGGTCGTAAAGCCACTGCTTTTGCTCGGCAATTGTGAGCTGACTGTTGTCGAGTTCGAGGGCATCATCAGCCTTGCGAAGCGGTGATGTCTCACGATGAGAGTCGATATAGTCACGCTCTTGCACATTCTTAAGGATGTCGGCAAAGTCTGCTTCCATTCCCTTCGCCTTCAACTCGTCGTAACGACGTTGCGCACGTACCTCTGCTGAAGCGGTAACGAAGATTTTAAGTTCGGCATTCGGGAATACCACCGTACCGATGTCGCGACCGTCCATAACGATTCCTTTCTCTGCTCCCATGCGCTGCTGCTGTTCAACGAGTGCCTTACGCACAAAGGCGAGTGTGGCGATAGGGCTAACATGAGATGACACCTCCATCGTACGAATTTCGTTCTCAACATTCTCACCATTGAGATATGTTTCTGGACGCCCCGTCTCCTTATTGAGTTGGAAACTGATGTTGATATCCTTCATCTGTGCCTGCAACTCCTCTTCGCGGATGGTTCCGTCTGCGTTGAAGAGGTTATGACGTAGCGCATAGAGTGTAACGGAGCGATACATAGCACCCGTGTCTACATAGATATAGCCAATCTCTTTGGCAAGGTCTTTTGCCATTGTGCTCTTTCCACATGATGAAAAGCCGTCGATGGCGATAGTTATTTTCTTCATATACTGTATTAATTCAGAATCCTTATTTAATTCATAATTCATAATTCACAATTCATAATTATGATTACCGTAAGTTGCTGTGTTTATTGCTATACGCAGTTTGTTAATTCATTATCACCCATAACTTAACAAAACATCAACACCTAACACCTAACATCCAACACCGAATACCCTACACACATTCTCATTGGTTTGGCGGGCAAATTCTGCCTCGTCAACACCATAGCTAAGAGCAAGGGTGCGCATCACTTCAACGATGAAAGCACTCTCGTTACGCTTACCACGATGAGGAACGGGAGCCATGTAGGGGCTGTCGGTCTCAAGGACGATGCGGTCAAGGGGTACTGCTGCAGGGAGATTTTCGCGCAGATGACTGCTCTTAAAGGTTGATACACCACCCACTCCAAGCACGAATCGGTCGAAACGAAGGAACTCCTCTGCCTCCTTCTGATTACCGGTAAAGCAGTGGAAGACACCACCCGGCAGTTCTTTTTCGTATGGTCGCATGATATGTAGCATTTCGTTCTGTGCCTTACGACAGTGAATCATCAGCGGAAGACGTGTCTCAACGCTCCATTTCACAGCCTCCTCAAAGGCTGCAAGCTGCTGTTTCTCGTATTCACGTGTCCAATAGAAATCAAGTCCTACCTCACCAATCGCAATCACTGTCTCACCCGGTTTGGCAGTTCCCTCTGCCTTCTGTCGAAGCGAGAGTAGGATTCGTTCGTGCATAGCGTCCAATACTTCACGCCAATCATCGCGCACCTCCTCCGGCTGCAGTCCAATCATTGGATAGCAGGTGTCAGGAAACTGTCGGCAAACAGCCAATACAGAATCCACTGATTTGAGGTCGATAGCTGGTAGGAAAATCTTTCCTACACCTGCCTCGTGGGCACGACTGATAACCTCTGGGAGGTCGTCAGCAAAGTCTTCTACATCTAAATGGGCGTGGGTGTCTATTATCATTGGGTGATAGGTGTTAAATGTTGGGTGTTGATGAAGTGTTTATTGGGTGATGGGTGTTAAATGTTGGGTGTTGATGAATTGTTGGGGGGTGGTGGTGTTGGGTGTTAAATATTGGATATTGACGAAGTGTTTATTGGGTGTTGATGCTCTGCGACTCTTTCCCCCCAGTCTCCCCAGCCTTTCCTATTTGGGCTCCCCTCCTTTCGGAGGGGTCGGGGGAGGCTTCACCACTTCCTATGCAGCATTTTCTGTGCATACGCTAACAGTTCAGCCTTGCGTTCATCAGGAAGGTTTACTGCTGCAATATATTTGTTTGCTTCATCAAAATAATAGTTGATACGCTCAATAGCCATCTTGTCAACGCCGATGCTGTTATACAACTCAGTGACGGCAGCAACCTTCTCCTCGTGATTGAAGTTCTCACAGCCAATCCACTTCTCCAACTCCTTACACTGACGAGCATTCGCCTTGTTAAAAGCATTGATGAGCATGTAGGTCTTCTTGTTGCAAATAATATCGCCACCTATCTTCTTACCGAATACCTTTGGGTCGCCATAAACGTCAAGATAATCGTCTTGCAGCTGGAAGGCAAGACCAATCTGTTCGCCAAACTTGTAGAGATTCTCCACATCTTCAGCAGGAGCATCGGCAAGGATAGCACCAATCTTCATCGCACAAGCTAACAGAACACTGGTCTTAAGACGAATCATCTCGATGTATTCTTCTTCCTTTACGTCATTACGATTCTCAAACTCCATGTCGTACTGCTGACCCTCACCAATCTCAAGTGCCGTAACGGTAAAGAGACGAAGCACCTCACTGAGGTGTCTGCTGTCGCACTGAGCCATTCTTTCGAAAGCTAAAACGAGCATAGAGTCGCCCGATAAGATAGCCGTATTGGCATCCCAACGCACATGAACAGTCTGCTGTCCGCGGCGAAGCGGAGCATCATCCATCAAGTCATCGTGCAAGAGTGTATAGTTATGATAGGTCTCAAGGGCGCAAGCCGGTGAGAGAATCGTCTCTGGGTCGTCCTTAAAAAGATTGTAAGAAAGCAGCATCAGCGTAGGACGGATGCGCTTCCCTCCCAATGAGAGGACGTATTTTATCGGTTCGTACAAGCTTTGTGGCTTGCGGTCATAAGTAAGGTTGTTTATATACTCGTTTACTTTACTCAGAATTTCATTAGCAGTGTACATATAGAATTGGAGTTAAAAGTTATTTTCAAAATAAGCGTTGAAGGCTTTTGGGCGGGTCAAAAGTCTTATGCAAGTTGGAAGACAAACGGAATCTCTATCAGCGAACGGCATGGTTTATTCTTCTCAATGCCTGGCTTCCACTTACCCATTGTCTTGAGAACGCGTAGTACTTCGTCGTTGAGAACAGGTACCTTACCACTCTTGATTCTGACATCATCAACCGTACCATCAGCATTGATGATGAAAGTAATATTCACCGTTCCCTGCAGTTTGTTCTCCTTTGCAGCAGCGGGATATTGCAATGTCTTTGTAAGCCATTTCATAAACTCCACCC
>ERZ773265.826-NODE-826-length-17858-cov-4.371342_pt1 | contig 17858 bp, 16 predicted proteins | sample MGYA00580512_ERZ773265 | MGnify/ENA primary metagenome ERZ773265 (study PRJEB29015, sample SAMEA2738169) | human oral metagenome | biome: human oral; feature: human-associated habitat; material: saliva | place: China | collected 2183 ... | reverse complement strand
GGACTTAGCCCTGTGCAATGCAGAACTAAATCCTTTGCTTAAATAAATTATCTAACTTTTGGGGTCAGTACACAGTTCGATTTGCTTTTTTTGTAAACTAGTTATCACAATTCTCCGTCTTCTCCAGCATCAAACTTCTGGAATCGACTGTCACTATCTAAGCTATTCTTCTTTAATAATCTCTGAGTAGGGGAAATAATACTTGACGTACTCCCTTTAGGCGTTATCCTTCCGGCACCATTATTCTCTGCTCTATTATAATTCAAGATACTATCATTGACATTATCTCTAGTACTAGTATAACGTTCTCCGAAACTACTTGAGAAGTCCTTCTTAATTGCTTGACCTACATTCCTGAATTCTGTCCCAACAACCTCCTTACCGGAAGTCATTACTTCTTTTGTGCCACTTATAGCACTATTAAACGTATTTTTAGTGCTAGTTGATAGTTTCCTTCCGGTTACCCCTACCGCTCTTCTTGCTACTTGGAAAGCAGTAAGGTCCTGATCTGTCGTATCAGAAAATGCATTCCAAGTTCCAGCTACAGCACCTGCAGTAGCACCTGCAGCCGACATAGCACCTCGTCTGATATCATTTGTGGTCGATCCTACCACGCTACCGGCACTCTTAAGTCCTTTTACACCAACTCTGGTTCCACTACTAACACTATTTCTGAGACGGTTAAACCCACTTTGATTTCGTCTGCCAGTAGTTGGATTATACCTACCAACAGCGAAGTTTCTAGCACCGCCACCCATTTTATTAGCAGCCATCGCACCAACAGCCATTGTAGCAACTCCAGCCTTAGTTCCACTTGAAAGGTTAGTATCAATACCTAGCCAGCGTTCCAAAACTTTTGAACCTTGAGAAACTGCAAGATAAACACCAAGGTAAACCGCAATCGTCGCAATGGCATGTTGGAATGGATCTAGTCCATCATAGAAACTTCCCCCTAGAGTTTTCTTAGCAACATCAGGTGCTCCAGAACCTAGATTGAGTTTCACTTCACTATAAGTAATTAAGAACCATTGAGCTACTTTAACGAATAGTAGTTGGAACCAAATGGCAGCAATTCCTGTCATAACTTCCTGCCAAACCTCCAAGATTCTCATACTATTTCCGACTGCTGCGTAAGAAACTAGGGGTGAGATAATCACTGTTATAAGCGTTTTGAAAATTACTCGTACCGTAGTTACTAGCAATCCGATGAGAAGGAGTAAAAGAATGATTTGCTGAGTTATCAGTGCTAACCAGTCAACCTTATAGCGAGCGTAAGTCGGCAAAAAGGCTGTATTATCAAAACCAAGGAAATAACCTGATTTTGACGTAGTGACTCGTGCATAGGCTATCTTGCCATCTGCATAACGAATGGTGTTGAGCGTAGATCTCATTACATCAGAAAATCCATTGTAAGGTGATTTTGCCTGATTATCTTTCCACTCAGATTCCTCTTTCCAACCAGTAAAAAATATTTTACTAGTTTGAAGAAGAGCAGTTATTGGGTTAGATAAGGCTATACCATTTTTTACTTGTTGCCCCCAATCAACCGAACCGTCTTCTCGCACTCCTACGAACTTAGTTATTGAGGATACTCGTCCTTCACGTCCAGAATAATACTGCAACATAGCCTTATTGGTTGGACCATAGGTTTCAGTAAAATTGGTGAACCAAATATTACCATCTGAAATGGTATTCCAGTTTTTATCACCCGCTATAAAATGAGTATCTTCATTATAGCCTAACTTATCTGTATCAAAATCCATTGCATACAGCATTTCGAGGTCAACCGTATTACCCCGAAATGGGGTTACAGAAAGTGAAACACTCTGACCGCTACCCGTTATGTCATAATAGGCTAGTCCTACGGTATCCTTTGCTATAGCACTACCAAATTTTGAAGCAAACACAGGAAGTGCAGTTACAGAAAAAGTTACCAGAATAATGTGATTGAAGAATTCTCGGTACCTGAAAGGTGCTCCTGCCATAGCCATTATCAGACGAATGAGCGTTACCAAAACAAATAAAGAAATCCCAACGATTTGAAGCCACTTATAAACTTGACCAACAAAGCTATCGGATTGACTAATATAATCAAACATCCCGAACAACTTAAACATGTTGAGGTAAGCTTTCTCAATCGCATAACTAAAACTATAGATACCTTTTGAAAGCATCTCGGGAATAAAGCCAAAAGCTATAAATACCCCAGTTGTTGGGTGGAGGTATTGGTCCCACTGTGCATAAAAGGATGCCAATAATAGCTCTTTATCTTTGTCACCTCCCCAACCTTTAGAACCAACTTCATTAGGCCAATCTTTCGATTGAGAGATCATATCTGATAGGGATGGCCAGACCTTCCCTTGTTCAATCTCAATTGTTGCTTCTGCACCCATAGGTTATCCCTCCTTGTTTTCAGCTGAAGTTTCAGTAGAAGGAGATGTTGGAGTGGCAAATGCTGTTGTTGTCGGTTCAGATGTAACTACCCAACCTTGAGTAGCTGATGGTTTTTTCTTAACATTGAAAGTAACACGACGAACTGTCGTTTTTTGAGCCTCATCCGTTGTACCAACAACGTATGTAACCTCATAGGTATCCTTCTCATTCTTAACGAGTTCAACTTTCTCCAACATTGTGCTAGAAACAGTTGCTACCTCTGGGTTAGTAAATTTAGCGTCGTTATTATCCAAGTAAGCCTTAAGCTTATCCTTGTCTCCTGAATAATAGTATGACAAGAAATAACGAGCCATGACATCAATCTCATGTTCATGATCTTGTATCATTGTAAGACGCTCAACTTTATCTGTTGTGGCCACAAGTTCTTTCTTCACGCGCGTGAAATTACTATTATAGACCATTAGCATCAACAATAAGAATACCGACAAGGTACAAGAGCCAATAGCCAAAATCAATGGCAACTTACTTGGTGGTCCTACTTCTTCATCTTCATACACTCTGCCTGTCTTCTCCTTCCGTTTCTTGGCTCCAGCAACTGACTGTTTATGCTTATCCTTATTCGACATAAGACGATTTGGAAGTTCTCCTTCAATCGTTCCTGGTTTTGGATAAGGTGGCATATCAACAAGAGACAAGCCTAGACTTTCAGCATAACATGGAAGTAACCCCATAGGCCCACTGAAAAAGTTGGAGATGCCTTCATATGTTGTTTTCTCAAACCGTTTATCACGGTGTGCTTCTTCGATGAGTGGGGTAACGAGTTCCTTATAATCTTTCGTAATAACAAAAGGGGTAATCTGAGGTTGTCCTTCAATACTAGGGACTCCCGTAGTTGGTCGTGTCACACGACCATTTTGTTCCATCGGTTGACTAGCAAGGGCAATTCCTTTTAAGGTAAATTCAGAATAACGCTTTTTGATTTCTCGAAAAAATAATTCTGCTTGTTTAAAAGTTAGAAATGGTAGACTTTGAGCGATACTTTCTTTTTTATTACTAGGGAAATATTCAGTATCTAGGTCATCAATGATATCCGCTAACTCTTCATCCTTTTTAGGATTTGCATTTCCTTTCCACTCAATATAAAGAAACAAGGCATCGGGAAACAATACCTTGCGATTCCCCTTTATGGTAAGTAATTCTTTTTCCATAAAGTATACCTCTTAACTACTTATTTTGGTTGCCAAAGATATTCAACAACCGAAACAAGTGCCGAACCAGCACATAGTGCGATTGCAATCCACAAGAGTCGGTCAAGAGCTTCCGATCGTTTCTTATCACCCATCATCATCAAGATACATGCAACTAAACCAGATATTATTGCTATCCCTGGGAATACAAGTCGCAACATACCTGAAACATCATTAAGCGTATTAGTAGCCTCATTAGCTGGATTAGTAGCTTTTCCTCCAGTTTGCTCCGCAAAAGCAAGCGATACAGAGTTTAACGTCAACAAAACAGTCATTCCAAGTGTTGATGCCTTAGTCTTCACGTTATTCAAAAATGTGTTTTCTTTCAAAACAGCCTCCTTAAATTTTAATATCTGTAGTCTACAATATTCCATCTACGAGTCACAACCTAGTGACACCCCTTAAGAAGTAAGCAAATAGTTACCATACTCCTCTGGAGGTATCCGTTTGACACTAATATGTGTCTGACGCCTATCTTGAACGGTCTTTCTACCTGAGTTACCATACGCAAATGTTCCTGGTGCATGTCCAGATAAAGACACATCAACCATAAAGTAATCTTCTGGCTTTCGCCCAAGGAAATACAATTGCTCAAAGATTTCATCAGTTAACACTTCATCAATCGTTCTCTCTAAAGGTCTTGCTCCATCTTCTGGACTAACACCGACACTACTGAGATATTCATAGAAGTATTTTTTGCCATCGATAGTTTGGTCACCATCCATGACATCCTTATAATTAATAAGGATATGATGCTCTTTAAACCAACTACTCTCATGCACTGCCATTTTGGAATAGACAATCTTATCAATGGTTTGTTTCGTCAAGATATTAGTCACTTCAATTTTCCAACGGTTGATAAATTCAGGACGTTTAAAAATCTTGATTAACTCGTCTCTCATGTCCTTCATGAACTCTTTATAGTCAGTCTTGTTCATTTCTGTGAAGGTCTGACCAGAGGTGATATATTTATCTTTGATTCGCTTATGACCCACGTTTGATGTTGCAATGATAAACGTATTCTTAAAATTGATTTTTCGTCCACGTCCATCAGTCAAATGCCCGTCATCAAGCATTTGCAAATACAAAGCCCAGACATCCGGATGTGCCTTTTCTAACTCGTCCAATAGTACTAACGAGTAGGGATTCTTCTTAATTTTCTCCGTTAAGTCACCTTTTCTCTCGTCATTTCCTATAAGACGAACAACAGCATTATCAGTCATGTATTCTGACATATCCAGCCGAATCATCGCCTCTTCACTGCCAAACAGTTGTTTGGCTGCTTGTTTCGCCAATTCAGTTTTACCTGTACCTGTTGTTCCAAGTAGAAGAAGAGTTCCAAGAGGCCTTCGCTTGTTCTGTCCTCCCTGGATTCCCTTATACATAAGGCGTGCTATAGTTCGAATCACATGGTCTTGCCCCTTAACAACAGCACGCATCCCTTCCGCAAAATCCACTGGAGTTGAAGACGTGCGTAGTAGACTTTCCATTGGAATACCTTTTTTACGGTGAATGACATTCGCAATATCTCTTAAGGTAATCTCTGATTTTCCATCGATATTTGCAGTCGCTGAAGCTTCATCAATAATATCAATAGCTTTATCTGGAAGCATTTTATCCGTAATATAACGAATAGATAATTCTACTGCTGCCTTAATGGCATCATTAGGAATTTCAATGTCAAGTTCTCGTTTGTACTTGGGACGACGTTTTTTCAAGACCAATATCGATGCCTCTTTATCCAGTTCATCAACGTAAACTGGTTGTAGACGTCGTTCCATTGCAGGATCTCGTTCAATAATCATAAACTCATCAGCTGTGGTGGCTGAAATAAGATAGATTTCCCCACGAGATAAGGCTGGTTTTAAGCTATTTGCGACGTCAAGAGCACTTCCCTCAACCCCAGTTCCCATAATGGTATGCACTTCATCAATAAAGAGGATAAACTCATCTTTATGAGCCATAAACTCTTTAATCAATCCGTCCATTTTGGCAATGATGTTCACCTCTTTACCAGTATGGTCAAATTCTTTCCCTTGGATAGCAGATAATTCTAGTTGCTTAACCTGCTTACCTCGGAAACGTGTTGGGACGTGGGCTTTATTGTTAAGAATATCCGCACAAATTCCCTCTACAATAGCTGTTTTACCTACACCAGCTTCACCAATCAGAACAGGCGAGTTTTTTTCTAATCGATTTAGTGAGATAAAGACTTGTCTGATTTCATCTTGTCTACCCCAAGCCACAAAATCTTGACGCTTGGGTCTGATTTTCTCAGTGAGGTCTGTTGTGTATTTGTCAATATAAGGAGTCTTACTAAGGTTATGGTTAGTCCTCTCCTTCATCTATTTATACTTCCTTCCTAAACGTTCTGCAGCCTTATCCATTAAGTAGCGACGGTTTTTCGATCCATCATCTCTCAACTCTGGATAACAGTTCTTATCAATCGGATAATAACGTTTCTTTGTCCGACGGTGTGCATGAATAAATTCCCAGAACTTATTTCCACCAGACGAAGACGGGATCATCCAATAAATCGTTAAAGTCATTGTACAGATTAAATTAATTAGGAACTTCAACTCCTGCCCTCTAGGGAAAAATATATCCCTGAATTGTAGTGGAAAAACAAAACTCCCTACTATGATAAAGGCTTTCATTATCGGAACACCGTAGTACTTTACCTGCGTGTAAAGACCACGAGGCAGTCCCCAGTTCCCCTCTTGTTGTTGATTTTCTTCTTGATTCATCCAGTACCTCCTAGAAATCAATATCCATCATTGGTTGAATATTACTTTCAAAATAAAGGAAATAACGGAATTGCTCAGTCAAAAGCTCCACTTGATTCCTCTGAATACAAATAGAACCTTGCTCTCCAAAATCAATATCCAAAAGGTCCGTACATTCAATACGGCATTGGTTCAAGTGTTTCTTGACTACCTCAATAGATGTTTCAGAGTCATGATGTACGTTACTTGAGACAAAACTACGAAAGTTCTTCCAACCAACTTCTTTATCAATGATTTGATGTAGGCGTTCTAAACCGTCTGCCCATTTCCCTCTAAAAATTTGAAGGGGTTCATTCATAGCGTTACCTCGCTGATATTTCATCAATAGGCAATCCTGGTTAAGTAAATAGCGTTGTTCATCAATTGTCATAATCGTTAATAAAGTCCTTTCTTTCCTTTTTATATTTATTCCCCAATATCTTGTTTTACTGAGCGCACTGGTGAATTAAACTTGTAAGTACCATTCTTAACTGCTTTGATATTCTTTTCAATCTGTTCAATGATTGTCTGAACATAAGCAGCATTTTCACGCGCTTTCGCTCCGTCCTTCTCTTTAGAGTCCATACTTTTCTCGATAGCTTCCATATCACTCTGCTTATCGGTTAACTCGTTACCGACCAAGTATTCTGACTCACGCTTCAACTGCTCCAATGTCTTAGTATCTTCCTTGACACTGTCATCAAGTGTTTTTGCTGAATTCAGAAGTTCTTTCCGTTGACCTTTTTGATACTTCAATTCCTCTTCGAAAATATTAAGAGCAAACTTCTCACGTGATAAATTCTTAACATACTTGTTTTTGAGAAGTTCATTTTGAGGAGTTACAAAGAAATCAACATAGGTCTTGTTAGCATCCTTATCTTTTTGTTTTTTCTGATTGGAAACTGAATTACTACTTGATGACAAGTAATCGTCATATTCTTGAACATCCAACTTTAGACTGTTAGAGTTTGGCGTCTTATTGGTCACTCGAATAACCATGAGCGTATAATCTGAAGGAACATTACGCAAGACCAGATACACTTTATCTCCAGTTAACGGAATGACTTCTAAAGTCACTGCTTCTGGGTTCTTAACACTACTTGGCAAGAAAACTTGCCAATCAAGATTTTCAGTATTGATTCCTTTCTGAATAGCACTAGTCGCATCTGATGTTGCTAATTCCATAACGACCATTCCATTAGATGGTGAATATGTCATAGAGGTTGCTGTGATACTTCCAAGGCCATTACCAAAGGTTTGCGTCGCTCGCAGCTGTGTCTCTGTGTAAGTAACCCGTTCAGGAGAGAAATAGGCAGTCGTAGCTGTCCATACCATTGTACCCAGTAAAGCATAGCTAATGATTAGCGTTCGCTTTAATCGATGTCTCCTAAAGTAAGAGATGACGCTATTGATTGCCCTAATGGATTTTATCTTTTTAGAGGCCCTAACTGGCCAATTGTACCAGCCTTCTAGTTCCTGTGTATTTTCATAATCTTTAAATTCTACCATGAAGCCATGATAGGCTATTTTATATAGGTGTCGCAACCTAGTGACATAGGTTGACTTTTGAGATAATAACACTCTTATTCTGATTTCCTACCCTTGAAATAACACTATCAATAAGTTAGACTAGAAATGTATCTCTTTCTGGAAGGCGAGGTTCCTAAAGGTGCGAGACTAACTGACTATGTTGATTTTACTATCTTACCCAAAAATGTTTATGTAATAGTTTGGGGAGAAAATGGGAAATTAGATAGAAATGGTTTTCAGGCGGAATAATTGAGATAGATTTATTCAAGGAGGAAACAAATGGTCATCACAATCAAACCAATGGTGACAGCTGAGGAGATAGAAGGGAAATCCAGAGTTCATTGGCAGACATGGCGTGAAGCTTATGATGAGATTTTGCCTGCGGAATTTCAAGAGCAGATGACTTTGGATAAGTGCCGGTTTTATAGTCAAAAGTATCCTGAAAATACCTTGATCGCTTTGGATGATGCTAAAGTGGTTGGCTTTGTTAGCTACGGTGATTTTCGAGATCCAGCTACGATAGCGGGTGAAATTTTCGCCTTGTATGTCTTAAAAGATTATTATGGCAAGGGTGTGGGCCAGCAGCTCATACAGGCTGCTTTTGCTGCCTTAGATGGTTATCAAGAGATTATATTATGGGTTTTAGAAGATAACAAACGTGCCATCGCCTTTTATGAAAAAATGGGTTTTGTTTTTGACGGTCAGGAAAAGGTCATTGACCTAGGAAAAGCCGTGAAAGAAAAACGGATGATTTACATTAGAAACTCTAACACTTAGTTTGGAAATAATAGATATATTTGTAAGGAGCACACAAGCGTTATGCACTTTTACTCTGCGGTATCAATGTCGGCGGAAAAAACAAGGTCGTTATGACTGATTTAGGATTTTTTCTAGATACAAGTCATTGTTTTTCCCTTCGGGGGAACTATATGGAGGGGTTGTCTTTCTCCTTCTCCTCCATAACTTTTTTTCTAAAAACGTCATTGTTTTTATGAAAAATATTGTTGTTGTGGCCATTGGAACTTCCTGTTGTTCCAATGGCTTTTTTCAAAGTAACCTTTACGAGACAACAAAAAAAGAGGCAAGTCTCAATGGACTACCTCGTTTTCCTAGTATTATTTCTACAAAGAAGAAAAACAATGACTATTTTTAGTTTATCAGTTAGGGGAGAAACCTAACAACACTAAAAACAGAAAGTACAGTTACGTTTATGGGAGGTCCCTGTTCATAACTAGTAGAAATGAAAAGATTATGTTAGTTCCGAGAGGAGAAATCTCGTCTAACCTTACAACAACAATGGTGGGGTCAAGGAGAGGGGAGATACCTCATTCCTTAACCTTGATATAAGTATATCATAACAGGTCTTGTATTCGAAGCTCAGAGGACACTTTATTTCACTTTTTTTACACTTTTTTCAATCAAAGAGCGTAGCAATTCTTCGTCTGCTTCATATGAACCTATTCCATAATTGGCCAATTCTTCCTCTACATGAGTACGAACTACACTAACAGGATATTTGAACTTCACGATTTTATCCACAATGTCATCTTTATATCCTAGTTTGTTTGCGTATTCTTTCAAACGCTCCTCAGACAAATAGACTGCTCCTCGCTCTGTTTGTCGGATCGTTGCTACTGGTACTCCAGTCTCTTCAGACGCTTGGGTTTGCGTTAGATCTAAATCACTTCTTAGCGCTTTGATTGCCCCAGCATAACCTTGTCATATCAAGATAGCAACTCTTTCGGTAGTACGCTTTTGAGCCTCTTTCCATTTGTCGGACTTCCGATACTTTTCAGAAGACTTTTGAACGCTCTCAGGATTTTTAGCCAACCATTTTTTTCTGGTTTCTTTCCCTTTTTCTGATTTTTGGTAATTAGCATTGATTTCTTGCTTTTTTTTCTTACCATCATCTGTCTGATTATATTTTTTCATGTAGTCTCGCATATAAGCTTTGCGATCAAACTTCTTCTTTTTTCCTTCCTTCGTCATCGTTTTTCCCCATTCTATTTTTTGTTTTATTCTCTGTATTATTATAGCACTATGTTAGAAAACATAGTGCTTATTTTTATTTTTTCAGTCAAAGAACCACATCATGCGCGTGCTCACGTCTCATACGAGAAAGAATCATCTGTTGCGTCAGCTAACGGAATTCTGTGATTTTAGCTTTATTTACGATGAGTTAGAAAAGAATTATCGTCCTAGCTTTGGACGTAAAGCTTATTCACTGATTATGATATTCAAGTATCTCTTATTAAAAGACATCCCTTTTGCGAGACCATAGGAATCATCTTACTTAAGGACATCAAAATAAAACATTTTATGATATACTAGCGATAATAAATAGTTGTCACTCTTGTCCCATCATAAAAAAGAAGGCTTGATTTTATTATCACAGAAATTGAGAACAAAAAGAAAAGAAGCTATCAGTAGAACATCTGATAGCTTCAAAACAATAATCATAAATATAAAAACGGGAGGACTGACGCATCGGATCCTCCCAGACGTGACAAGCACGCCCCAATTCGATACAACTATACTATCACTAATTTCATTTTCCGTCAACAAATTGATTTAATTGTTGGATTGAAGTTTTTCTATTTGTGCTGATAATTTTAAAGAAAATATCACGATTATCAAGGGAATTGTCAAACCTCCCAATCTTTCATTCCACAAATCTGGGGAGAAGCTATCCTTAAGCCAGTTTCTTCCTTTACTTCACGGATCACATTAAATGGCTCCACCACTTCGACATGACCCTATGATGTCAAGAGGATGATTCTATTTAGCATTGCAATACACTTCCATCAAGAAAGGAATTCGTGTTTTTCTATTCTGTCTTCTCCTCAATGCTTTTCTAGAATAAACTCTAGTAATACCTAAATCGTTACGAATAACAGATTCTAGGTATTTTTTCTTATAACGTTGCCATAACCAATACCTAAAATAATATTCTTCGCCACCTCCAATATTTTGTTCCGGTGTCCTATAATAATACCGTTTTACTGTATACGAATCTCTTCTGTAGTAATCAATTATTAACCCAAATATAAAAAGAATAATTACCAAAATTAAACATATAACCATAAAAGAAAATAATTTTTCAATAATTCTACTAAAATATATTTTTACATCACCAATAGACTGTTCTAAAAGTTGCATAAAAGTCTCCTTTACACCCTTCTTATTCGAATTCAATTTCTTCATTTAGACTATTAAATAGTTCAACTTGTGCATCTATTTGAAGCCTATTAACAAGCCATCCTCGTAATTCTGCTTGTTGAATAAAATCTTCGATACGATTCTCTCCATTCAATTCCTTTAAAGTGACAACAACACCGAATCGAACTCCTTGCCCATCTCTAGTTTTTAGCCGTTCAATTGTTTTTATACTCATCCCCCACTGAGGATTAGACTGATTTAAAATTGGTTTAACTCGCTTTCGAGCAGTGAATGTCTCTCCTATATGCTTAACATTATCCCATTTTCTAAAAACATTTCGAGCTGCGTTTTCCTTCACATAACCTGGAGCATCTTCAGCATACTGATTATCTTTATTAATTGATTCAATACCGTTTAGCTTTAGTCTACCAAAGGTAATTTGCATCTCCGTATTTGTATAGTCAACTCCCTGATTTCTTGAGCAATTCGGAAAATAACACATTGTTGCTTTAGCAACATATGGATAATTTCCGTTTGATATCGGCACTGGAAAATCATAGTTATATGTGTCATATGCTTTAGAAACATCCGAGATGATAAACTTGATTTCATCGTCAGGAGTAGATAAGATATCCTCCATCTTTATTGGAACTATACCATTACCAATTAAAGATAAATCAGCAAATGTTTTTTTATTATTCCATGGTATTGCTGAATCAATTAACAAAGCCTTTGCCTCCTCTCGATTAAGTCCCATAACATGTATAAGATAAGCCATTTTTCTTGCGATAAACGGTGCTGCAAAACTTGTGCCTGCTACTCGACCTAAACCCAATGGTTCACAAACATTTATAAAATCACCATTTCCACCGCCATAATATGAAACATCTGGTTTAATAAAGAATGATAAAACAACACCCTCTCGTGAATATGAAACTACTTGGTCGTTAAAATCAACAGAATTTACAATTACAGAATTAAGCGAATCTGCGGGAGCACCTATTCTTTTGCGTTTTCCGTTTGTGGTGGTAGCATTTGTCCCTGCTATGATAAAAATCACATCATTCTCAAATTGAATTTCATCTAATAACGCTCCCTCGACAGAAATAAAATTTTCTCTTATTTCATCATTAGATCCTAAAGAAAGATTCCAAACTTTAATATCAGAATTCTGGGAAATAATCTCTCTAATCTGTTTTATGATTGTAAATGAATTAAATCCACTTTGCAGAGACACACCAAAATGTCTCACCCTAAAATGTCCACAACCATCATCTAAATTGGGATTCAAACTAGCTCCATCAACTATTAGAGAAGTAACTGCCGTTCCATGTTTATAGTCTTGACTATCCTTTCTTATTTCATTTGAAACCATGTCATGATACTCAACCCAGTCGTTAAAGTAAACTCTCTCATCAAATAAGGTATCAATAACACCAATAATTGGTTCATTCATTGGGAATGGAAGATTCGTTTGGAAATTATTATTATCTAAATAAAAATCATCTAGAGATAATTTAGAGAAGTCCTCAACAATCATGGAAACGAGATAGGGAGCTTTTGATAATAGCAATTCAATATTTTTTTCATCAAGCAAGACAGTTGTTTGATTCATAACATTGGCTTCTGAAACATCAACATTGATTTTCTTAAGTACTTTTAAAATATCTGTTTGAACATCATAGAATGTAACAATAGAATTAGTTACATCTGAAATTTTAGCGTACTCAACGCCAAATTTCTCAACAAAGCAAGAATCTCTCAAATATTGCTGAAACTTAGATTTTGAAATACCATATTCCGAAAATTTTATGGAAGCAAATGTTGATGACTCAGAGAACATCTCACTTGTTATCTCTCCATCAAAATGTTTCTCAAAAACTTCAATTATCTTACTCAAAACTATAATTGTTTTATTAAGTACATCTCCAGAGATATAGTGAGTAATAATATGCTTTCTCTTCTCACCATCAAATTTTGCTCCCACTATGGTATCATTAGGAACTGGATTCTCTCTTCCTACATTGAAGAAGCCATTAATACGGTTACTTTTAGCAACAATTCGATTATAGTATACACTTATCAAAACACCATCAATGATGCTATCTTTCTCCCAATATTTTTTTACTTTTTCTAAGGAAGAATAAAGACGTTTCAAATGTTCCAGTGTAATTACCGTATTTTTGGGTACGGTAATTGGTCCCATACCATTATTTCTCGATTTTTGTGTAAAACTTTTACCACGTAATGTCAATAAAGTATTCATGTCAATCCTCGCTTAATTCTCGTGAGACACTGCTTTTAGAAATACCTGTTAAAATCTCGATTTCTCGAACAGTAAAACCAAGCTTTGATAATTTAGAAATAGATAAATTCCTTCCATTATGCAAACTCCTTAATAAACGTTTTTGATAGTCATGTGGATCTGTCGGATCACTAAATGCCAGTGAAGTTCTTATTAAATTCCTCAAGTCACCAGGATTCGGTATAGTCCCAGAACTATAAATAATTTTCTTAAATAACTTCAGATCTCTTGCTACATTTTTGAATTGTTTCAATAACTCCGTCAAAATAACCACAGCAACTTCAACCTTGTCATCATCAGAATAGCGATCGAAATCAATTATAGCGTCGAATCTTCTAGTAACTGCTTTATCAAGATTTTCAAAAAGATTCGTTGTGGCAATGAGTATAATCTCTGGAGATAATCTATCTAACTCTTTTAAAAAAGCAGAAGTTACTCTCCCCATTTCTCTTAAATCATTCTGATTAACCCTATCCAATACGATAGAATCAATTTCATCAAAAAGGATGATATAATTTTGCTTAAAAGGCAAATGATTGATTTCATTAAAAAGAGCTGCTAAATTTTTAACTGTCTGTCCTAGTTTACTATCAACTAGGTGACTAAAATCTACCACAAGTAATTCTTTGCCAATAAGTCTAGTCACCTGCTTCACACTTTCAGTTTTTCCAGTACCTGGTGCCCCTACAAATAAGAATTTATTTATTCCAATGTGATGATTAACAGCGTTTATTATTCCTTTTAAGTCATTCATAATGGGAAGTGGCAATGGAAGAGGACCAATATCTAATTTAGCAGGAGTCAAATACTCACTTGTGTTCTCTATTTGTGGTACTAACCTATCACTTTGAGATAGCATCCCCATAATATATTGTGCTAATTGTGTATCTCCATGTTTATCAAAATTTCGAGCAATAGCTATACTTTGATTTCTGAATTCTGTCTCTTTGCTCTCATAATGATACTTTATTAAATCAAGAACATCTGATTTTTTCATGACTCAATCCTCCTTCTATAAAAAATGATACTACGCTTTTGGGACAAAGTCAATTTTTTTGGGACAAATTATAAATAAAACCTAGAAGGATATTATTCTTATGCAGTAAAAATCTATTGCATGTTTAATATTATTCTTTAATCCCTTTCTATCCCCTGTAATGTCAAGAGAATGATTCTACTTTGCATAGCAAAACACTTCTATTAAGAAGTGCTTTTACTCGTATTCAATTCTTAAATTCAACTATTTCTTCCCAGTTCTCACCTCCATATTCCAAACATAAAGCATCTCCTCTGTCAACTGATTCATCCAATAATCAAAATCCTCTAAATCATCCGCTCTACAGGCATATTCAAAATATGATGTTAGTATGTGTAAAGGAAAGATAGGCGACAACTTGTTTTTGAGTCAGATCATGATCTTCTCTCAAATCTCTTAAACGCTGATACATCATGCCTTTTCCTAAAGATAGTATAAATTACTTTTAGAAGATTCCTTTTAAATTGTCCTAATTGGACAATTTAATTACAGATAAGGCTATTTAAAAGCCTCCACAAACAACATGGAGGCTAATCATGTTTTTAAGAATTTTATTATGTAGGTCCTAATAAAAAAGAGCGACACCCAAGTGTCACTCCTTTTAACTGCGATTAACTAACAGCTATGTATCTTCTACTACCACTATAGGCAATGTAAGAAATCCATTGATGTCCATCTGCTGTGAGGACTTTGTCATAATTGACGGAATTTCCTGCATCGTAGTATGCAAGCTCTGGACTGGAAACCTTAGGTTCTGCCTTGATAGAGGAACGGCTTGTAAAGTGGTAAGTACCTCGTTGAGCAAGGCTAGTAGTAGTGCTAGTGTTTGCTGTGCTAGATGACGTTGTATTGGTATAATCGCCACCGTCAAAGCCGAAGTATTCTTCTAAGCTTTTGCCAGATTCGTAAACTTCCTTGGCTTCTTTTCCGATATAGCGGATGTGCCATGCTTCTGGCATGTAACCAGTCACGGACTCTTTACCTGGTTGGTATCTCACGACAAAACCGTATTTGTAGGCGTTATTGTTGAGCCAGTCGGTTGCTGTTTTATCCTCGAGCAGATTGCCAGACCTGTCGGTCAAGTCGTAAGCAAGACCTGTTTGGTGTTCGCTGTAGCCAGCTCGTGCAGAATAACGATCTGCTGCGGCATATCCGTCTCTATTGGCATAATTTTGATAAAGCGTTTTTTGAGTGTCATAACTTCTAAAACCGCTGTAAGCATGACCAACGTTAAACCCTTGGTTAATCATGTCATTGCGCAGACGGACAAAGGCAGCTTTGGCTGTAGCATCTTCACCAGGATTATAAGATGGAGATAATGGGTACTTCTTGTTGGCGATAATAATATCGTCGTATTTACCCTTAATGCTATAGTAAGAGCCATTAGATGTCACTTTGTTTGAAGTCGTTTCAGTTGTAGATTCTCCTGCAACTGTGGTTCTTGTCGCAGCGATACCTTTCAAGCTGCCATCGTTTTGGACATAGTACAAGTGAGCATTGTATTCACCAGTGTTATTTTTGTGGTCACTAATCTTAACCGCCACCTTGTAATCACCAGAGTTTTGCTTAGTCGCATCATACCAAATAATATCATCTTGTCCACCTTGGCTTGACCAGACAGGCACTTTCACTGCTTTGACACCTTGGGTGTCAGAGACATTGCTGACGACAACATCAAAGCCTTTAGCAGTCACATTTTCCACCTTGATGTTTCCTGTTACAACACTAGGTTTACTTGCTGTTGCTTCTGCTTTAGGTGTATCTTGTCCCACTTTGTTAAGCGCTACATAGCGACGAATACCGCTGTAGCTGACGTAAGAAATCCAGTTGTAATCATCAGCAACTAAGGCTTTATCATAGTTGACACTTTCACCCTTTTTAAACTCAAATTGTACTGGACTTGAAAGTTTAGCTTCGTTGTGTACTTCTACAGTATTTGTGAAGGTATACTTACCACTTGATGGGAGGCTTGGTTTAACTTCCTTCGTTGAAGTAGTTGATTTTGCCTCTTCTTTTTGGGATGTTTCAGCAGAAGTTTTTTCGACTTTGTTGAGAGCAACATAACGGCGAGTTCCACTGTAGCTAACATAAGAAATCCAGTTGTAATCATCGGAAGTTAAAACTTTGTCATAGTTGACTCGATCACCTTTTCGGAATTCAAACTGTACTGGGCTTGAAAGTTTAGGGTCATTGCGTACTTGTGCTGTATCTTGGAAAACATAGGTTCCAGTAGCAGATTGTGGTTTGCGGTTCTTGCTTGTTTCAGTGCTTTCAGGTTCTGTCACTTCTTCAAGCACCTTAGTTAGTTCTCCTACCTTAGCATAGCGACGAATACCACTGTAGCTGACGTAAGAAATCCACCGAGCATTCTCAGCGTCTAAGATTTTATCATAGTTAACTTGGTTACCTTTGTTAAAGTAGAAAGAGACGCTACTATTGGTACTTGGTGTGGTATACACGGCTGTCATTTCAGTGAAAGTGTAGCGACCACTAGCTGGCAATTCTGGACCAGTGATGACTTCTTTAACGACTTTGTCTTTGACTGGTTCTTCGGGAGTTTTGCTTTCTTCCTTAGAAGTGTCGTCTTTTGTAGTCGTTGCAGTTGGTGTTTCAGCCTTCTCAGGTGTTTTTACTGTTTCAGAATCACTTGGTTTAGTAGTTGTTGGAGTAGTTACTGGTGTTTCTGTTGGTTTTGTGCTCGTAGGCGTAGTCGCAGGTGTTTCTGTTTTTAGAGCAGAGTCATCTTTGAAACTATAAGTTGTACCTGCTGGTAAACTGTCTTTGTTGGTAATAAAGGAGTCTGCAGTTGGTGTTTGTCCTTGACTGACTGTTTGTGTGCGAACAGTTGGTTCATTATTATCAGCGTCAGTTTGTCCAGCAACAGTATAGTGGACTTGCACTTCATCTGTTGAGCCATCTGGATAAGTAACCACAACAGTCTTGGTGACATCAGTAGATGAGCTTGCAGGCGTCACACTTTCAGACACAGCTGATGCTCGCGGCTGTGTTGAGGTTGTATTTTTTGTAGTTGATGGCGCTGTCTGGGCAACTGTAGATGGTTGTGATTGAGTGGTGGTATCTACTTTAGTAGCAGGTTGAGTTGGTGCAACATTTGTTGAAGTTGTTGTACTTTCTGCAACTGGTGCCGCTGTTGCTTGGTCGGCATGTGCGACTTGAACATTTGCCATGTAGGCACATCCAATCAAGACAGATGCTGCACCAAAAGCGTATTTGCGAATGGAATAGCGTTGTTTTTCATGATGATAATGAACTTTATTCATGATGTTTTTACCTCTTACATTCTTCGATATAAGTATCGTCCTTTTCTTTTTCTATCAATAGCCTATATCTGAATAAGCAATGTAAAATCGAACTTCTTGGTCACGATTTTTTTGAACAAAGCTGTACCACCACTCACCGTT
>ERZ773265.822-NODE-822-length-17901-cov-5.349266_pt1 | contig 17901 bp, 20 predicted proteins | sample MGYA00580512_ERZ773265 | MGnify/ENA primary metagenome ERZ773265 (study PRJEB29015, sample SAMEA2738169) | human oral metagenome | biome: human oral; feature: human-associated habitat; material: saliva | place: China | collected 2183 ... | reverse complement strand
ATAACAATCCCTTTCTTTTGTCTATATCAAAGTTTATTTATATTTTATTTACTATCCATTATTTTATAAAGGTACTTCCTCATGCTTTTCTTCTAGTTCTCCCTTTTCATTTTCCAATCTATCCCACAAAGGTTTAAACCAGAATGAACGCGATAATGGTCGGTATAACACGGACGTTAGCAGACTTCCACTAAGAACACTAAAAGCCATTACGCTTGTTATATCATAGTCATAGTATGATTTAAAAGTGTTGTAGTCTATATTTATAGACCACTGATACACTAGAAAAGCAGATACAGTAATAAAAATATAGAATGTAAGAAAACCGTCGATTAACAGAAATAAACTGACACTCAACAATCGTCTATTATTTACTGAAGATTTCATTATTTAATTCCAATCTTTTATTTATTCTTTATTTACTTAGTAAATAAATTTTATCCATTTACTATCCATTATTTTATAAAAGTTCTACCGAGATAAATCGGTGTCTGGTTCACTTGTTCGTGGCACTTAGAACAGAATAGGTCTGGTTCTTGCCAGAAGATTTCATCTTCCAATTCAATGATATTAGCAAGTGATTGGTAAGGCTCTAGTAATGGATAGAACTGATTGAGATAGCTATTGAACTTATGAGGCTCTTCGATAAAGGCTAAAGCAAGGCTATTTCTATCATAGAGAAAGCCTAGACTGTATAACTGCCCCTCTTTACTGATTAGGTAGTAACAATTATCATCAATCTGCTCTCCTATCTCCATATCACTAGGCTCTACCTCATAGAGTTTACAATAGAATACTTTGCTATCTTTACAACGAGGACAACTATCAAAGAAATTGGCTCTTCGTGTATAGAAATATTCATCTACTGCTGATAGGAAAATATTCTTTGGTTTCTTTCCTAAGAAAAAGAATGACGGTAAGATAAATCCGATTACCAAGGGAATGATTAACCAGAAATTCTGCGTGTTCACGATCTCAATGACTATTCCAATAAAAGTAAAAGGTAAAACTACTCTACGGATTGCCCAGATAAACAACTTAGTTGTCTGGCTAAACTCAAATTCATGTTTTATGATAGGCAAGCGATAGCGATAGACTAAGACTGCTACTCTTAGACAGAATAGGAATAGACTAAATAGGAAGTATTGTAGAATGATTAAAGCTAGTGTCATACATTCTCCTTTGCTACTATCTTGTCTATAAGGTCTTTATTAGCCACGATATCGTCTTTATCATCATCATAAGCGATTGTTTCTGTTATAGGTGTATAAATGTCAGTCGCTTTATCTTTCACTACTGCAACTACTGTGCCAGCCTTATCAACTCCTAAAGCATTGGCTACTCTCTCAGCATCATTACTATTCAAGTCGATAAATACGAGGTTCTGTCGCTTACCTTCTGGAAGTCTTTCAAGCAAGGAAGTCAATCCTACCTTACAATAAGGACAAGTTGACTTATAGAAGATATAATACTTTTTATCATCAAGGACTTGTTCTTTGTAGCTTGCTGCTTCTAGTTTCTCAGCAAGTTCCGTGGCCTGCTTATCAGTATATGGTCTAAAAGTGGTCTTGTGATAGTCTATAAACGTGATACCGATATTATAGGCAGTCATTTGTTGTCTGTTTTCTTGGTGAGCGACAACCCCTCCAATAACTAGAGCAAGAACCGTAGGCAATAAGAATAGAAGTGTACTCCAATTAGACAAGATAAAACGCTCTTGTACGTGTTTCATGCCCTTGGTATAGACAAATAAAGGCGCTAAGACGATAGATAGAACGAGCCACGTTAGAACTCCATATAGCGATAAATGATAGATTACCTTATATTCAACTGTTAGATAGACACTCGATAGAATGATACCAGTACCAATCAGCACTATAAGATAGACTTTAGATAGTTGCTTTAAAAAATCTTGGTCTTTTTTTGCCATACTACTCCTTACGTCCTTTAGAGTAGATATATTTCTGCAACTTGATAAGAGTTTCCAGTTTCACGTTTGATAACGGTCTTTCTTTCTTGTTCAATGAAATAAGTGTCTGACGAGAAATACCAGTATCACGCGCCAACTGTGAACTATCAAAGTTTACGTCAAACAATAAATCACGAATAGCTTTAAGAGAAATAAAGTCCAGTTCCTCTTGTTCCTCGATAGCTCGGATATCTAGTTCTTTTCGTGCGTAGCTATCAACTCCTTTGAAAAGTTCAATAAATTGTTCAGCACGAATCAATAGTGTACTTTCATGTGAGTTGTTCAAAGAATGCAATTCATAAGTATAGAATGGTTTAACCTCTAACTTGTAGAACTCTTCCTCATCCTCATTCTTAATGACGGTCACGCGCTTCTTAGGTATCCACGTACCCATGTAGTTATATTCACTCTTCTTAGGAAAGCGTACAAGGATAGCTTTCTCTGTGGTTTTAACAATAAGTGAACGATATAAGTATAATGTAGTCATATTCCTTACCCAAAAGCCTTTCCTACGTGTCCTCCATAGTAACGCTCGATACTAACTTGATGTGCAAGTGTGTTGTAGTTACCAACCCAGAAAATGCTATCAGCGTCTTTCTTGGTTGATTTAACAATAAATTGAACTACGTCCGATGTCTTTGATTTGTAAACCTCAATATCATCAACATTGACGTCATATTCGTTTTGTTGTAATGCTACTGCAAAGGCAATAATCATGTCACGCTTAGCCATTTTTAAGTGATTTTCGATTGAATAATCAAATTCTAAATCTTTCGCTCTCCTACATTCCTTGATAACAACCTTAAAAGCATCTTTTACTTCTTTCTCAATACTTGGCTCTGCTTTATGTCCTGCCATTTCAAGAGCAGATAAAGCCTCGTTGTAGCTTCTATCATCTTCAGTAATCACTACTCTTTCAGCAGTTTGTTCTGGCGCTTTTTTCTCTTCCGTCGTTTCGGTAGTCTGTGTTTCTTGTTGTGGCTTATTGACGTGCTGGATGTAAATGATTGCTCCAATAGTGACTACTGTAACTGACAAGAAACCAATCAATAATAGTTTTAGTTTAGTCATTCTTATTCCTCCTTGTTATCTGGTAAATCTACAATAAAGAATGTTAAGAGTGCTGGTGCAAGGAAAGATAAAACAACTGAGAAGATAACCGATAGGATCGCTTTCCCAAGTTCCTTAGTCTGACCTGTGAATGAAATTCCTCCTTGTAAGGTCAAAAAGAAGAAATCTTTATAAAGGAAATATGCGACAGATACAATAGCAAATAAAGAGAAACCAATCATCCACTTAAACAATCGTTCTACTTTAGCGCTATACTCTTTATACTCCTTATCCTTTTTCGCCTTGATAAGTTCTTGTTTCCGTCTTTCTGCTTCTCTCTTTTCCTCTTCCTCTTTCTCTAAGAGTTCACGTTTTTTAACTTCAATAGCTTCCTCGATAGAAAGTTTTTCAAATTCACTTTTAGGTGTGTCATTCCCCCAAAGGTCAAAAGTATCAAAGTCGTTCATAATTTTTTCTCCCTTCCTCTTTCTTGTTTCAATGAGATTATCTCTCTGATATCATCTGTATTTAATGCTTTTGCAATCTTCTCGATTGTTTCAAATTCAATGCGCGTGCTACCATTCAATAAGGATGATACCGTATTTGGTCTTAATCCTGCTAGCTTAGATAGTTCAGACTGGGTTATCCCACGCTCTGTTAGTGTTTCTTTCAATGTGATTACTACCACTATTATTCACCCTTTCTTTCTGATTGCACTTTCATTATAACGCTTTAGCGATATAATTGCAAGAGAAATAACGGTCAAGCGATAAATATAAATAAAAACAGTGATTTTGTCACTGCTTTTATTGTTTAGTCAATTTTAGGTCAGATTCATTTCCGTAAGCAAAGGTGAAATTATTTCTCTCGCTTGCTTCTTTGCTGACAAGTCGGTAGCTATATGTATCTTTTTTACCGATTGCGTCCCCACTTACAGAATAATTCTGCTCGATAACTAGGAATGTACCGTCCTCAAAAACGTGGCAAACAATACCAGTATGTCCATAAGTTATATCACCTTTACTAGAGAATATCGCTCCTTTTCTAGCAGTTGTAGTTGTACTATTTCCAAAAATCTTTGCCCACGCTTCAGCTTGGTCTTTACCGTCACCGATAACAGTCCCAGAATGCCCCCAAAGAATATTACCTAAGCTAACACTGAGGTCAACGCATTGACCAGAATGCTCAACCCAACCAGTAGGACTATCATACTCCAAACCTAGCGCTTGCGCATCAATGATATATTCTTTCAATTCAGCAGGCAAGTCTTTTGGTTTCCAACCAGTACCGTCCACTTGTACGCCACTAGGCACTTTACCAGTACCATCGGCTGATGTTTTTTTACGTTTTTTACACTTATCTTTCCCTTTAGATTTAGGTGTAGTAACTCCAAGACTATTAGACGGTTGAACAGGGCCTATTTCTACAAAAGGCGACTTACCGTATTTCTTAATAGCTTTTTCGTCAAGCCACTTATACTTGGAACCTACTGTATCATACGCATTATTCAAAGAGTTTTCATAAGCTACTGGATCACTCGCCCAACCCCCTTGTGCAATCGCCTTTGAGATTTCTCTAGGCTCGGTATTGTTTATCGCTCCTTTATAGAGTGTCTGGTGAGCCATAAACTCAGCTTTCGCCACAATACCTGCATCATAGGACTTAAACCAAGCGTAGTTTCCTCCTGTATTATCTCCGACGTTTGTACCTAAACGTGTTCCAGATAAATCAACCGAATCCTTACCATAGGTTTCTAGTGTGATAGGAAAGTTGTCAATACTTCCTCCAGTTTTAACTCCTCCCATGTTGTGAGCAAGCCAAAAACTCGTCCCAGACGGATTGGTAAAGTTAAAACCGTACTCGACATAAGTTTGAGCAATCGAGAAGGACGGTAAATATCCTCCAGCTTTCCATGATAGGATATAAGCCTCTTCATGTTCTGAAATAAAAGTATCTATGGTTGTATTCCCAGATGCTACTGTTACAGTCGTATCTGTCTTTTTAACACTACAATCATTTGCTTTTCGAGCTTGTTCGGATGTAACTGCGGTGAAGATTGCTACAAGGATAACAAAGAGCATATAGGCGACTATCAATACTGCGCCCACTTCTGCTAATATGAGATATATTTTAGCTTTTAATAACTTCATGCACTAACTCCCTATCAGTAAGAATAGATAGAGGATACCGATAAGGACTGCGCCAGTAATAAGAAATTTCAAGAGTTGACGATAAAAGATTTTGTTTCGGTTTATCTGTTCATGATACAAGAAATTGTTATCACTCTGTCTGTAATACTCTTTTTGTAGGTCAATCGTGCCACTGATTTCGTCTGTCAGTTCACTTCGGATATCATCGACATACATTCGACTGCGTGAGAATAAACCAGACCGTCTGTTACGGTTTCGTTCGATTTCTTGCTCGTCTAACTCGCTATAATAATCGTCATAGTATTCCGCATAGTCACTAGAAGAGAAATCCTCTTCCAGTTCCTCTATGTGTTCGTGTTTAGCCAAAGTATCGAACTCCTTTCCTTATTCTAGTCCAGATTGAGCGTTTTTGAGGGGCGATAAAAAGGTCGTCCATAACCGTTACCTTGCCCCACACTCCTTTGATTTTAAAGGTTCTTGTCAATCTACGGTCATAAATTCCTAGTTTCTTATACGTGTACTTTTCGTCCTTTTCACTTAAAAGGATAAAGTCCTCTGCATTAAAGAACTCCAAGAGCATAAAGGCTTGAAAGTATTCTCTGTACTTCTGCTTGTTTGCTAGGCGCTTTTCATAAAGTGGTGAATACTTCTCCGAAAATCCAGATATCGCACTGACAATCATTTGTCTATGTCCTAGTTCAATTCGTCTGATTGTATAAGCGACTGCGACAAGGAAGATAGCATTTAAGCCAGATTCCGTTAGTAAAGCAGAAGGAAAGAATATCATTATCAAGATTAGAGGTATAGCTTGTTTCTTACCAACAATGAGCAAGAAGATGCTTGCTACTATCCCAACTAATACGTAAGGCATAAAACCTAGTAAGACAATCTCCTTACCGTAGCGAGCGACTAACTCGCTAACATGGTAAGAGTAGGATAAAAAACTACCAAAGAGGAAGCCAACTTCTCCAGACAACGCTAAAATATTGAGATAATGAAGCGTTCTGGTATTATGGATTTTTTTCTGTATCTTATAATACGTTTCAAAAGCTGATGTCATTGAACCTCTTTTCTAGCGCATTTTAGAGTATCTTGCAGTTTCTGCGTACGGTAAAGCAAAGTAATCAATATCTTGTCTGTCTGTCAGTTGCATTTCAAACGTGTAATTTGCTACTCCAGAAATATTCAAGAAATATTGTCCGTATTGCAAATAGCGTAGTGCCTCTAGTTCAGATTGCGTTAAATCTCCAAAACTCTTCGCGATCTTAGGAATAACCAGTACATCTTGTTGAGTAAGGATACGTTGGCGCATACTTGAAAATACACGACGAGTTGCCAAAACATAAGGTGATAGGTCATCTGATTCAGTAGATGATAGGATTTTATCGAGTGAAGATACCTCCATGATAATTCCAGTATCATTCTTAGTCACTTCGTCAATCATTTCAGCAAGGAAAGTAAGAGACTGAGCATAGCTTGGTTCAAACAACTTATCAGCACCAGTAATTGTAATGATTACATGATTTGGAACTTCGTTATCATCTACTCCTACTACTTCGTGCATATTCTTAATACCGTTCTTAACGGACTCAGCAGATGCCAAGCTCAAAAGTTGGTAAAGGACAATGTGAAGCAAGGCTTTATCATCAATAGCTGATAGGTTGAATGTAACGACTTGCTCGTCCTCAATATTGACAAAGTTTGAGTGCTTATTCATGTAACGATAATCATTAAGGATAGCACGGAAAGCAGATAATAATCTTTCGTAACTTTCTGCTTTAGAGCGCCCTGCTTCCCCTCTGCTTCTCTCTCTGCGCCAATCTGCGTCCAAAGCGTCCACGAGATTACTCAATAGAGGGAAATCAGTTTCAACTACGTTAGTAGTCACCAGATAATCATTTTTCTGTTTTGCTTCATTCAACTCCCAAAGTCCAAAGTCAGCGTATAGATTATCAAATGTTTCCATAAGATTATTGTAATCTGTCTGGGTAAGGCTAGCGTCCTTTATACTAGCCAATACTTTGATTTTATTTCGGTGAACTTTATAGCTACGCACTTCGTCAGTTTTAAGACTATCAGAAATACGTGTAGGCATGACTTGTAGAGGGTTGATATGGTATTCGCTATCTCCGTCCACAATATCAATAACCAGACCACCTTGTTTTCTAGTAAGGTCAGTTAAAGAACCAGAAATATCAATGTTGATTAAAGTGTGTCCTTTAGCAAATAAACCGTCTAAATACTTACCAAGTAACTTCTCTTTCCCTACGTCATTCTGCCCTGCAATCAATAGCGTAGGTGACAAACGCTCATTATCACGTTGTAACATATCAAAGAGGACAACTCCGTCAGTACGAGTAAATCCTAAGAAAATACCGTGCTTGTCGATTAAGCTAGTATGAATGAATGGAAAACCAACACTTAATGTTCCAGTATCTACTGGTTGAGGTTTTCTACTTTGAGGCATGCTTGGATGATAGCTTGCTGGTGCATAGTTAGCGTCCAATTCTGCTTGCATCATACCTTGACTAACATGGACTGAATATCCAGACAAATTAGCTTTCACTCCATGCTCTTTTTGTTTTAGTTGTGCCTCTGTGTCAGCGTCAACTAGATAACTAACTGCTACATTTTTGATTTTACCATTGCTTTCAGCAGTTCCTTTTAAAGCAAGCAAGGATTGGATCTCGTCACTATCTGTTAAATCATCTGTATTTTTCCGGTTAGAAGAATGTCCTAAGTTTGAAATAGACTTGTCAACCTCTTCTGAAGCCTTATTATTAGGTGAGAAAAATCTTAAAGCAGTCGCTCCGTCTATCTGTATCAACGGACTTGCCCAGAATGGTGGTAGTTTCCCTTTTGGATAGTCACCATTTGCGATATAGAGGACAGAACGTACTCCGTTAGAGTATCTAACATAAGTATCATTCTCCTTAAAGTTAATTCCCTCTGGTTGTGTTCTGCCTTGGAAATTAAGGTCATAACCATTTCTAATATATGCATTGATTACTCTTCTTGGTAAAAACATATTCTACTATCACTCTCCATTTCCATTTGGGTTGTTAAGGTTTCTGACAATCTGTTCCTTTTTCTCAACAGAAACAATTCTTGGTCTAAATGTTCTGGAAGCGTTGTTTGAGGTTTGCACCTTGAAATTCAACTCTTCTAGTGTCCGTCCGTGGAACATGACAAAGAATTCTGTGTTAAAGTGGTCACGCGCCACGATTTCAAGAATTTTAATCTGATGTTCTAAAACATCACGTCGATATTCTTTCTGCGCTCTCTTGCGCTCATCTAAATTCGGTGTCAAGAGTTCTTGTGTAACCTCTTCGTGTAACTCTCTTAATTCAGCAATCTGGAACATTAAGTCAGTAGGAAGGCGTGTAGTCAACTCCGTAAAGTCAAACTCAATAGCATCGAGCCACTGCTTATATCCATTAACTATTTCAGCTTGCTCCGCGTAAGATGCTGCTAAGAGGTCTTTCCCCTCAATAGATAAAATCTGCATATAGCCAAAACCGTTAGCCAATGCGAGTGGTGCGTTAGGTACGTTTGTGAGGATTGCTTTGACGTTAGCAATCTTAACGGTATCTAAGAATGTTCTATTTTCCCAATTCTCGTCATACTTATAACGTAGGCTTTGGTCGTCTGCGATAATATTCAAACTACCTTTTTCTTGGACTGGTACAACAGGCAACTTTGCCTTGTCTTTCTTTTTAAAAGGGTTTAATCTCATGTAATTCTCCAATTTTTTTCTATACTACTATTTTATCTCTAAATAGCGTGATAGTAAAGCTATGATAGAAAAAGGCCACTTGTAACAAGTGACCTAAGTATATGTATGACTAAATTCGCCCTGCTACTGCTCCTACAAGTGATAAAATCCCTCCAATGAATACGATAGGCATGATAACTGCAAGTCCAGCCAGAACTGGTAGGATGCTGATGATACCATTTACAATCCACATCATGATAGAGTAAACTGGAATGATGATGCCTGCGCCTAAGATAATAGTTATAGGGATAAAGAATAGAAAGACGCTTCCGAATGCTCCAATCAACTTAAAAGTACGTCCCTTGGTAGTTTCCTCATACAAAGCAATTAAAAAATAAACTGAAGCAAAGCAACCTGTCAAGCAAGCTAAGACCAAAACAATATAGTTGACATCCCACTTAAATCTTACCCTTAACGGTTCAATTAAGTCGTTTAATAATAGAAACACAACAGTTCCGATCACTTGCCACAAAAAAATATAGAATAGCAACCCAAAACCATGTGTGATTGGGTGTAACAATAGTGATTTTCCATAATCAATTAAAAATGAATATAATCCATTAAACATAATTTTTCCTCCTAAAGATTTCTCTTTCCTTTTATCTATATCCCTATTGTAGCCGATATGCTTTAAAAATGCAACGAGTTCGACAATACCATACAAAAAAAGGCTAGGATTTTCTCCTAGCCTTTCAATTTTTAGAACTCTTCAATTTCTCCAGTATGACTTGGAATGTTATCGAGAGTGTTTTTAGGTGTTGGTGGTTGAACCTTAGAATAATGGATTGTATTGACTGGTTTTGCTCCACTTTCTTTCGGTTGTTTTGTTGCGTTCAGTCTATTTCTATAATCGTTCATGACTTTGTTAGGAACTTTAATTGTATTTCCTTTTCTCTTGTTTGCTTCAAGAGGCAATGCTTTCTTTTTAGTTAAACCATTGCGCGTGCTAGCATAACCTTTTTTAACTGGTGCGCTTGCTTTTCTATAAGCAGACTTAACTCCGCCAACTGCTTTTCGAGTACCAGTTCTAATGCCTTTCTTAGCACTTCCAATAGCGTTAGCACCTCCAACACTAGCTCTGTCTCCCAAAGCCTTACCATACGCTCTGAAACCAGTTACCCCTTTATTCTTATAATCTTGTGCGCCAGAATAAACGTTAGCAACTCCTCCTCCAAATCTTCCTAGACCATTGCCAGCCATACCAAAGCCTTTTTTAGCACCTTTAGCACCAAAACTAGCTCCCGTCCTTGCTACGCCAAAGCCTTTCTTAGATGCACCTACTAAACCTCCATGACGTTTACCAGTCATGTAGTTCTTTCTACCTAGAGTTGCATTAGTACCCAATTTAGCACCTTGATAAGCACCAAATCCAGCACCTAGAGCAGTCATTAGTCCAGCCTTAGAACCAGTAGAAACTCCTAACCACGATTTAATCGCGCCAGAACCTTGCATAGCGCCTAAGTAGGTAACAATATAGAGAATGATAATCATAACGCTCTTACTGAACCAACCAAGGTCGCTCAATAAAGTTGCTCTTCCTATCGCTATGGTCTGCGCATTTTTTAAGAACCACAAAGAGAATTGAAGTATTGCAATTTCAAAGAATATGCCTGAGATACCAGCAAATATACTCTGTAACAATTCCATGAATTTTGTGCTATCTTCTACGGATGTATAAGCCACGAAAGGCGCTACCACCGAAGATAACAAGACTTTAAATATTGTCTGAAGCATTGAAATCAACAAGCCAATCATTAAGGCTATCAACATGATTTGCTGAATGAAAATAGCGATGTAGTTGACCTTATACCTTGGATAGACAGGTGTAAATATTGAGAAGTCCACACCAAACATACTTGATACCTCTACGCCTGCAATAACGTAGTGGTCTCTTCCGTTTCTCTTTTCACCTTGTTGTTTAACCGATGTCAAGAGGGTTGCTACTCCATAATATTCGTCCGAGCTTGTCCGTTTTTCTTTCTTATCTTCGTCTTTATAGATATAGAAATTCAACAATTCCTCTGTCGGCGCTCCAATAAAGGATTCAAGTTTCGTGTATTGTAGATTTCCGTCTGTGATATCGTTCATTTCAGACGGATCTTTTTGTATATATCCAGTGTGAACGTCATAATGCAACTTTTTCGTGTCAAAATCTTCATCTATGATATAGAATAAATCGACAATGTTACTCTTGACTGGTTGCAAGGATAGGCTTTGCTTAGTTTCTGTACTGTGTGTCCGTAAAGTCGTTGTCGCATGTGAGATAAAATTCCCAGATGCAACAAGGGCAGTCGGTAATACGTTTAAGGCAAAACTAATGATAATCAAGTTATTAAAGAACTCTTTATATTTGAAAGAGCCTCCGATAAAGCTAAGTGTTATCCGAGCAATCAACATAGTCACAAAGATTGCTATACCTATAAATCTACCCCAGAAATAGAATTTACCAAGCCAAGTTGTTGTATCGCTTAGATAATTAAACAATCCAAAGAGAATGAATATCTTATCGAATAATACTTCTATCGAGGACGAAACAAAGAAGAGTAACTTGACAAAAGAAGCTGGTATAACATAAAGCATCTGCATGAAGGGGTAAACATCATGCAGATAAACGCTCCATTGATTGAAAAAGGCAACTGTTTTTTTGGTTGATAATGCGTTATCTTTCCAGACTTGCTTTTCTGGTGCATAAACTTTATCGAATCCATGCTCAGCAGTCCAGTAGGATGTCAATTCCTTTAAGTTAGCAATAACTTGTTTCGCGTCATCTATTGTATTTACAACAACCAAAGCATCACCTCCTACTTATTCTTATCTTTGATTGACGGATATGGTTCTTTTAGAGGTTCTGAAGTAACTACCCAACTATATCGAGCATTCTCGTCTGCTTTCATATCAAAACTGATACGTTCTAAAGAAGTTTCCCCTTTATCTGTACGGATACCTACGATATAGGATACCGAATAGGTTTCACCGTCCTCGTTCAAAGAGATTTTTTCAAGGATATTGCTTGTTACTTGTGCCTTGGTTGGCTGAGTAAATTTAGCGTCACCGTCTGAGAGATAAGGGGTAATAGCTTCTTTGCTACCACTAAAGTAGTAAGTAATAAAGTATCTAGCAACTAAGTCAATATCATGTTCATTCTCTTGGATTTGCTTCGTTTTCGTCTGTTCTTTATAAACATAGTTGATTTTCTCTTCTTGCTTACTGATATGACTTAAATTAACAAATCCAATACCAATAGATACAAGGGAAAGGAATAAAGCAATAGTTCCAAAAAATTTCAACCAGAAAGAATTTCCCTTTTTGTTAGAGCCTACGTTTGCAGTTTCGCTAGAGTTGTTGATAATTTCTTGCTCTGTTACTCCTATCACTCCCTCTCTATCTAATTCACCCTTAATAGTATTCTTAGATGGATAGATAGGCATATCTGTGACAGATAAACCTAAACTGTGTCGATAACAGTCCATAAGGTTTGGTTCTATCGTACAGAAATACTTGGTTAAATCGTCAAAAGAGTAGTGACTAAAGCGTGGATCTCGTCTAGTTGCATAGATTAGAGCAAGTGGGATATTCTGGTATTCGTCGTCAAGGACAAAAGGTGAAATCCGTGGCCCATCTCCGAATACAACACGTCCGCTAATCAAGGTGTTGCGATTTGCTTGCGACACTAAAGCGATACCGTTGAATGTAAAGTTATCAAAGTTCTCTTTCAGTGCGTCAAACAGACTTTCTGCTTGTAAGAATGTCAAGAAAGGAAAGTTTTTCTTAATACTCTTACTTGCATCATGTGGATAGAGGTCGAGGTCAATTTCCTCAATGATATCTCTTATCTCCTCATTGTTATCTGGGTTTTGTTCGCCCCACTCTACATAAAGAAATAAGGGCTCTTGAATTGAAACCTTCCTTTTCCCTCTAAATCCAAAATCTTGGATTTTAGAAGTCATATATTATCCTCCGAGACCTTTCACGTATCCGACGATTGCTGCTGCAAGAGAAATAATAAGCAAACCTCCAATAACAGAAGGCAACCATTTAATACCTTTTTGCTTAGCAGTATCGCCTAGCATAAACAATACACCAGCAACAATAAGACAAACTACTGCAAGAAGATAAGAGAATGTTTTAATATCGTTACCCAATTTAGTAACGTCCTCACCAGACTTTTTAAATGGGTTATCTTCTGCAAAGACGAGTTTGTTTTGAGCAGAAAGCGCCAAAAGTGTCGCTGAAGTTGTCATTTTTTTGAAAAAGTTCTTTTTCATTAGGATATTTTCCCCTTTTCTTTTTATATACTACTATTTTACCGTCATTTCGCCAAAAAGTAAAACTATGATAGGCTAAATTCGAGGGTTTAAAGTTACATGAGTTGTTCTACGGTCTTTAACCGTATATTTATTATCACTTCCCTCTAATAAAGAGCGTGGTGGTGTACCAGTCAATGCTACCTCTACGGTATAATCAATAGGTTTTTTATCTCGTAAGAAATAGAATTGACGAGTGATTGGATAGTCCAGTACATTCTCAATGGTTCTTTCTAGTGGTCTAGCACCATTGTATTCGTCTGTACCGATATTTTGTAAGTAACCAAAGAATTGCTCACGCGCTTCTTGTTGCTCTTGTTTGCTAATATCGTCATGAGTTCCCTCGCCAACATACTTAATAAACAAGCCACGTTCTGCCCAATACTTTTCCTTGATTTTCATTTTAGAGCTGATAATATCATGGATAACATCACCAGTCAGCATATTCAAGACTACCTTTTTATCAAAACGGTTGATAAACTCTGGCCTAAAATAAATACTTAAATCATCATCAATATTAGACATAAATGATTTTCTTGTAGTCTGGTCTAGGTTTTCAAAGGTCTGTCCCTCATTTAAGGTTCTAAATTTCTGTTTAATGGTTTCATGACCTATATTAGTTGTAACAAAGATAACAACGTTCTTGAAGTTGACTAGCCTATCACTACCGTCTGTCAATCGTCCAGCGTCCATTACTTGTAAGAGTAAGTTCTGGATAGAGGGATGCCCTTTTTCAATCTCGTCAAAGAGTAATACTTGGTAAGGTCTGCGTTTAACCTTTTCAGTTAGTGTACCCTCGTTACCGTTATATCCGATTAGTCTAGGTACTGCATTCTCGTCAGTGTACTCTGAACAATCTATCCGTGTCATCATATCTACTGAGCCAAAGATAGCGCGAGCAGTTTGTCGAGCGCATTCAGTCTTACCTACTCCAGTAGTTCCTAGAAGTAAGATAGTTCCTAAAGGCTTCTCCTTATTCTGCATATCGGTCTTGGCGCGATAAGTGATGTCTGCAATAGCCTTGACAGCATCTTTCTGCCCTTTCACAACCTTAGAGATTTCCTCTTCATAGTCTATCCGTTCGGTTCTTGTGCCTTGTAATAGAATTTCAAGGTCAATCCCTTTACGGTTATGCACTACCTTGGCAATATCTTTATAGGTTATCGTTTTCTTACCGTTCAAGTAAGCTGATGCTACTGCTTCGTCCAAAAGGTCGATAGATTTATCTGGTAGGTTCTTGTCTGCCATGTAGCGCGTGGATAGGTCAACTGTGGCAACAATAGCCTCGTCTGTAATCTCAATCCCTCTGACACGCTCATGCTTTGCTTTGACCTTGCTCATGATTTGGATTGCAGAATTACGGTCTGGCTCTTCAACATAGATAGGTTGCAAGCGTCGTTCCATAGCACTATCTTTTTCAATCAAGCGAAACTCTTTGTGAGTAGTTGCTGATATGAAGTAGATATCGCCACGTGACAAGGCTGGCTTCAAAAGGTTTGCTACGTCAAGGGTAGATTGGTCTGTCGCACCAGTACCCATGATAGTGTGTACCTCGTCAATAAATAGGATATTCTCATTTTTATGTGCTTTTAACTCTTCTACGATATGATGTAGTTTAGAGATAATATCCTCTTCCTCACCGTTCTGGTTTCTGGTCTTGGATGTAATCGCACTTAGAGATAGACTACGCACCTTTACATTCTCAAATTCCTTTGGAATGTTCTTCTTTCTGATAATAGATGCGCATACTCCCTCTACAATGTGAGTTTTACCTACCCCTGCCTCTCCGACTAGGGTAGGCGAGTTCTTATGCAAGCGTACCAAAGACACAAAGACTTGCTTGATTTCAGCTTCACGTCCATAGGCTTCAAAGTCCTCTATGTTCCGTCTGACTTTATCAGTTAAATCTTCAGTGTACTTATCGAGGTAAGGTGTTTGTGATTTCTCTTTATGTTGCTTAGACATTCTTACCTCCTAAACCGTTTCTTACTCTTCTTATCTACCCCTCCATGAAACTCTGGATATGTTCCAGTATCAATAGGGAAATAGTGCCTATTTCTATGCGTTAGGAAATACCAGATGCAATTTGCATTTGTTCCTCCTGTACGTGCTGGCAATACCAGATAAGTTACTAAGCTAGTAAATAGGATCACGAAGAGAACAAACTGAGGAAATTGTTCCGTTGGAAAGATTACGTCTTGCGTTTGCATTGCTAACATAAAAGATGCGAACACGATAAATCCTTTTTGGATATTAACTCCATAATACTTTAGCTTTGAGTAATAACCACGAGTGATAGCATAGTTTCCGTCAAAGATATTATCGGACGCTTTGTAATCATCTTCTGTCATGTTTCCCTCTTTCTATACTTATTGGTTGTAGAATGATTGAATATTTTCAATAAATGAATATTCAGAGATATCTTTATTTATAGTTTCTTCTGGGAACTTCCCTTCAAACTCTAAATTATCAATATAAAAAATATCAGCCTCATTTATTCCCTCTTTCAAGAGCAAATCTCTAAGTCCACGCATAGATTTTTTGATAAACCATAGTTGTCTATCGCTATGCTTCCTATTATTCTGAATATTTTTTACTGTCCTATCTTTTCCTTTAAAAGTCAATTCTATTTCTACAACTACTTTGTCACCACTTTGAGACTCTACAAACAAAAGATTCCCCTTATGTTCCATAGCGCGAACATCATATAGTTGTCTTTCATACTGTCTAAGCTCTCTATCAGTTATAACGTCTTTGGGTTGGATGCCCTTTTTCAAACATAAAAAACTTGCAACTTGTCCAACCGTCAACTCTTTTTCAAGTGTTGTTAGAGTTGGTTTATGTTTTGTTCTTCTGTCGCTCACTTCATCATTTCCTTTAGTTGTCAGATAATGAATTAAAGGTAAAGTAGTAGCTACTTTTTCACGTTTAATATAGCCATACTTAGCCAGTTTTTGTAAACGTGTAGAACAGTAGCTCTCACTAGGAAAACCTCCTAGAATTGCCAAACTCTTTGCATCAAGAACTCTAAACTTATTCAACAAGAATAAAGAGAATAAATCTCTTTCGTTAAGTTCTACGGTCTTTATACCTCTACCCACGCTTATTTTCCTCTTTCTTTCTATAAAATAAATCTCTGGTCTTACTGCCTTTAAAACAGTTTAAAACCTCATACTACTATTTTATCTCTAATTGTCTATATAGTAAAGCTATGATAAACAAAAAAGCCACGCATGAGCGTAGCTTATTCACTCTCAATTTGTCCTTGGCGACACGGATTGAGAAACCGCAGGTGTTTTTCGTTTTTTTAAAGTGGAGATTACGGTGGTAACAACCTTGCCAACCACAAAACAATAAAAAATATCTATTCATTGAGAACTAGATAATTGTTAAGGGGTGCTACTACCCCTATCGCCTCTAAGGGAATCGAACCCTTAGTGCAACCACTAGGCGATTGACTGCATTAGTCAATTTTAGCATTTACCGAGCGAACTGGCGCTTTAAATTGATACGTTCCGTTCTGGACTGCTTTTATATTTTTTTCGAGATTTACAATGATTTCTTTCGTCACTTTGATACTCTTTTCAGCAGTATCAATCTGAGCATTCTTACTGTCAATGCTTGCAGTTAAGGTCTTAATCTGGTCTTGTTTTTCAGCAAGTTCATCACCTACTGCATATTGAGATTCTTTCTTTAAATCATCAATCGACTTTTTGTCATTTACTGCGCTACTCTTTAAGGTCTTAATTGCATCTTCTAGGCGCGTGACTTGGCTCTTTTGGTAGTCAAGTTCAGCGTTAAAGATAGAAAGAGCGAACTCCTCACGTGTCTGGTCTTGGATGCTTGTTTCAATCAGCTTATCATTTTGAAGTGTCACGTAGAAGTCTAGGATGTTATCCTTGGTAGTTTTGGTATCTACTTGTTCCTCTTTCTTACCAATACTTGCTTCTTCTTTACTCTTTTCCTCTTGCAAGTGTTTCTTATAACTCTTGTAGTTTACGTCAACACTCTTATCGACAGGTGAGTTATTTGTCGCACGGACAATGAATACGCCATAATTGTCTGGGATGTTCTTAACAACTACTGAGATCTTGTTGTCTGTTAGAGGGACAACTTGCATTTCAGCATTTTTAGCGTTGATATTCGGCGGGAAAAATAGTTGCCACTCCAGATTATCCCCTTTGATACCCTCTTCAATCGCACTGGTCTTGTCCTTGGTTTCAAACTCTAGGACTGCGATACCATTTTCCTTGGAATATCTCTGGCTTACCAATTCCATATCGCCACTATCATTGGCAAAGGATTTAGCAGTTTCTAGTTGCTCTGCCTTAAACGTAACACGTTTAGGTGAGGTCAGGCCATTTAATACGAGCAAGAGGCAACAAGCTAGCAAGGTAAATGCCACTAAGGTTTTCCTAAAAAGCACCTTTCTGCGAAGATAACGGATAAAGCTGATATTCTTTAGGTCAATAAACCAATCAACTATCCTCTCACTTTTAGTTTTTGGTAAATTATCATAAAAGTCATTTTGTTTCATACTATTATTGTACCTACTAGCGCTCAAAAAGGCAAGCTATGATAGATAAAATCGTGCATTGAAAAAAATTTCTAAAAAAAATTAAAAATCCGCGTCCAACTCCTTGCTTTTTTTAT
>ERZ773265.819-NODE-819-length-17910-cov-4.721927_pt1 | contig 17910 bp, 16 predicted proteins | sample MGYA00580512_ERZ773265 | MGnify/ENA primary metagenome ERZ773265 (study PRJEB29015, sample SAMEA2738169) | human oral metagenome | biome: human oral; feature: human-associated habitat; material: saliva | place: China | collected 2183 ... | reverse complement strand
TGAAGAGAAACATGAGAAAAATAATCATTATTTACTTATAATAATTATGCTTTTTAGACGTTCAAATAATATAAAAACAAATATAAATCCAAATAAAATGTCGTGAAAGCAGGGCGCAACGGCATCTTGCTTTCTTTTCTATCATGAAAAAAAACAGCCTTACCAACAAGCAGTTTCTTGTGCCTTTCGTGCTCATCACATCGCTCTTCTTCCTGTGGGGCTTTGCAAGAGCCATCCTCGATGTACTCAACAAGCATTTTCAAAACGCTTTAGATATCAGCATAACCCAGTCATCTTTGATTCAGGTGACTACCTATTTAGGTTATTTTTTGACGGCAATTCCTGCGGGATGGTTTATTAATCGTCATGGCTATCGACTTGGTGTAGTGCTTGGTTTGTTGCTTTTTGGCATAGGTTCTCTGTTATTTATCCCCTGTGCTGCAGTCGGAACGTTTTATGCTTTCCTTGGAGCGCTGTTTATTATAGGCTGTGGTTTAGTGTTTCTTGAAACCTCAGCAAATCCTTATGTGACCGAACTTGGCGAGAAAGAGACGGCAACAAGTAGGCTAAACTTTTCGCAATCGTTTAATGGTTTGGGTTGTCTCTTCGCAACATTTGTTGTTGGTCAGTTCTTTTTTAGTGGTCATTTTGAAGACAATCACGTGGCAGTTCCCTATACGATTTTAGGCATATTGGTGTTGGTTATCGCTTTAATTTTCTCACGAATTAACTTGCCTGAGATCAAACATGCAGAGACTGAAGAAGACAAAATCAAAGGAACTCGCATCATGAAGCTATTCCGTCATCACCCGATGTTTGTCTTTGGACTCTTTGCTTTGTTAGCTTATGAGGTGGCAGAGATATCAATCAACAGCTACTTTATTAACTTTGTTACGGGTCAAGGATGGTTAGATGACAACACAGCAAGTATCGTTTTGACCGTCGCTTTGGGCTTCTTTATGGTGGGAAGGTTTGTGGGTAGCTGGCTCATGCGACGCATTCGAGCTGAAATAATGCTGTTTGTTTGTGCAGTAGCGAGCGTCATAAGTATGGTTGTTGTGCTATTAAACATCGGGCGATTCTCTATGGTTGCCATCATTATCAACTATCTTTTTGAAGCCATTATGTTTCCAACCATCTTCTCATTGGCCCTTAATGGTCTGGGAAATCTAAAGAAAAGTGCAGCTTCTTTGCTAATGATGACACCGATTGGAGGTTGTGGTTTCTTACTCATGGGCATCATTGCAGACAATGCAAACCTTGTGATTCCTTTCTTGATTCCCTTTTTTGGCTTCTTCGTTGTATTGCTTTATGCTTCTGAATTGATGCGAAAGAAATTGTAATCCAACAGCAGATAGGAGGTAACATTGCTATATCCATGTTGCAACTGACGCCATATCGCTTGATTTAACGCAAAATTAAACTTTTTAACCTGCTTCGAATTGAAAAAAGAGAACCAACATTTTGCGTCATCAAAAGATTATGTTAAATTTGCAATCAGAAAAAGATGAAGAGATAATATTCATTTAGTGATCTATTTATAAACATAATATTACAGATTATGGCAGTTAGTTTTAAAGAATTAGGTCTCGTTAATACACGCGAGATGTTTAAGAGAGCAGTGAATGGCGGCTATGCAATTCCTGCATTTAACTTCAACAATTTAGAGCAGCTTCAGGCTATTATTACGGCGTCATCTGAATTGAAATCACCGGTAATCTTACAGGTTTCAAAGGGTGCCCGCAATTATGCTAACCCGACATTACTACGTTATATGGCAGAAGGAGCAGTAGCTTTTGCAAAGGAACTTGGCTGTGCTCATCCTGAGATTGCACTTCACTTGGACCACGGAGACAGCTTCGAGCTCGTGAAAGATTGCGTAGATATGGGCTTCTCTTCAGTCATGATAGATGCTTCTTCAAAACCTTTTGAAGAGAATATTGAGTTGACTAAGAAGTGCGTTGATTACGCTCATCAGTTCGATGTGACTGTAGAAGCTGAGTTAGGTGTACTTGCTGGTGTTGAGGATGAAGTTGCTTCAGAGGAATCTCACTACACTCGACCAGAAGAAGTGATTGAGTTCTCACAGCGTTCTGGCTGCGATAGTCTCGCCATTTCAATCGGTACATCTCATGGTGCTTATAAGTTTAAGCCAGAACAGTGTACTCGTGACCCGAAGACTGGCCGCTTAGTACCTCCTCCTTTGGCTTTCGACGTTCTCGCAGAGATAGAGAAGAAGCTTCCAGGATTCCCTATTGTACTTCATGGTTCGTCTTCAGTTCCACAGAAATATGTTGATATTATCAACCAGTATGGAGGCAAATTACCTGATGCAGTGGGTATACCTGAGGAACAATTACGTAGGGCTGCTAAGAGTGCTGTATGTAAGATTAACATCGATTCTGACTCTCGTTTGGCTTACACTGCAGGCGTAAGAGAGACTCTTGCGAACCATCCTGACTACTTTGATCCACGTCAATATGGTAAGGTTGCACGCGATTATATGATCGAAATGTATAAAGAGAAGATTACAGACGTGCTTGGTTCTGAGAACAAACTTGCTCAATTGTAAGCAAACTACGACTGAAAGGTCGAATAAAATAATAAAGGTGAGCACTTCATAGTGCCCACCTTTTTTCGTATATCAATATCTTTTGGGGTGTATATCAATACTTTTGAGGGTATATATCGATACTTTTGAGGTGTATATCAATATCTTTTGTGAGGTATATCCATAGATTTTGGGGTATATATCAATATGTTTGACATCACCAACAGAAAGGGCTCTCTAATTCATTAGCCTACAATTGAGAGCCGATTTGCACCATTTTGCTGAACAACCATATTATAGTTGTTTACCCAAATGCCACACAAGACCGAAATTAAGAATACCTTGCAGGCCGTAACCAATTTCAGAAGTGAATCTCAAATGATTCGAACCAATCTCTATTCCCACAGGAGAAAGCTGATAAGCCACCCGCATTTTGTTTTCTTTAATGTTAGGGAAACTGCTGCTATTCGACGACAGATGATAAGCACTTAACCCCAAACCTCCTCTTGAATAAAGTGCAAAGTGCCCATTGTCTAACCAAGAATAGCGCACTGAAGGCATGAAAGTAAAGGCCTTACTCGATAATTTCAATTCATCATTTGGGACGATTGAGTAGATGAGTCCAAGGTAAACGAAGCTAAAAGCGTCATTATTCACTTGCTTTTCTAATGGCACATGTGCTCCTTGTGCCACTGCTTCTGTATAACTAAGTCCTGCACCTACTGCCCATTTCTCATTCAAATGATAGAAATATTCCATATTTAATGAACAGTTAATGTTGCTGGGTGTCGAGAACAAAGCAGCGTCGTCTTCAAGCTTAAACAATCTAATATAGTCATTTCTCACGCTCTTTAAGTGCGGTTCATCACCGAATCCTATACTCCATCTCAATTCATGTTTGAAATGTTGTGCCTGTATTGTCAATGCAAAACAAGTCAGAAGTAAAGTTAGAAGTCCTTTTTTCATGTTATCGTTTCTATTTAATTAGTTTGCTACAAAGATAAAGAAAAAATCCATAATCAAACATTTTTTTACATCTTTTTTTTCATTTTATTGAATCAAGTCATTCTCATGAGAAGTCATCAAGATAGTAAACGAAAGATGAGTTAAACGTCTTGAAAGTAATTTACAACTAAAACAACAAAACCTTACACTATGAAAGCATTTAACACAACTATCCAACAGCATGCTATTTTCTTGCATTTTACAAACGCCTTACAATCAATCAATTACGAAAAAGGCCTTAAAATTTATGATGATATCACATAAAAACAACGTGTAATCTCTATGGAATCATGCCCTCATCTCTACCATTTTATCGCATGAAATGAAACATTTGTACGCGCCATTTGTGCCGAATTAGAGAATCGAATGGCGCAAAACACCCTATCTTCTTATAGCCTTCGTTGATTAAACCCTATTTTTCTATGATTTACGCTCTATTTCATCACTCCGTAAAGTGTTAAAAAACTATCATTAATCTTTACGATATAAGCCTCTACTTCTTGACTAAAATGAAGACAAGAACAAGAGTTTCAGCTAAAACTTTATATCATTTCGCTTTGTTTATTCCAGTATATTATCATCCCGAAGGCCAAATATTTTGTCGTTTTCCAACATTTGTTGAACCCAAAGAGAAAGGCACTTTGCTCATGAAAACAAAGTGCCTTAGTCTTGATATGTTATAAACAGCATTTATTTTATAGGGAAAAGACCATAGAGTTCGGCATCAATCTGGTCGGTAATCCTTTGAAAATCCTGAGGATTATTCTCAAAATCAGTGTGATCTCCATCAACAATGATGAGATGACCTTTATAGTCTTTAATCCAGTTTTCATAGCGATCGTTCAGTCCAGAGAGGTAATCGATGCGGATACTCTTTTCAAATTCGCGCCCACGTTTACCGATATGGTTAACCAAAGTCGGTATACTTGAACGGATATATATCATGAGATCGGGTAACTTTACGAGTGAAATCATGAGCTCAAACAAGTCTGAATAGTTAGCAAAGTCACGATCACTCATCATGCCCATACTATGTAAATTCGGCGCAAAGATACACGCATCTTCAAATATAGTGCGGTCTTGTATGATGGTATCTGCACTCTTTGATATCTCAACTACCTCCTTAAAACGTTTATTTAAGAAATAGATTTGGAGATTAAATGACCATCTTGCCATGTCAGCATAAAAGTCATCGAGATACGGATTGTTATCAACGGGTTCAAAACGGGGCTTCCAATGAAATCTCTTGGCAAGCATTTTGGTGAGTGTAGTCTTGCCACTTCCGATGTTTCCTGCAATTGCTATATGCATAATCTGAATATAATTCTGGGGTTAGAAAAGTCCAAACAGGTTGGCATCTATCTTATCTATGATGCTCGAAAAGTCCTTTTTGCTGTGTAAATAGTCGATATTATTCACGTCGACAACAAGCACTTTACCTTTATATTTGTTATAGATGAAGTCGTCATATAGTTCATTCAAGCTCTCAAGATAAGCCAAAGGCATTTGCTGTTCGTAGTCACGCGCGCGGCTTTGGATATTCTTTACCAAGTGTGAAACGCCTGATTTTAAGTAGATCATCAAGTCAGGATAGTGCAAGATATGCGTCATTGAATCAAAGAGTTCCATGTAAGTATGGAAGTCTCTTTCAGTCATATTGCCCATCTTGTAGTTGTTTTTTGTGAAGACATATACGCCTTCATAGATGGTGCGATCTTGCACTATGGTTTGTTGTTTGCTACAACGCGTGAGCTGAAGCAAGTCTTTGAAGCGTTCTTTTAAGAAGAAAACCTCCATGTTAAATGACCATCTTGGGATGTCTTTATAATAGTCTTCAAGATACGGATTGTAGTCTACTGCCTCGTATTTAGGCTCCCATCCATAGTGTTTGGCAAGCATTTCGGTGAGTGTAGTCTTTCCGCTTCCAATGTTTCCAGCGATAGCTATATGCACGATTATTATTGTTTTGGCTGCAAAATTACTGTTTTTTATCCGTTAAAACGAATAAAGCTGTATCAAAAGTAGGGTCATCCGGTTTTTGTTTGTACATTTGCATAGAAAGTAATTTGTTAAGTTTCACAATATGATATATACCCTATCAGGTCCTCAACATATTGATACGACGATTCAACTCCCACCAAGTAAGAGCATCAGTAATCGTGCCCTGATTATCCAAGCACTGGCAAATGGCAACCTTGTTCCACGTCATCTTAGTGACTGTGATGATACAAAAGTCATTGTCGAAGCCCTCAAAACAAAGAGCGAAACCATTGATATCAAGGCAGCAGGTACGGCAATGCGCTTTCTGACGGCCTATCTTTCGGTGCGCAAAGGCGAGCATGTGCTCACGGGAACTGACCGCATGAAGCAGCGGCCGATAGGCGTTTTAGTAGATGCTTTGCGCTATCTTGGCGCCGACATTCAGTATGAAGGCGAGGTGGGTTACCCTCCTTTGCGTATTAAAGGGCGTCCACTGACAGGCGGATTCATCGAGATTCCGGGTAACGTTAGCTCGCAGTTTATCTCAGCATTACTATTGATTGGTCCGATGCTTGAAAAGGGATTAGAACTCAAACTGACTGATGAAATTATCTCCCGGCCTTATATTGACCTCACGTTATGCATGATGCGAGACTTCGGAGCAATAGCCGATTGGATGGATGTTGACACTATCCGTGTCGCTGCCAAAGCCTATTCAGCACGCGATTACTATATTGAAAGTGATTGGACAGCCAGCAGTTATTGGTATGAAATCATGGCATTAGCGGACGATTCAGAGGCCGTTGTGAGATTAGAAGGCCTGATGGATGGTTCGAAACAGGGCGATTCGGTCGTTAAATACATCTTTTCGCTCTTGGGAATAAAGACAAGTTTTGAAACCACTGCACCCGGTGTGCCCAATATTGTGACGCTACATCGGCACAAATGTCTATTGCCTCGTTTAGAATATGACTTCACTGGGTCGCCAGACTTGGCACAAACTGTGGTGGTAACTTGTGTGAATATGAACATAAAGTTCCACTTTAAAGGCCTCTCTACCCTACGAATTAAGGAGACAGATCGCATAGAAGCCTTGAAAACGGAATTGAGAAAGTTGGGCTTTGTGCTTCAAAGTGTGGGCGATGATGAACTACTTTGGGATGGCGAACGATGCCAAACATCCGATGAACCCATTGAAACCTATGAGGATCATCGCATGGCTTTGGCCTTCGCTCCAGTGGCTTTGAAACGCCAAGGCTTGCAGATTAACAACCCAGAAGTAGTGAGTAAGTCGTATCCCGATTACTGGAAAGATCTTCAAACAGCAGGTTTCACGTTATGATATATTTGGTTTTTGCACTTGTTTTCTTAGGACTCATCACGGCATTAGGTTCATTTTTGGGTCGAAAGAAGGGCGAAGAAGAAACTCCTCTCATCGTAAACGACTCGTGTTCTACGTGTACAGGTGAGAACGATCAGTGCGAACAAGAGTGTATGATGGAGGCCGCCACCAAGGAAATTGAATATTATGACGATGAAGAACTTGACCGTTTCCGAGGTCGTTTGTCGGAAGATTACACTGACGAAGAGGCCGAAGCGTTTGCAGAAGTGATGCTAACGATGCGCCCAGATGAGGTGAAGGGCTGGAACAGAAGCCTCATTTTACGTGGCATTAACATGCCAAATCAGATTAAAGATGACTTTATTGCATTAGTAAATGATTGACATTTTACATTATAGTTTCTTTCAAAATGCGTTGCTTGGCGCCTTACTTGCCAGTGTTGTTTGTGGCATAGTAGGCACTTATATCGTAACCCGTCGCTTGGTATTCATTAGTGGTGGCATCACACATGCATCGTTTGGAGGCATTGGTTTGGGTGTACTGATGGGCATAAATCCCATCCTTTCGGCCATGATTTTTGCCGTATTGAGTGCCTTTGGGGTTGAATGGATGTCGCGAAAAGGTGCAGTTCGCGAGGATTCCGCTATTGCAATGTTCTGGACTTTCGGTATGAGTGTGGGCATCATTTGTTGCTTTTTATCTCCCGGTTTCATGCCCGATTTGCCGTCGTTCCTGTTTGGAAGCATCCTGACAATAGGCACATTAGACCTTTGTTTGCTTGGCGTGCTCTCGGTAATTGTTATCCTTTGCATGGTCTTCTTCTACAGAGAAGTGCTCAGTGTGGCTTTCGATCGCACGTTTGCAGAGTCACAAGGACTGCCCGTTCGATGGATAGAATATGGCATGATGGCATTAATTGCGTTGACGATAGTATCTACTTTGCGCATGGTGGGTATCGTTTTAGCCCTCAGTTTGCTTACAATTCCACAGATGACTGCCAATCTTTTCACGCTGAACTATAAGCGGATGATGTTCCTTTCGATTGTTATTGGGTGGGCAGATTGTTTATTTGGTCTTGCCATGAGCTATTGGTTGAATGTTCCTTCGGGTGCATCCATCATCTTTTTCAGTATCATTGTCTATGCCATTGCAAAGTTGTTGTTGAGAAAGTGAAGCATTTCGCCCCATATTCCATTATCCTTTGTCTCGTTGTTACGATGCTTTGTTGTTGTTCAACGCCGCAAAACACGGCGCGAACCAGGTGGTGGCAGGCTTTCAACACACGCTATAATGTTTATTATAACGGTTCAATGGCTTACATAGATGGGGCATTAGAGCGTGAGAAAGGCAACAAAGATAACTTCACAGAGATGCTTCCTTTGTACACAATTGGCAACAAAACAAGTCGTGGTTTGGGGCAAGCTGGCTTTGAAAAAGCAATAGAAAAGTGTGAGAAAGCAATCAAACTGCACAGCATTAGACGTCATCCCGTGTGGGATAAAGACCGAAAGAAGACTGCCGAAGATATTGAATGGCTCAACCGAAAGGAGTATAATCCGTTCATGTGGAAGGTCTGGTTGCTCATGGGTAGAGCCCAATTCCATGAAGGAAAGTTTGAAGATGCAATCTCAACCTTTGCATATATGAGCCGACTTTACGCCACTCAACCTGCTATTTACCAACGAGCGCAGGCATGGTTAGCTAAGAGTTACATCGAAGCGGGATGGCAATATGAAGCTGAAGACGTGCTACGTAACATGCAACGAGATTCTATTTATTGGACGGCTAAAAAGGAATGGGACTATACTTACGCTGATTATTATATTCATATCGGGGACTATCATAAGGCTATCCCCTATCTTCAACGCGTCATTAGCCATGAGATGAGACGCATACAAAAGGCGCGTGAGTGGTTTCTTTTAGGGCAATTGTTCAACGAAACAGGTCAAAAGGCAGAAGCTTATAAGGCATTTCAGCATGTGGTTAGACTCAATCCACCTTATGATTTGGCTTTTAATGCACGCATAGCTATGACAGAAGTGGTCGACGGAAAGCCCAAACAATTGATTGCAAAGCTTCGACACATGGCGTCATCTGACAATAACAAGGAATATTTAGACCAGGTTTATTACGCTATTGGCAATCTCTTCTTGTCACAAAAAGACACACTTCATGCCATTGGAGCCTATGAAAAAGGCAGTGAACTCAGTACACGTAACGGCATAGAAAAAGGTGTTTTGCTGCTTAAACTCGGTGACCTCTACTGGCAACGGAATAAGTTTGGCGATGCAAAACGATGTTATGATATGGCCATAGGACTATTGGATAAGGACCGGAAAGACTATCAACAATTGGCCGAAAGACAACAAGTGCTCGAACAACTTGTACCTTATACCGATGCCGTTGAACTGCAAGACTCTCTTCAACTGCTTGCAAAGATGTCGGAACACGACCGCAATGTAGCCATCGACCGCGTGATTTTAGCCCTTAAACGCAAGGAGAAAAAGGCACAAAATGGCGTTTCATCTATCGCTAATGGAGGTGAGATGACGGCACAAAACCCTACAAATGCAACCTTCTACACGCCGACTTCGGCAGATAACAACAATCAACAAGCCACGTGGTATTTCTATAATCCCATGACCGTTGCACGTGGAAAGGAGATGTTTCAAAGGCGTTGGGGCAAGCGAGATAACATTGATAATTGGCAAAGAATCAATAAAACGGTCGTTGCGTTACCAACAAATGATACTGCGGATAGCCTCGAACAGCGAGATGAAACGCCACAAAAAGTGAACGACCCTGCGTCAGATCCTCACCAAAGAGCATACTATCTGCGCCAGATTCCGTTGACTTCTGCTCAGTTAGCTGCCAGTAACAAGGTGCTCGCTGATGGGCTTTTTCACAGCGGAATCATCTTTAAGGATCAGTTAGATAACCTTGATCTCAGTGAGAAAGCATTGCTTCGACTCATCCAACACTATCCAAACTTTGCACACATTGACGAGGCTTTCTATCACCTTTACTTGCTTTATGCAAGGCGAAATGACTTTACACATGCCGAAGAATACCTCACTCGCCTGCGCCGAGAATGTCCAAAAAGCCAATGGACTGCCTTGCTTAACGACCCCTATTATCAGGAAAATGCGCGTTTTGGAAAGCATATCGAAGACTCACTCTATGCTGCTTCCTACACCGCTTTTAACGAATCACGCTACCATGAGGTGTTAGCCAACGCCCAATTGTCGGCAAAACGTTTCCCCAAGGGAGCCAATCGCGATAAATTTTTGTTCCTTTCGGCACTGAGTAAACTTAATGATGGCGATGCAAAAGGATGCTTGCAAGACCTCAACACGTTACTATCCACTCATCCAGAAAGCCGACTTGGCGAGATGGCGGGCATGATAATCAATGGTGTAAAGGCTGGAAAGACCTTGCATGGGGCTAAGTTTGACATGACAAATGTATGGAAACGACGCAGTGAAGTGCTCAACGATAGCGACTCGATTCAGTCGGTTAAGTTCAACACTGAACGCAATGTGGGCTTTGTTTACATGTTGGTTTACCATCCCGATTCCGTCAATGAACATCAACTTCTCTTTGCTTTGGCAAAGTATAACTTTACGAGTTACCTTGTCAGAAACTTCGATATACAGATTGAAGACGCACAGGGCATGCACAGAATGATGGTGAAAGGGTTCCAAAACTATGACGAAGCATTACAATATGCACGTCAGTTGCATCGCCAACAAAGCATCATGCAGCTCACGAAAAGGGCGCGACCATTTATTATTAGTGAACAAAACATGGAACTCTTAGGCCGACAATACAGCTACGATGACTATAGTTTGTTCTATCAAAAGCATTTCGCGCCACTGCGAATCAGTACGCTTCAGCTGCTAACAGAGCCTGTTCCATCGACAATAATGGCGCCCGAAAAGCCGCAAACTGCCGAGGAAATAGACCGCGAACTCGATCGAATCATTCAGCAGGATAAGGATGTTTATCCCATTGACACGGTGATAACGCCTGCTGTAAAGGGGCAAAATGCCGGACAAGGTCAGCATCAAAAGCAGCCCACCAAGCCCGAAAAGGCACATAAACCAGCACCGGTGAAGAAGCCGGCAACACCAGTTAAGCCGGTTAAACCGCTTGACTTAGACGATGAATATTATGATTTAGATGGATTCTAACTATGAGTAATGGAAAATTATTGTGGGTAGATGACGAGATAGATCTATTGAAAGGTCACATCATCTTTCTCGAAAAGAAAGGTTATCACGTAGTAACGATGAGCAATGGTGTTGATGCTATTGAGCTTTGTCGTACGGAATCGTTTGACCTTATCTTGCTCGATGAGATGATGCCAGGCCTTACTGGCATCGAAACGCTACAGAGAATAAAAGACGTTCTGCCTGAAACGCCTGTGGTAATGGTAACAAAGAGCGAGGAAGAAGATATCATGAATCAGGCTATTGGGCGTAAGATTGCCGACTATTTAATAAAGCCTGTAAACCCTAATCAGATTCTAATTGCGCTGAAAAAGAATATTCATCATCGCGACATTATAAACGAAGTGACGCAAAGCGGCTATCAACAGGACTTTCAAAAGATTGCACTTCAAATTGCAGATTGCAAGCGTTGGAGTGACTGGATGGCCGTTTATCGGAGATTAGTGAAGTGGGAATTAGAGCTAAGTACAGCCGAAAACCACATGACAGAGGTGCTACAGACGCAAAAGGCTGACGCTAACCATGGCTTTGCCAAGTACATTAAACAGCATTACTTAGCTTGGATGAATGGAGAAGAAGACCATCCTTTGATGAGCAATGAGGTCTTTAAGCGTGTGGTTTTCCCGCTCTTGGATAAGCAAGAAAAGGTGTTTTTGCTTGTGATTGATAACTTTAGGTATGATCAATGGCGTGTATTGGCTGCCGAACTTGCCGAGAGTTACGACATCGAAGAACAGCTTTACATGAGTATTTTGCCTACTGCTACCCAATATGCGCGCAACAGTTTATTCAGCGGTTTGATGCCCGACGAGATTCAACGGCTTTTCCCTGACCTTTGGGTAGATGAGGAAGAGGCCGATGGAAAGAATCTACATGAAGAGGCATTGATAGCGGGTTTGCTTGCGCGTTACCGCAGAAAACATCGCTTTAGCTATCATAAGATTAGCGAATCTCAGTCGATTGATCAGCTGTTGAGCCACTTTTCAGAACTTCAACACAATGATTTCAACGTGTTAGTCGTTAACTTTATTGACATGCTTTCACATGCACGCACCGAGTCACGCATGGTGCGTGAGTTGGCAAACAATGAGTGCGCATACCGCAGTATCACACAAAGTTGGTTGCGATATTCGGGAATTGCCGAACTGTTTCGCCTGCTCAGCCGCACCGATTGCCGTGTGATTGTCACCACAGACCATGGGAGTATTCGCGCCAATCGGCCGATAAAGATTGTTGGAGACCGCAATACGAACACGAATTTACGCTATAAGTTGGGCAAGAATCTTAACTATGAATCGCGTCAAGTGTTTGAAATCAGCAAACCACACGAGGCACATCTGCCTGCGCCCAACCTCTCAACATCGTATGTTTTCGCCCTTGGCGATACATTCTTTGCCTATCCCAACAACTACAACTATTATGTGTCATACTATAAAGACACGTTCCAACATGGTGGCGTTTCAATGGAAGAGATGCTTATTCCGATAGGCGTGATGCGGGGAAAAGCAACAGAAAATATTTAGAAATCAAATTCATGAGAATCTTCTCTGCATGCCTTGGCATGACAAAAGGAGATTATAAAGTAAACAATATGGAAATAAAAATCAAATCATTAGACAACATCCGTGAGGCCGCTAAAGCCTTTTTGGATGGTATGGGAACGGGTAAAGTCTTCGCGTTCTATGGCAAGATGGGCGCAGGAAAGACTACTTTCATCAAGGCAATCTGCGAAGAATTGGGAGTAACCGATGTGATTACATCGCCTACTTTCGCTCTTGTCAACGAGTATACTGCGGCAGATGGCAGTCCCATTTATCATTTCGACTTCTACCGAATCAAGAAACTTGACGAGGTGTATGACATGGGATATGAAGATTATTTCTATGGAGGTAGCCTCTGTTTCCTTGAATGGCCCGAGCTTATTGAAGAGATATTGCCCGAAGATGTGACTAAAGTTACGATTACAGAAGAGGCTGATGGCAGCCGAAAGGTAGTGTGGTAAGGCGCTATGACCATGTGCCCAACGCCATGATGTGAGTGAACATGGGATGCAAATCTTTCTTGTTTGCATCCTGTGTCCTCGTATTTTATAACACAAGCTACGGCATTTTTAACTGAGAAATACAGGCTATGGAATCCTATTCTTGTAAAGTTTATTCGTCGTTTTTTAACATTTCAAGATACGATCAAATAGAAATTTGAACGCCCTTTGAATGCTTGTTTTTCATGTTTTTAAGATGATTGTTGCATGAAAACCATGAGATTGCAATGTAATCTCATGCAGATTACACGATGAAGTCAGGCTTTTCGCCTTATGAAATGAAGCATATTATGGCCTTATTCCATACAGATTACACGATATTTTTATGCTATTTCACAACACATTTCGATACTAAGCGCGTAAGGTTTTGATAGTCAATAATTTTCAAACTGCCCAAAAACTGCGCATTATTGCTATCAGTTTGAACTTCGTTTCAAATAAGCTCGTTTTCAGAAAGCATTTGTAATGATAATTCGTTACATTCAAAGCACAAAAAGAAGTGTGATTCATTTTGAGCATTTAGGATGCAAAAGGTTAGACTTTTCCTTATTAAAACCATTGGCAATCACCTCATATATGCACCTTTTCCACTAAGAAATATACGCTGAAAGCAAAGGGGTTGCACCACAAATATTATGCCTTAAGAAGTTGACTTTTTGAGGATGATAAGCCACTTTGCTTTCAACAATAATGGCAAAGCAGTGTTGTTACGATAAAAATCATATCAGTTGCCCGGCACGTCTCACGGCTTTTGGCTGCCGAAAACATTGCCATAGCAATGAAAGGCGTGTCATGCGAAAGCGCCTTTTAGGATAATGGAGCGTGCTGGGCAGCTGAATTGTGTGTGATGTTGCGCGAATTTATCACGCAACATCATTCGTTATTCAATGGTCCACGTGTCGTTTGTTTCGAGCAACTCCGTGAAATTATGATATTTCTTTCGGCCTTTCACCTCATCAATCTGGCTGTAAATGCACGACTCATAGGTAGGCGCTTCGACATCACGGATAACACCCAAGGCTACGGGAAAGCCGTGTTCATTGTCCATCATGGCAAGTTTCAGCTGCAAAGTATTGTCTTCACAATGGGCATCATGAATGAGAATATCTTCTTCTTTGACGCCATTTTCACCGATTTTCACTACTTTCAATCCGAAGCCTTCTTGCATAAGACCAAACTCTTTGTCTTTACCGAAGCGCATAGGTTTGCCATGTTCCAAATAGATGGCATGCTCACTACGACCTTCACGCGTATAGATGGGGGCGTAAGCGCCGTTGTTAAAGATCATACAATTCTGCAAAACTTCGCACACCGAGGCCCCTTTATGGCGCTGAGTTGCCTTGAGCATTTCGACAGTGTGTGTGCCATCGTTAGCTACTGTGCGTGCAAAGAAGCGACCACGAGCACCAAAAGACAGTTCAGCTGGACGGAAAGGGTCTTCTACAGTGCCGTAGGGACTCGACTTAGAAACAAAGCCTCGCGGTGAGGTTGGAGAGTACTGACCCTTTGTTAAGCCATAGATTCGGTTGTTAAGCAATACGATATTGATGTCAATATTACGTCTTAGCGCGTGTATAAAGTGGTTACCGCCGATGGCAAGTCCGTCACCATCGCCCGAGATTTGCCACACTGTGAGTTGCGGATTGGCTACTTTCACGCCCGTAGCTATGGCAGCTGCCCGCCCATGTATTGTCTGCATAGCATATGTATTGACATAGTAAGAGAGACGACCACTACAACCTATGCCCGAGATAACAGCGGTTTCATGGGGTGGTATGCCCAATTCGACCATTGCTTTATGCATTGAAGCCAAGAAGAAATGGTCTCCACAACCAGGACACCAACGTGGCTTTCCTTTCTTAAAATCATTTATTTTGTATTCCATGGGATTCATTTATTCGTCTATAATCTGTTGAAAAGCTTTAGAAAGTGTGTCAACCATGAAAGGTTGTCCTTTCACTTCATTGTATTGTCTTGGGCAGAAGTTGTCGATTTTCATGCGTAAGTAGCCTGCAAACTGACCCGCATTTTGTTCTGCAACAACCACTTTTGGATAGGCTTTAAGTACAGTTGAGGTGTTCTTGGGTAGCGGATTGATGTATCGGAAGTGAGCAAGTGCGACCTTCTTTCCTTTCTTTCGCAGCTCTTCCATAGCCGTATAGAGATGTCCAAACGTACCCCCGAAGCCCACAATCAATAGGTCTGCATCGTCTTTATCACCCAAAACCTTGAGATCAGGAACAGGAATGCGCGCCACTTTCTCGGCTCTTAACTTCGTCATGAGATGGTGGTTTTCGGCTTTATTCGATATAACTCCGGTGTCACTATCCTTTTCCAATCCACCAATAACATGCTCATAGCCTTCCATTCCGGGTGTAGCCCAATAGCGAACAATCGTTTCCGGGTCGCGCAAATAAGGGGTATAGGCCTCTGAAGTGTTAGGTTTGACAAGGTGAGGATGTATCTCTGGCAAGTCGTTTACATTCGGAAGACGCCATGCTCCCGAACCATTTGCAATGTAAGCATCACTTAACACGACGACAGGTGTCATGTGTTCGACAGCCATCTGACAGGCATTATAAGCTGATTGGAAGCAATCGGTGGGCGAAATTGGGGCAATCACGGGCATGGGACTATCCCCGTTGCGACCAAACAACACTTGAAGCAGGTCGCTTTGTTCGGTCTTTGTCGGCAAGCCTGTAGACGGTCCACCGCGTGTAACATCAATAACAACGAGCGGAAGTTCGTCCATTACCGCCAAGTTCATAGCCTCTGATTTGAGACAAATGCCTGGACCTGAGGTGGAAGTAACGCTTAGTGAGCCTGCAAAAGAAGCTCCGATAGCCGTCGAGCAGGCTGCTAACTCATCCTCACATTGCATAGTTACAATACCAAGTGACTTGTGTTTGGATAGTTCAATAAGGATATCTGTGGCGGGAGTAATGGGATAACTGCCAAGAAAGAGTTGCATTTTAGCTTTCTCTGCGGCTGCAATCAGCCCATAAGCCATGGCTTTATTGCCCGTGATATCCATGTATCGGCCGGGCTTTTTGTGGATAGATTCAATGCGATATGTGGCAGGAACCGACGCATGTGTATTGTGTCCGTAGTCGTATCCAGCATGAAGTACACGGATGTTACACTCTGCAATCTGTGGCTTATCTTTGAATTTATGCGCAATATACTCTACAACTTTCGTGCGACTTCGGTTGAATAACCAGCAAACGATGCCCAAAGCAAACATATTTCTGCATTTCAACACCGTCTTGGGATCAACATTTTCGCCCTTCAAACAAGCCTTTACCATCGATGTTATGGGGCAAGCTACGACGTGATCAGGGTTGATACCGAGTTCCTTTAGATAGTTATTCGTTTGGAATTCGGCTTTACGTAGGTCGTCTTCTCTAAACGAATCAATGTTCAAAATGATAGTAGCTGAGGGCGAAGCATACTGGATTTGCGTCTTCAAAGCAGCCGCATTCATAGCCACTAATACGTCACATTGGTCGCCAGGAGTAAGCACTTCATCGTCTCCAATCCTTACTTGATACCCACTAACTCCAGTCAAAGAGCCTTGTGGAGCGCGTATATCTGCGGGATAATCTTGAAGAGTTGAGATACTGTTTCCAGCCGTTGCAGACACTAAGGAGAATATGTTTCCGGCAAGTTGCATGCCATCTCCCGAGTCACCTGAAAAGCGGATGACTACTTGTTTGAGTTCTTTTATTTCGAGTCCTTTCATGGATTAATAGATAATGTCGCCTCAAATATATGGTAATTAAATTAAAAAAGCAAGAAAAAACACAAGAAAATGGAAAATATTTTCTTTGCGTTCATCTTGCCTTTTATAGGAGTATTGCATCTTATAGGATGCAAAGTGTAAGATTATATGTCTTTAATCGTCAAGTTATATGACTTCCATAGTCATGCTAATGTCGTTGATTGGTCGATCGTTTCGATTGGTTTTAGCTTGTTGGATGCGTTCAACAACGTCTAAACCCTCAACAACTTCTCCGAAAACGGTATATTGATTGTCGAGAAAAGGAGTGCCCCCTATTGTGGAATATGTTTTGATTTGTTGGGCAGAAAACGTCAAAGGGTGTTGTTTACAATAACTTTTTGCTTCATTAATGAGTTGTTCATGCAGTTCAAGTAGACGCTCATGATCTCGGTTTCTGCGTAGTTCCATGGTCTCATCTCTATGAGATTTGAGCAACGATTGAAACTCTTTCTGCTCTTGTTGCATGTTCAATTGGCGCTCTATTTGTTTGAGTTCATTAGATGAATAGCATTTACCCCAGACGATATAAAACTGACTTCCGCTGCTCTCTTGTGTTGGATTGACGTCATCTCCGAGTCGAGCTGCACATAAAGCACCGCGTTTATGGAAGCATTTTTGCATGGAAAACTCTGCTGGAATGGTATAATCGGGGCCACCACTACCTAAGTTTTTATCCATGGATGCACCCTTACTATCGGGGTCTCCGCCTTGAATCATAAAGTCTTTGATAACGCGATGGAAGAGCGTTCCATTGTAAAAACCTTCTTTTACGAGCTTAATGAAGTTATCACGATGCTGGGGTGTCTCATCAAAAAGACGCACAATGATATCTCCTTCGCTTGTTTTGATTTTAATATTCATAATGATGTATTGCTTGTTATGTTGCACATTTTGTTATGACTTGAAGTCTCTGGTCTCCACCTTATTTATATATGGTGTGCTGGCGACTGATATTTCATGTTATGAACCGACAGAAAT
>ERZ773265.817-NODE-817-length-17947-cov-17.586184_pt1 | contig 17947 bp, 10 predicted proteins | sample MGYA00580512_ERZ773265 | MGnify/ENA primary metagenome ERZ773265 (study PRJEB29015, sample SAMEA2738169) | human oral metagenome | biome: human oral; feature: human-associated habitat; material: saliva | place: China | collected 2183 ... | reverse complement strand
CCAGGACACGCCGAACCCCGCATACCACCCCCACACCCTCAATTATGAAGAGCCGTTTATCTCTGATGGATTGACGTAACTAATCTTGATTACAGCCTGGACTTGACTCTGATGCTTTTTTGCCCAATCCAGTGGGCGTAACATGATCAGTGTCGCTGTGGCTAGTTTAGCCGCATTTTGATCAATAAGATGGCTTGGGTTGGCGAATGAAGATCCGACTATCATGCCATCAGCTTCATGTTCTGCCAGTACGAGAGAAGCCATTTCAATAGATCTGGCGAAAGAAAATCGGCCGCCATCGATTACGCAGCTAGGTCCCTGGTAATCAAACATATTGGCTACTCGGCCTGAAACTATGTTGTCCATATAGCCAGGCAGTGCAGCTTCTACGGTGTTGCCTATTGATGTAAGCACGCGATTACTAAACCAAGTTTGTAGTTCGTAACGTAGATCGCTAGGGATTTCGGCATGGTCAATGGCGTGAAGGAGCTCGGGAAGACGTATACGTAATTCTCTACGGGCTCCTACTGCCAATCCTGAAGGCTGTCCGAGAAAGATACCAAAAATCTCTTTAGAATCAGAGCCTAGTTCGTTCTGTAGATCCTTAGCCGCCAAAACAGCCAGTCTTTGAGCAACGTCCATGTGAGGCAAAAGTACTGGAGGGGTGCGGAAAACTTTCCAATCAGCCTCCATTGAATCCTCAAGCAGTGTACGTGGTGGATTACATTGTGTTTGAGCTACGCATTGCACTGCGAGGTATAGCACGTTTTCATCGCTAGAATCTTTACGCCGTTTTTCGAGTTGGTGGTCCTCTGTGTACTGTTCAACAACTACTGACGAGTTAATACCTCCAAAACCAAAAGCGTTAATTAAAGCTCTGCGTGGATGATCTTCGGACTTTGGCCATGGAACAGGGACAGTATGCAACTGTAGAAGCTCAGGGTGCTCAGTTATTAGAGGGTGAGGTGTAGTAACTCCGTGGGTCGGCAAATATTGTTCATGCCTAAATGATTCCAACACTGAAAGCAGATTTGATGTGCCTGCCGTTGGGAAACCATGACCAATTAAATTTTTAATAGATCCTATAGACACAGGACTAGTGCGTTGTCCTGTCAACATTTTTATAATCGCCGTTAACTCGGAAGTGTCTCCGGCAGGTGTACCCGTTGCGTGGGTCTCAATATAGTCAATTCCAGCTGAGGTGATTCCTGCCTGCTCTAAAGCGCCACGCATTGCGCGTTGTTGGCCTTTAGGATTAGGGGCGTAAATTGCTTTTCCGCGCCCGTCACTTGTTGAATATGAACCTGTAATGACACCACTAACGGGGTAGCCGTGTTGTCTCGCATATGAAAGTGTGCATAGCAATACTGCTGCTGCACCTTCCGCAGGTACGAGACCACTTGCATTTGCGTCTAGCGGTCTTGCGGGCTCGTCACTCAGGCCGCCTATTTTGGCGAAACTAACGTTACCAGTAATAGACATGTTAGCCATTGCGCCAACTGCCATTACTAGCGGTTTTACGTGAGTGTGCAGATATCTGGCTGCAAGATCAACGATAAGTAATCCTGATGCACATGCACCATCAATCACTATGGGATCATTGGACATACCCAATAACTTTGCTGGAAGCTGTGCCAGGTCAGAAGGAGAATTCTTTGTTTCTGAAGCATTGTTACGAGTCAGAATCACAGAATCTATCGCGTGTTGAGTGGCGTCTAGAGTGTCTTTCCCTAATGTTTCTGTGCGCTCATTAAGGATCTCTCTACTTATTTCTGATAGAGCCTGATCTCCGAAAGCTTCATCAGCCAGCATATTGCCAACAAATAAACGACACTTAGTTAAGTCAGACTTATTGATACCGGCTTCAGTAATCGCTTGAGAAGCGGTGTCAATAATCATTTTCTGGGTACGGTTTAGGCGGGTCTCAGTCGAAGGAGAGGCATAGTTATCATAATTAGTGATAAAACCGCCAATACCGCAATAGGTCTTATCAACTACACTACGGTCAGAATCTACGTAGTTGACGTTTGTACCCCAGCGCTCAGGTGCAGGTGGGTGTATTCCACTTTGACCTTCAACTATTGCATTCCAAAGTTCTTCAGGGGAACATGAATGCGGGGGGAGTATACATCCGCTCCCAATAATTGCAATTGGTTCAAAATCTGCCATCAGTACTCCTTTGAGGGAATGACACTGTCAGCTGACGTAATGATGTTATGCTTTTGTTCTACCGGACCTAGGAAAGTAAGTCGTACTTCGTCTGCTTGGCATAGTAGATAGCCATTAGCATCAATAATTTCGATGCTAACGTTGACACCTTTCTCGTCTTCGGCCAGAAAAACCATCTTTCCATAGCATACTTCTCCAGCTGCCGGGCAACGGAACTGACGAGCACCATGGATCTGTACCGGCACTACGTGACGGCCCCAGCGTTGAAATTCTCGCATCAACGCCATTCTGCCAACGTTGTCTATCAATAATGGGCAACAGAGGAATTGTGGATTACGCACATCACTGAAAAGCCCTGGTACAGACGGTACAATAAATTCTCCTATCGCGCAGTTATCTCCAGTTAGGTTTGCCACACGCATATACCGGAAAGTCGGCCCAAAACTAATGAAATGTTCCGTCCTTGCATGGTAACGAGCAATATCGATAAGTGTCCCTTTTTCAAATAGGCTGTCTGGATTCCAATCTGCCTTATATGATTCGGGGGCTTTATCCAATAATTTGAAAGTAGCCGTTGAATGAGTGCGGTGGGGGATTAGGACCCGGCCATCTGGGGCCTTGAAGGTTGAATACAGTTCAGTTGTGATGACCTGACTACCCTTCCGGTCTGTGCGAAGGGCTTCGATAGTGATAGGTACTTCGTCGTTATCACGGCATTTAAGGAACGTTTTAAGTTCCAACTCTTCGAGTTCGACACCAAGCCGTTTCACATTAGATAGGCATGAAGCGGCTTCAATCTGAGTTTCTAGATGAAGTACTCCAGGAAAAGTCGTAACTCCCTTTACCCGGTGATCAGGCAGATATAGGTCACGATCATATCGAAGCATGCGATGTGCAACAAGCGCGTTTTCTCCCCGTTTATCAACGCTATCTAGCATTGGATAGTGCGGTTTGTCTAAGACGGTTCCCGCAGAGTCGATAGGTGAGGCTAGCTCCATATCCGCATCTAGTGAATCCAACTGTCCTTGTGGCTGATTTGAGCCTAATGCCCCCATGATCAATACCTCAGGATCTGCGGTTCCTAGTGCAAGCTCATCAAGGAAGAATTCTGTTCCTACCTTAACTGGAATATACTCCATTCCACGCTCTTGTTTCTGAACAGCAATTACCTGTGGGTGAGCTGCCATGCCTACTTGGCTCCAAGCTGACCATTCCATAGTAACGAATGGGATTTTCTGGTTAGCTGGCGTATTCATTGGAATCGTATGTGAAAGTGCAGAAAGTGTGGCTGCAGCAGCAGTGTAGTCTACCTGCCCGTCCATACCGAAGCGTCCAGATACTGACCCAAAGGAAATGAATGCGGTCAGCGACGGTTCGTCTTTAGTGGCCTGGTACAAGTTAATAAAACCGCCAAGTTTTACTGCGATACTCTTTTGGGTGCGACTTAATGTTTTACCAGGTAGCCTGCCGAACGATTCCAGTCCAGCAGCATGAACTACCAATGAGAGATTTCCCCATTGTTTACGAGCCTTGCGTACCGCATTGTCAGTAGATTGAGCATCTGCGATATCACAAGGAATATAATGTAGATTGCTTCGCGTGGATATAGCGGTCTTAAGGTTATTCGCCAAAGTGCGGATATGGCTTATCCTGTTATATTCCTCAGATAGCTCAATGGCTCCGAGCGAGGGATTATTCCTTTTAGATTCACGGAAGAAGTCAGCCTTTGCTTTATTCCATTCTTCTTCACTTAAGTGGAGCCAATCCTTCGCCTGAGGGTCATTTATGTCTGAGCGTCCAGTGATCACTACATTGATCTGTGGCTGTTCGTCAGCAAGAGCTTTTGCGCATTCCAAGGCAATACCTCGGGACCCACCGGAGAAGAAGGCTACAGTCCCTGCTGGTAGCTGCTTTCTGATAGAGTATTTCTGCCTTGTTCCCAAGGGAATTACGCGAACCACATGACGGCAGCCATGTAGGTAGCCCATTTCGCAATCCTGATCTTGATAATAATGACGTACTTCGTCCAGAATAGCTTTCGGAGTGTCAGTATAAGAATCTACATCAAGGGTTTTGACTTTTAGATTATTCAATTCCTTGCCAAGACTCTTATAGAACCCTGAGGCTAATGTATCAACAGGATCGCCACTTCCTGTGGTTCCCACTCCTGAGACACCACCTGCGCCGGTGACTGACAACCACGCGATATTTCCCTCTATCTGTTCGATAAGCGGATAAAGAGACTGGGATAATTTAAATATTTGTGCGTATTTCTCTTGGGCTGTGTCCAACCATGCATCTGTCTGCTCTCCGAATGCTGGACTGCTGCTATTTAGAGAGTGGCAATCCAAAATCATCTGGATCGTTCCGAATTCTGCAGTGGGATAACCTCCGCCACTAATGAGCTTGTCTGCAGTAATGGTGTGCATAGTGCGGAAAATAGGTTGGAGCGTTTGTTGGATAGAAGAATCCAATACCTGGTTACCAGATTGAATGAATAAGCAGGAAGAATTAGACCAATCGGTTACTCCTAAATCGATAGAGAGCGGTTTGTCGATGATCTGAGGGATAAACCGTTTCACATTAGAAACAGATTCACCAGAATGAAATTCTTCAGTGTTAGTTTGTTCTTCCTTTTGCAGCCTAGAACTAGCAGCTGCTTGTTTAATGCAGTCGACAATCTGACGTAGCGTGTGTGCTTGGGATAGATCCAGGGACTCAGGTTGCACGCCAATTTGTTCAGCTACTGTCCCCAGTGCTTGCATTTGTTTGACTGAGTCAATACCAAGATCGGCTTCAAGGTCCAGGTCTGGGCTGATGACCTCAGCAGGATAACCAGTAACCTCACATATGCTTTGCAGAAGGAGAGTATCTATATTTGAGATATAGTCGTCACTACTATTATCATTTTCTAATGCAATAGTGTTACTGGTGCTCTCTATCGAGATTTGCTGCTTGTCGGTGGGGGGAGTATCTGATTGGATAGAGGACAATGCGTTGGATAAATCATTCAGCGTGTGTGCTTGGGATAGATCCAGGGACTCAGGTTGCACGCCAATCTGTTCAGCTACTGTCCCCAGTGCTTGCATTTGTTTGACTGAGTCAATACCAAGATCGGCTTCAAGGTCCAGGTCTGGGCTGATGACCTCAGCAGGATAACCAGTAACCTCACAGATTGCATCTAGAAGTACATTCCGCAAGTCACTTGCCGTCACCTTAGAGGTATGAGGGGAAGACGTAGAAGGCTCAGGTGCAGCATTTTGTCTGCTTTCTTGTGTGTCATAAAGCCACTGCAGAGCCTGAATTCGATCAATGGTTTTAGCTCCACCATTGGGTCCGTAGTCAAGACCGAATACCTTTGCTTCACCACCACGTACTTGATCTGCGATTAGGTTGGTGATTATACGTTTGGGCCCCATGTCTACGAATAGCTTCGCCCCCATAGATAGGCAGGAAGTAACAGAATCGCGAAAGTCAAAGGGAGTAACTAATTGTCCAGCAAGCAGTTGCGGCATATGTTCTATATCGCTGTCTTGCAGGGGTCCCTGAGTGATTGTCGAGATGACCGGAATGTTAGGCTTACGCCATTGATAATTCTCCAACTTGCGCTTGAACTCCATTAGGACAGGCGAAAGTACAGGGCTATGAAATCCCACAGGGATTGGGAGTATAGAGCTCTCTATCGACTCGGCGGCTAAGCGTTCCGTAACACGAACGACCAAAGCTTTGACACCCGAAATAACAAGTTGTTTGTCGGAGTTGATGATTCCAATAGAAAGTGGCCCCTGACAGGATAACGCGGTTACGATGGCCTTGATTCTATGCATGTCATGAGTGCTACGTGGTAATACAACCGCCATCGCTCCGCGCATACTATAGGGAATAGAATCAATGGTTTCTGCGCGATCCATTACTGCTGATAATCCATCGTCGAATGTAATGGCATCAGATGCGATTAATGCGCTGTATTCTCCCAAGCTGTGTCCCATGAGCATCGAAATGGGGATGCCGGCAGATTTAAGAACAGCGAACATGGCCAGAGAAGCCGTTACGATAGCAGGCTGCATGACTGTAGGCATAGTCAGGCGGCTGTCTTTTCCAGAATTTACTGTTGTAGAAAGGGGCTCTCCGTAGCGTTCTTTGTATAGGCTATCGGCTTGAGCTATAACTTGTTGGGCTTCTGGGAAATTAGACAGGTATCCTTGAAACATGTTGATGCTTTGACTGCCATGTCCAGGAAAACAAGCTGCAATATCAATGATGGGATTGTGGGGATCTTCCACTAATGCGTTAGCTAGCAGAAGACGATTCGCCATGTCGGTACTCATGATAGATATTTCTTTCTACTGTGGAAGAATGTTTCAGTTGTGTTTGGGCAGAGTGACCCAGCACAGCAGCGCGAATGCTAGAGACAAGCCAGAAGCAATCCAGCAGGCAGCGTGTGTGGCGCTCATGAAACTAGTTTCGATAGCTTGCTGTGCGCTGTGGCGGATGGCTACTGGTAAATGCGGCAGTATTGAATGCGCTGCCATCACAGAATCTTGAGCAGCTTTTGTTACAGCAGCTGGGATATGCAGGCTAGACAAGGCATCTGCGAGCTTGTCGGGATAGACCGAGACAATCGCGGAACCCATAACGGCCACGCCCAAAGTGCCGCCAATCTCGCGGATTGTGTCATTTACTGCTGAAGCCGCGCCGGTTGAGCTTTCTGGAACCGTGCTCATTAAAGCATCCGTTGCGGGCCCTTGAACCAGGGCGATGCCGGCCGCCATAAGCGCCATGGTTGGCACAACCGCCAACCAATAGTTGCAGTGGGCGCCAACTTGCGTAACCACAAACATGCTTGCTGAGAGGAAAACTAATCCCACTGTTACTACCACGCGGTGCCCAAAACGTTTAGCTAGCTGTGTAGCAAGTGGGGCCACAGCAGCCATAACTACTGCGAAAGGCAAGGTTGACAAGGCGGTTTTTAGTGCGCTGTAGCCGCGTAAAGCCTGGAACCATTGGGTGGTGATAAAAATGAATCCAAACAAGCAGAAGAAAGCGATGCAAATTGCGCAGGTACTGCTGGTGAATATGGCGCGGCGGAAGAGTGAAACATCAATGAGGGGAGCTGGCGTGCGCCACTCAACTGCCGCAAACATTGCCAATACGAGTAGGGATACACAAATGCCGCCAATAACCTGCCAAGACAGCCAGCCATAAGTTGGGCGCTCAATAATTGCCCACACTAGCAGTCCTACACCGGTAACTGACAGTACTGTGCCGGGGAAATCGAATTTTTCGCTGTGGAATGTCCGTGACTCTGGCACTGCTGTCACAATGCAAGCCAAGGCCACTACGCCAATAACTGCGCACACCCAGAAAATGGAATTCCAGGCGTAGTGCTCTAGCAAGATACCGCCGATGATAGGCCCTAAAGCGATACCTACACCGGATGTGGCCGCCCATAGGCCAACAGCTAAGCTGCGGTATTTGGAATTTTCAAAGATAACGATGATCAGCGACAAGGTTGCCGGATAAATCATGGCGGCGCTGACTCCTAGCGCCACGCGCAGTGCTACCAACTGCCATAAAGCCCAGGAAAAAGCGGCGCCGGCGGAGAATAGGGTGAACCCCACCAAGCCGATCAGTAGCATCCGCCTGCGTCCCCAGCGGTCACTTAGTTTTCCGGCCGGCAGTAGCAGAGCAGCAAAAGACAAGGTGTAGGCATCTACCACCCATTGCAAATCCGTTGATGAGGCCTTTAGGGCCTCACTTAGCGTAGGGATCGCCACATTGACGATGGTGTTGTCCATGACAACCAGCAACACCACCAGGCATAGCGCAGTGAGCGCTACCCATTTATTTGCGCGCTGCGGTCTGCTCTGCGTGCTGGAGCTAGCTGGCAGTGACTGCATAGATTGCATATTGATGTTCCTCTAATGTGAAACAACGTTATCTTTAGGTGAAACAATACTCCTCTTTGTCTGGTGTGGTAACTGGTTAGTTGATGAAGCACGCAACAGTTAGCGGCTGGATGGTCCGACAACTGTCTTGGTGGGCAGTTCGGCAGGTCAATTTTGCGGGCTGGTTTGGCAAGTGGCTGTGTAAGGCGGCAGTTTTATGCGGCGCGTCGGCACATATATAGGGTGAAGACGATATCCTTACCTTGAGGGCGGCTATCGCTGGGGTTGAGGTTAGCCTCGATCTGACGTAGACGCTCTTAAACCCAGTAGTCGCCCGCTTCCCCACGGCGTCCACAAACTTGTTTCGGTCTGCCTGCAAGAATGGAAATAACAGCATGCGTAAATTGGTTGCTGCCTCGCTCAGCGTGGCTACCTTACTGGTGGCCGGCGGGTACTACACGCTGCTTGACGCTCTGGACGTGGTACCTGGGTTTGTCACTGCCGCTAGCGTGGATCTTTCTCCTCACCCTTTCCCGACGGCGTCTGGCATTACTCCCACTGCCTCTGGCGTCACGGCACTAAATGCTAATGCGCCCGTTCCTGAAAGCTCGCAGGTACAGTCGCTGATTACTTCCCTAACCTCCAACCCCGCCCTAGCGGGAGGCACTGTTGGGGTAGTGGTTAAAGACTCCCTAACCGGTAAAGACATTGCCTCCACCAACGCCAACTCCGCCATGGTGCCGGCCTCCAGCCACAAAGTTTTGACTGCCGCAGCTGCACTTAGTGCCCTGGGAGCCAGCCACCGCGTACAAACCAGCACCTATCTAGAAGGCTCCACCTTGACCCTTGTAGGTGGGGGAGACGTGCTCCTAGCTGCAGATAAGGGAGACGCCGGCGCCGTCGTCGGACACGCCGGACTAGGCGACCTGGCCCGCTCAACCGCAGCCGCCCTCAAAGCCAAGGGCGTAACCAGTGTAAACGTGACCCTAGACGACACCCTATTTACCGGCGCCACCTGGCACCCCAGCTGGGACAGTGAATACAGCTCCTGGGCCACCCAGGTACAGCCGCTAATGATTGACGTAACCAGCCACTACGGCGGCCCCTACCCGGCAGACCCGGCCATGGAAGCCACCACGGTGTTCATCACCCACCTCAAAAACGCCGGTATCGGCGTGCTAGGCCAGCCCACTCGCGCCCAGCGCGGCGCCAACTCCGCCAAGGTGTCCGCAGTAGACAGCGCCACCCTGGCAGAAATCCTGGGCGTATCACTAACCACCTCAGACAACACCATGACTGAGGTAGAAGGCCGGCTTGTGGCCGTGGCCGGGGGACAAACCGCAGACTTTACCGGCGCCACCAAGGCAGTGTTGGCCCAGCTCAAAAAAGACGGTTACGACATTTCCGGGGTAACCATGGATGACTGCTCGGGCCTAAGCGTCAAAAACCAGGTCAGCCCCAACCTGCTGGCCACCATCATGACCCACGCCGCTGGTAAAGACGGGGTGGGTAACGGTCGCACACTGCTCAGTGACCTGCCGGTTTCGGCCTATAGCGGCACTTTGAAGAACCGTTTCCACAATACTTCCGCTGCTGGTTGGGTGCGTGCCAAGACCGGCTCGCTGTCAGGTGTGCGTTCCCTGACCGGCACTATTGTCACTGCTTCGGGGCGCGAACTTAGCTTCTCAGTGGTGCTTAACAACATTCCAGATGGTCAAGAAGCAACTGCCCTGGCCGCCGTCGACGACGCCCTAATTACTCCGCTGCGTAACCTCTAAGCCGGCTGAACTTTTACAGTTCGCCAGTTGATAAAGAGATAAAAGTGACGGCTGTTGCAGTGGCACAATTAGTAACGAAAGTGGCAATCTAGTATTTCAGTGCCATCTAGCGGTGGAACCCTAACTGCCGCACGCGCCAGGCGCGCAATGGCAACGTCTTCTCCTTGAACGGATAAATATGAACGTTTCTGACATGGGCACCGACCTGGACCGCGTGCTAATCACTGAGGACCAGCTAAACGAGCGCCTAGACCAGATTGCCGCCGAAATCAACGTCGACTATGCCGGCCGCAACCCGCTGCTGCTGGGTGTACTCAAGGGGGCCGTGTACGTAGTCAGTGACCTTTCGCGCCGTCTGAACTTCTCTGCCCAGATGGAGTGGATGGCTGTATCCTCCTACGGCTCAGGCACCAAGTCCTCCGGCGTCGTACGTATCCTCAAAGATATAGACTGCGACGTAACCGGACGTGACATCCTCATCATTGAAGACATCATTGACTCCGGCCTAACCCTATCCTGGCTGGTCAGCAACCTATCTAGCCGTGGCGCTAAGTCTGTTGAGATCGCCACCCTGCTACGTAAGCCCGAGGCTGCCAAGGTGGAAATTAACCCCCGCTACGTCGGCTTCGACATCCCCAATGAATTCGTGGTTGGTTACGGCCTGGACTACGCCGAGCGCTACCGCAACCTACCTTTCGTGGCCACCTTGGCCGAACACGTCTACGGAGGCTGATTAATGCCGAACCAAAGCGAGAAAGACCCCTATAAGCGCAGCACTAAGCCCACCAAGGACTTAAAAGCAGCAGACAAGCATGAACGCGACAAGCGCGACGGTGAGAAAAAAGACGGAGGCCGCCGCAAGCTGCGGCCCATGCACTTGTTCTTGCTGTTCCTGATCTTGGCGGTGCCCGGCTATTGGGTGGTCAACTCGCTGCTCGGCTACTCCACCATTGACACTTCCTCTGGCCTGGCCCTGCTCAAGAGCGCTAAGGGGGTCGAGCGCGTCACCATTATTGACGGCAACCAGGTAGTGCAGGTGCGACTAAACCGCGACTATGTGCGCGCCCCGCGTATTGCTGGGGAAAGCGAATATAACGCCGGTAAACGAGTACAGTTCACCTACGTCACCGCCCAGGCCAAGGAAGTTAACGAGCTAGTTCAAAAAGCCAACCCCAAGGGCGGCTACGACTCGGTTGTGCCCACCACCTCCTGGTGGTCCTCATTCCTGCAAATCCTGCTGCTCTCGGCAGTGTTCCTGGGGGCAATGTGGTTTGTGATGGGGCGGATGCAAGGCGGCTCACGCGGCGGCCTGTTCTCCATTGGCCGCTCTAAATCCCAAATTGGCTCTAAAGAAATGCCTGACGTCACCTTTGACGACGTCGCCGGGGTGGATGAGGCCGTAGAAGAACTACAAGAAATCCGCGAATTCCTCTCTGAACCGGCAAAGTTTAAAGCCGTGGGTGCAAAGATCCCGCGCGGCGTACTGCTTTACGGCCCGCCTGGAACCGGTAAAACCCTGCTGGCTAAGGCCGTAGCCGGTGAGGCCGGGGTGCCTTTCTTCTCTATGAGCGGTTCAGAGTTCATTGAGATGTTTGTGGGTGTGGGTGCTTCGCGTATGCGTGACCTGTTTGAGCAGGCCAAGGCGGCCGCCCCGGCAATTATCTTCGTTGATGAGATCGACGCCGTGGGGCGCTCGCGTGCCTCTGGCGCCACTACCGGTGGTCACGACGAGGCCGGCCAGACCCTCAACCAGATGCTGGTGGAGATGGATGGTTTTGGCACCGGCTCTAACGTGATCGTCATTGCCGCTACTAACCGCCCTGACGTGCTTGACCCGGCCCTGCTGCGCCCGGGACGTTTCGACCGACAGGTGGCCGTGGAGGCTCCTGACATGGCTGGGCGCCTAGCCATCTTGAAGGTGCACGCTAAAGGCAAGCCCATGACCGACGACGTCGACTTGGCCCTGGTAGCTAAGCGAACCCCGGGCTTTACCGGCGCCGAACTAGCCAATGTGCTTAACGAAGCCGCACTGCTAACTGCACGTGCCAACGCTCATATGATCGATAACCGTGCGCTAGACGAGGCCATTGACCGCGTCATTGCCGGCCCGCAAAAGCGCACTCGGGTTATGAATGATCACGAAAAATCTATAACCGCATATCACGAGGCTGGTCACGCCCTGTGTGCGGCGGCCGGGGCCTACTCTGACCCGGTCACCAAGGTGACGATTTTGCCGCGTGGACGCGCCCTGGGCTACACCCAGGTGATGCCCTCTGACGACAAGTACTCGGTGACCCGCAACGAGCTGCTAGACCAGCTGGTTTACGCCATGGGTGGGCGCGCCGCTGAGGAAATCATTTTTGATGACCCCACCTCGGGGGCCTCTAACGACATTGAGAAGGCCACCGCCATTGCCCGCCGCATGGTCACTGAGTACGGCATGAGTGATCTGCTAGGTACCGTGCGTTTGGGTAAGAACGACGACGGCGACGCTATGGCCTCCCTGGGCGGCCCGGGCTACTCTGAGGCGGTTTCCGCACAAATTGATGAGCAGGTGCGCGCCCTGGTAGAGAGCGCTTACCAGGATGCTTTACAGATTTTGGTGCGTAACCGTCCGGTGCTGGACCGTCTAGCTCAGCAGCTGCTGGAGAAGGAAACCATCCTTGAAGGCGAGCTGGCCCAGATCTTCACCCCGGTAGCTAAACAGCCTAAGCGCCCGCGCTGGCATGGCGGTGAGCTGGAGGCCCTAAACGCCCAGGTGGATGCGATTGCTGACCCTGACTGGGAGCAGCTGGAGGCGCACACCAAGGCACAAAAGCAGCTTGAAGCTGGCGCTGAGATTGAGGCGGGCGCAGAGCTAGAGGCCAGCGCTGAGCAGGGGAGTGCTGCTGAAATTAATGCTGAGCCAGCATTTGGGACTGAGTCAGCTGAAACTGAGGAGACCGGCCGTGACTAGCGAGGTAACCGGCGCTGAAACTGGGCAGACGCAAGCGGCGCCGGAAGGTCAAGCTGTGCCGGAAGCCCAAGCAGCGCCGTCGGCCCTGGCCCAGACGCGCCCTTATGACGCCGAGGGCGTGCGCAAAGCCGTATATGACCTGCTGGTAGCCATCGGGGAAGACCCTGAACGTGACGGGCTACGCGAAACCCCCCAGCGCATGGCTCGCGCCTATGCTGAGCTATTCGCGGGCTTAAGCGAAGACCCCGCTCACCATCTGGACAAAGTCTTTGACGTGGGCCATGAGGAAATGGTGCTGGTGCGTGACATCCCCATGTATTCGGTGTGCGAACACCACCTGCTGCCCTTCCACGGGGTGGCCCATGTGGGCTACATTCCCGGCACTGACGGACACGTAACCGGCCTAAGCAAGCTAGCGCGCCTGGTGGAGGGCTACGCCCGGCGCCCCCAGGTGCAAGAACGCCTCACCGCCCAGGTGGCCGACGCTATGGTCGAGCGCCTGCACTGTAGGGGAGTGCTGGTGGTAGTCGAGGCTGAGCACCTGTGCATGTCTATGCGTGGGGTGCGTAAGCCCGGCTCTAACACGGTTACCTCAGCGGTACGCGGCATTATGCGCAATCCAGCTACCCGCGCGGAGGCAATGAGCCTGATTTTAGGGCGCCGGGGCTAGGGACTAGTTGGGCTATAAATGCGACTGCGTGAACTACCTAGATGCCTCGTACTGTGCAGTTCTTGGTGATTAGCGGTCACGGCCCATGCATATTGCAGATACACTTAAGCACGTGAGCGCGCGTCATTATCCTCAGTTACCCGGGTGTAGTCTGCCCAGTGACCGCACCTTGGTGATGGGGGTTTTGAATGTAACTCCCGATTCTTTTTCCGACGGCGGCCGTTGGTACCAGCGTGATGCGGCGTTAAAACACGCTTTAGTTTTGCTAGATCAGGGCGCCGACATAATCGATATTGGGGGAGAATCTACCCGTCCGGGCGCCGCCAAGGTGGATATTGAAGAAGAAACCGCACGTGTTGTGCCGGTAATTGAGGCGCTACTTCAGGTGCGCCCGCAGGCAGTTATCAGTGTAGACACTATCCACGCGGCCACCGCCCTGGCAGCAGTGACAGCGGGGGCCGCCATCGTGAACGACGTTTCAGGCGGGCTAGGTGACCAGGCCATGCACCGCACCGTGGCCAGCACCCAGGCCGCCTACATTTGTCAGCATTGGCGTGGCAATCCCCAGACCATGGACCGCCTAACTGACTACCCCGACGGCGTCGTCGCAGGCGTAATCAGCGAGCTAAACCAGCGCCTAGAGCAAGCCCAAGCAGCCGGGCTAGCCAAAGAACGCATCATTGTGGACCCGGGTCTAGGTTTCGCTAAAACCCATGAACAGTCTTGGCAGCTGCTTGCAGCAACGCAGCGCCTGCAAGAAGAGTTAGCAGCCCCGGTACTAATTGGGGCTTCACGCAAACGCTTTTTAACCCTGGCGGTAGCTGGCGGCACTGACACCGCCCGCGCCGCCGATCCGGCCCAACGCGACAACATCACCGCCACCACCAGCGCACTCGCGGCGCTTGGAGGTGCCTGGGCGGTACGCGTACATCAAGTTATCCCCTCGCGTGAGGCAATCGCCGCCGCGTCCCTGTGGAAGGAATCTCGATGAGCACTCCCAATACCGTAACCCTGCGCGGACTATCTGCGCGCGGCTATCACGGTGTCCTGCCCTCCGAGCGTGCCGAGGGTCAGATCTTTAGCGCTGACGTGACCTTGTTTTTGGAGCCAGGCGTACTCGACCGGGCTGCGGCCAGTGACGACATCGCCCAAACCGTGGACTATTCACAGGTGGCTAACGCAGTGGTGGAGGTTATCCACGGCGAGCCGGTAAACCTAATCGAAACCCTGGCTGACCGGGTGGCTCAGTCCGTGCTGGCATTTTCTGCGGTAGCTGGTGTGGAGGTGACCATCCACAAGCCGCAGGCCCCCTTGGAGGTGGCTTTCGACGACGTCGCCGTCACCCTGGTACGTGGGCGCACCCTAATGGCTTTGGCTGTGGCCGGACCCGACCAGATGGGTAACCTGGCTTTCACTGCTTCACCAGCCTCTGCGCTTTCGGCAGTTTCAGGACTGTCTGCGGTTTCTGGCCTATCAGCTATTTCCGGCCTAGACAGCCTCACCGGCGCCTCAGCTGCGGCCACATCCGCTGCCGTGGCCCCCACCCCGTCCTCACTGGGCGAGCATGGTACCCACCGCAGCGAGACTGATGAGCAGGTAGCCATTATTGATGAGCCTGACGCTTTCGCTGATCCAGATGACCTAGACGACTACCTCACCGAGGTCGATGAGGACCAGCCAGCCCCGCCGCCGTGGGGTGAGCGCTCTCAGCTGCCGGTAGATGAACTGCCGGGCGAGTTCGCTAAGGCTGCCGGCGCTGGCGCGGTGGCCGCAGGCGGGGCGGCACTTACCGGTGCAGCTGCGGCGGCTGACAGTGCAGTTCGCGCTGGCTCTAGCGCCGAGCAGGACGGTTTATTTACTGACCAAGCTGGCTCTGCCGACGACGCCGCTTACGCCTCCAGCCACGCCGCTGAGAGCGAGCCGGCAGCGCCGGCTGAAGCTGAGCAGGTTCCCGCTCAGCACTCGGGAGAGGATTTTGCCGCTCACAGTGAGCAAGACGAATACTCTGACGAGCAACGCCCGCAGGACGCCGCCGACTTTATCGGCGAGCTACATAACATGAACGACTCTGGCCCCTCCCAGGTGCACTGGCACTCGCTACGCACCGAGGATGGCGAGCAGCAGCCGCAACAGCCCCACCACTCTTTCGAAGAGCTGCAGGCTCAAGTTGCCCAGGACGCAGCTGAGGCAGCTGCAGCAGCTGCCGCAAAGGAAGCTGAGTTCAATGCTGCGGCCAGCGCTGAGCCAGCCGCTGACGGGCAATATGCTGCTTCCGCCGCCTCCGGCGAGGAAGAAGGGGAGCAAGACCCCACTCGCCTAGTCAACATCAACGAAGTTTTCCACGCTGAAGCGCCAGATGCTGAGGTCCAGGCTACGCCAGAAGAAGCACCTGAGCCGGCAGACGCCGTCGAACCTGCTGCTGAGGCTGAATACGCAGATGAAGCGGGCCAGGAAGAAAACGCATACGTTGACTTCCAGGAAACTACAGACCTAGACACCCAGCAGGCTCAGGGCGACGCTGAGTACGTTGACTACCAGGACACTGTAGCTTTGGGCACCAACCCCCAGGCTGGGGATGACTCAGAGTATGTGGATTACCAGGAAACCGTAGCCCTAGGTACCAACCCTCAGAGTGATGAGTCTGGATCGGGCCTGTCCGTCCAGGCGCCGGCAGATCACTTCAAGACTTCCGAGCTAGGCGCTGGTGGCCAGTCCGCGATGCCTGCCTACGGCCACCACCCGGTAACTCAGGCCACACCGCAGGAAGCTTTCGACTTCAACTATGAGCAAGACACTATGGTCGGCTCTAACTCGCTGATCAGTGAGCTCTTTGATAATCGCCGTGATCCCTGGCAGGACGCCAGCAACAGCTGGGTTGCCTCCCAGACTCCCACCTGGCAGGACGCCTACAAGGATCCCACTTCGCAGCTGGAACAAAACGACGCCGCCAACCAAAGTGGTGACCCGCTAGATCGTCGCCCACCCCACGCCGCAGAGTTTGTGCTCTCCCTGGGTGGCAACGTAGGTGGGGTACTAGCCGCCCTGCGCGACGCCGTCCACAAGCTGCAAGACACCCCCGGAATTGAGCTGACCGACGTCGCCCCCTTGGCCCGTACCGCCGCCGTAACCCGCCCGGACCAGGAGGCCCAGCCTGACTACCTCAACACGGTAATTGTCGGTTTAACCGGGCTTTCTCCGCGCGAACTACTGGCCGTATGCCACCGCCTAGAAGACGAGGCCGGCCGCGTACGCACCGAGAAATGGGGTATTCGCACCCTGGATGTGGACATCATCTGCTACGAGGGTGTCACCTCTGACGCCCCGGATCTGACCTTGCCGCACCCGCGTGCTCACGAGCGTGCCTTCGTGCTGCTGCCCTGGTCTTTTGCCGACAGTGAGCTGAGCCTAGATGGCCAAGACACCGCCCAACTGGCTGATGTAGCCCCCGACCGTGACGGGGTGCGCTGGTTAGCTCTGGACTGGTTGGAAACCGACAACCTGCCTACCTTGCCTACCGGCCAGTACATTGAACCGCCTTACGCTGATGAAGACAGCGATAGCAGTGAGGACCAGTCACAAGACAACGGTCAATGAAACGCACGCGGCTTCGTGTCCTAGCCTTGCTGGCCCTGCTGGGGGCCAGCTGTGGCTGGGCGATCATGAGTCTAGGGGCCCAAATAAACGGCTGGCCCCCAGCTATCGCCTTGCATGGGGGCATTGCGGCCGTAGTGGCGGCGCTAGCGATCTTGGCTTTTGGCTACCGAGTACGCCGCTATCAGCGTGACGCCAAATGGGTTAACCCTATGCGCGCGGCTTTAACGGTTAGTGCCGCGCAGGCCTGCTCGCTTACCGGTGCCCTAGCTGCCGGGGCCTATCTGGGGGCGCTAGGGTTTGCGTTAACTGCGCTGGGTTCGCCGTTTATGATCTCGCTGCGCTGGAATACCGGGGCTTGCGCGCTGGGGTGTTTAGCCTGGATGGTAGCCGGGCTGATAGTGGAGCGTTGGTGCATTGTGGATAACTCCGACGACTCCTCAGAGCCCGGCGCTGGCGCCACCGCCTAGTTCTCTAGTTCCGACGCCGCCGCCTGGCCGCCGCGCGCTAGCGGCGCGGTGAGCAACACTGGGCGGCTTTAACCCTTATGCCAGCTTAAAGCGCGGGCAATTTGAGTAATTGCTTCAAGCAGTTTCAAGTTAAAGTCCACACCCAACTGGTTGGGGATAGTGACCATAACATTGTCAGCTGCCGCGACGGCGAAGCTGGAGGCGCGACAGCTCTGGTCCGCCGCCGCCGCGACAACTGGCCATTAGGTCAGCGGCTGCTGTATAGTTCAGTGCATGCTGACCATTGCTTCGCGTCTTGACGTCATGAACCGGCTCGGCCGGGCCATGGCCGACCCGACGCGCTCCCGCATCCTGATGTCCCTGCTCGACAGCCCGAGCCACCCCGCGGTGCTCTCGCGCGAGCTGGGGCTGACCCGCTCGAACGT
>ERZ773265.813-NODE-813-length-17961-cov-22.898470_pt1 | contig 17961 bp, 16 predicted proteins | sample MGYA00580512_ERZ773265 | MGnify/ENA primary metagenome ERZ773265 (study PRJEB29015, sample SAMEA2738169) | human oral metagenome | biome: human oral; feature: human-associated habitat; material: saliva | place: China | collected 2183 ... | reverse complement strand
TCCTGACAGCCCTCTCAGAGCAAATCCAGTCGCTCTTGCCACAAGTCGAAGACCAAGGCAAACGAACTGCATTTGAAGCAGGTTTGGCTCAGCTTGGGAATGAGACGGATCCAGACCAGGCGATTGCAAGTGGGAAAGCTCTGTTACGTGAAATCAGTGACACTATTGAAAAGCAAAAACAAAAGCAAACGGAAGTGCCTCAGATTGAGGATGTCGCACTTTATCAACAGCTCTATAACCAATTGATGGCCTTGCACCAACAATTGCAGGACAAGGGGGCTAGTGATGCTCTGTTTGATCGCTTGGAAACTCTCTTTGATCAATTGGCGAATCCAAAGAGTGACAAGGCAGCCTTACTACAGGCTATCCAAGCCTTTCAGGCAGAGTTGGCAGCAGCGCCATCTGCAAGCGAAGTGACCAAACCAGCTACCACAACTGAAACGCCTGTCACTGCAGAGACTCCGGTGGAAACAGAAGCACCAGCTTCAGAAGGGAACACCACCGCTACAACTGAGACAGAAACAGAGCCTGCAAGCCCAGCTTCCACAGAAGCAAGCAAGCCAGATGCTCCATCTTCTCAGAACCAATAGAAAACAGAAAATCATCTGAAAGACATTTCAGATGATTTTTGCGTTTTAGTGAATAGAAGAGGTGGTCCTTTTTTCAGTAGTTGACCCTCACTCTTTATGCTCAAGAAGCAGTGGTGAGGTGGTCTCGACGGCTTTTTTTCGCTTGAAAAATGCAGCCATTTGAACCAGGATACGGGGAACCGTCTGCCAGTTTTTCCAGGCTTGGACACGGGTGTCAATGAGCTGTTTGGCCAAGCGTTCCAGCATTTCCCGCTCGGTGGGATCCAAATCCTGGGCATTTTGGAGGATTTCTTTGGCCTTGGCTAGCTGTTTAAAATCCGTTAGGTCATTGATTGAAGTGATGCCGGCATCTAGAAAAATGCCAAAAAAGGTATCAAAAAACTTCTTGCGCTCGTCTGCCGATGTCTCGCGAACCCATTGTTTTAAAGTGAGATCCGTCTGCTGGCTATCCGGACTAGTCTCAGTAACCGTCACAAAACTGAGGTCTTTCGTTTCCCAAGTAAAAGCATCGTGCTGGACAAAGCCACCAAAAGCTCGACTTTTAACAATTGTAGCAGGCTCAGGAACTTCTAGCATCATGCCGACGATGGATCCTTGTGGGACAAAACGGTGAATTTTAGGTGATGTACGCTGGTAGCCTTGGGTTTCAATAATGGCCTTGTTGAGACCAGGAGCATCGTAGCTGTAGATGGTGTCGATCCGTTCAAACAAAGGATCCGGCAGGTAAGTGCAGGCATAGGTTGCGAGATTGCCCCCTTTGGAGTGACCGGATACTAAGAAGCGCCCTTTAGGAAATTCCTTCATGACGTTTTGTAGGTAGCTGGCTGCGCGCCTCTGAGCTGGGACATGGTCCATATAGGTCATGTGGAAGTCTTCCTTCCAGCCGATCAAGGTGTCATCCGTCCCTCTGAAGACAACTAAATACACATCCATGGTAAGACGATAGGTCATAGCCGCAAACTGCTTCTGAACATCGGGGTCATATTCGTTGACATAGTTAAGGAGTTTGATGTTTTTAAAACGCTTTGAACTAGCTAACTCATCGACTAATTGCAGGTGTTGGTCTGTCACGATGAAATCGGTGGTTCGATCGACTAGCTCCATCGCATCAGATAAGCGGACTTCAATATTGGTCGTATCCCCTTGGGGTACGATCCGATCAAAAGGAAGATAGGTCAGCTCTGTCAGTGCCAGGACATCCAGTTCATTGAAAGGACGGTCGTATATGGAATCGTAGGTCACTTCCTTTAGGTAATCAAAAATAGTTGACATCTGTGCCTCCCGTGTCTCATTTCTTTCAGTATAGCACAAAAATGGATGGAGAAAAAGCGCCTCCTATTAAGAAAGTAGGAGTGAGATCTTCTTTCACTCTGAAACAACCTTTTTCTCTGCTTCTTAATCTGTTATAATAGGAAGAAGAAAAAAAGAAGGAAAGAAAGCCATGCATAAAATTCTCTTAGTGGAAGATGATGAAATTATTCGCCAACAAGTCAAACAATTATTGGAACAATGGGGCTATGAAGTGGTCGCAGTAGAGGATTTTATGGATGTCCTCGGGATCTTTGTCGAAAGTGACCCCCACTTGATCCTCATGGATATTGGCCTGCCTCTCTACAATGGTTACCACTGGTGCCAGGAGATTCGTAAGGTTTCAAAGGTTCCGATCATGTTTCTTTCTTCACGGGATCAAGCCATGGATATTGTCATGGCCATCAATATGGGTGGAGACGACTTTGTTACCAAGCCTTTTGATCAAAATGTCCTCCTTGCCAAGGTCCAAGGACTCTTGCGCCGCTCTTACGAATTTGGGACAGATCAAAACCTGCTGGAGCACCGTGGGGCTATTCTCAATCTCAAGTCTACAGACTTGGTCTATCAAGGAGAAGTCATTAATCTGACCAAGAATGAATTTCAGATTTTGCGGGTCCTGTTTGAGCATGCGGGCAGTATCGTGGCACGGGATGATATGATGAAAGAGCTCTGGAATAGCGACTTCTTTATTGATGACAACACCTTGTCTGTTAATGTAGCTCGCCTGCGAAAGAAACTAGAAGAGGTTGGCTTGTCAAACTTCATCGAAACCAAGAAAGGCATCGGTTACGGGTTGGTCCATGAATAAATTTGGAAACATCTTTTGGCAGTATGTGGTATCCCGCAGGCGCTTGCTCTTTCTAGTAGTCATCTTTTTGATCGTCGATCTGATCTTTGCCTATCTCTTTCCAGAGGCTGGGACGGTTTTCCTTTATGCGACCCTAGTGCTAGGCTTTTTTGCCCTCTGTGTCTTGGTCTGGGATTTTGCCATGACCTTTCAGGAGTACCGCAAAGCAGCTCTGTATGAGGAAATAGAGGTTGCCTCCCCTCTGGAACATCTCCTTTATGAAAAATACATGGAAGAAAAGCGGGCACGCCTGGAGGAAAGTAAAACAGCCCAGGCCAAGTTCAATGACTTGATGGATTACTACACTCTCTGGGTTCACCAGATTAAGACGCCCATTGCGGCTAGTCAGCTCTTGGTCCAAGATGTCGAGACAGCTATGGTCAAGCAGCAGATGGAGCAGGAACTTTTCAAGATTGACTCCTATGCCAATCTAGTTTTGCAATACCTGCGACTTGAGAGTTTTCATGACGATCTGGTCTTAAAGCGCGTGTCGCTAGAGGACTTGATCAAAGAAGTGGTCCGCAAATATGCCCTCTTTTTTATCCAAAAGAACTTGACAGTGGACCTGCATGATTTGGATGTTACCGTCATTACCGACCGCAAGTGGCTCTTGGTCATCATCGAGCAGCTCTTGTCCAATAGCCTCAAGTACACCAGCACAGGTGGCATTGAGATCTATTTCAAAGATCAGACTCTCTATATAAAAGACAGCGGGATTGGGATCAAAAATAGCGATGTCCTCCGTGTCTTTGAGCGGGGCTTCTCGGGCTACAATGGCCACATGACCCAGCAATCCTCAGGTCTGGGGCTCTATTTGTCTAAGAAAATCGCAGAGCAATTGGGCCACAAGATCACCCTCCATTCAGAGGTCGGCCAAGGCACGACGGTGGCCATTCGCTTTGAAGAGAAGAAATTGGTCATGGATTAGCTTTTTTCTATCTTACAAAAATGTAAGAAATAAACAGTAAAATGAAAGGTTAGGTTATGGTAGCCGCCTTTTATTTTTTATACAATAGTCTCATCAAATGAAGGAGGTCAAGAAAATGAAACTCTTGAAATGGATGAAAGAACTCAAAAAAACTAATAAACCGTATGACCAAACCGATTTAGAAAAGGCGGAATTTGGTCGCCAAGTCCTACAACAAACCCAAGAATTTTTCTTGATCTACTAGTAAAAGGAGAAAAGCATGTCATTACTAGATGTTCAACATATCAAAAAAATCTACAAAACCCGCTTTCAAGGAACGCAGGTCGAAGCCTTAAAGGATATTCACTTCACCGTGGAAAAGGGTGAGTACGTGGCTATTATGGGGGAATCAGGATCCGGGAAATCGACCCTTCTCAATATCCTAGCCATGCTGGACCAACCAACTGAAGGACGGGTCTACCTCAATGGCACGGACACCTCAACCATCAAGAACAAGGATGCCTCCAGCTTCCGTCGGGAAAAACTAGGTTTTGTCTTTCAAGACTTTAACCTGCTCGACACTTTGTCTGTCAAGGACAATATCCTCTTGCCTCTAGTCCTTTCTCGCAGACCGATCAAGGAAATGATGAGCAAGGTGGAGAGCGTCAGTCGGGAGTTGGGCATTCACCAACTTCTTGAAAAATACCCTTATGAAATCTCTGGTGGGCAAAAGCAACGGGTGGCCGTAGCACGGGCTATCATCACCTCACCTGAAATCCTCCTTGCGGATGAGCCAACAGGGGCGCTGGATTCCAAGTCTTCGGCAGCTTTGCTGGACGTCTTTGAGGATATCAATACCATGGGACAAACCATTCTCATGGTGACCCACTCGACCGCAGCAGCAGCGAGGGCTAAGCGCGTGCTCTTCATCAAGGACGGGATTCTCTACAACCAGATTTTCCGTGGGGAAAAAACAGAGCGTCAGATGTTCCAAGAAATCTCAGATACTCTGACGGTCATGGCAAGTGAGGTGGAGTAGATGTTTCGATTAACCACTAAATTAGCTTGCTCCAATCTGATCAAGAACCGCAAGCTCTATTATCCCTTTGCGATTGCGGTCATTCTCGCAGTGACCATCGCTTACCTCTTTGACTCCCTGACCTTTAATCCCCACATTTCCGAGCTTCGAGGGGGAGATCCCATGATCTTTACCCTGGTCTTGGGACTGTTCGTGGTCAATGCCGCGGGAGCTATCATCGTGCTCTATGCCAATAGCTTCGTCATGAAAAACCGCTCCAAAGAGCTGGGCATCTACAGCATGCTAGGCCTTGAAAAACGCCATCTCATCAGCATGATCTTCAAGGAACTTTTGCTTTTTGGCTTTGTGACAGTCTCAGTCGGTGTATTGATTGGGGCTCTCTTTGACAAGCTGATCTTTGCCTTTCTCTTGAAACTCATGAAGATGAAGGTCCAGCTGGTATCTACCTTCCAACCTGGGATTGTGGTCTTGGTCTTTGTCACCTTTGGTCTCATCTTTGGACTTTTGATTCTTCTCAATGCTTGGCGCATTCTCCGTTTGAATGCCCTGCAACTAACTCGTGAGAAGGCCAGTGGTGAAAAGAAAGCCCGCTTCTTGTGGCCTCAAACCATCCTGGGCTTAGCAGCTCTCGGTTTTGGCTACTACCTGGCTTTGTCTGTCAAAGATCCCATCATTGCGCTTGTGACCTTCTTTCTAGCCGTTATCCTGGTCATGATTGGCACCTACCTGCTCTTTAATGCGGGGATCACCGTCTTCTTGCACCTGCTTAAGAAAAAGAAGAGCTACTATTACCAGCCCAACAATATGATCTCGGTCTCTAACCTCATCTATCGTATGAAGAAAAATGCAGTGGGCCTTGCGACCATTGCCATCCTCTCGACCATGGTGCTGGTGACCATCTCTGCTGCCACCAACATCTATGTCGGTAGCGAAATGGTCAAGAAAATCATGGCGCCTCATGATTTCTCGGTCCAAGGAAAAGGGGTCGACCTGGATCAGATCAATCAGAAATTTGATGAGTTTGCCTCTGAGCACCATCTCGAAATCAAGAATCGGGACCTGATGACCTATGCCAACTTTGGGGTTAAATCACAAAAGGGCACAGACTTCACCGTTTATCCAGCTGATGAACGCAGCGTTACTCCCAAAACCGTCTTTATGGTCTTTGATGTGGCTAGTTATGAACACATGACAGGCGAACACGTCGATCTGACAGGCAACCAAGTCGTTCTCTTTGCCCATAACAAGGCTCTTAAGGGGCAAAAGCAGTTTTCTATCAACGGTCATGACTTCCAAGTCAAAGAAGAAGTGAGCAAGGATTTTATCACTGATCACGTGCCAAATCAGTTTAATATGCTAACGGAGGATTTCAATTACCTGATCGTGCCAGACCTTTCAGCCTTTGTCGCTCAGTTTCCGGATCTTGCCATCAATACCAATATCTATGGTGGCTTCAATGTCAATGTTGACGAAGACCAGCAACTCAAGCTGGCAGCCAGCTATGACAAGATGATCGATGAATTGAGTAGCCAACAGGCCCAAGGAACATTTATCTATGGAGGCAACCGAGCCAATGATGTGGCAGAGTTGAATAGCCTCTTTGGCGGCATCTTCTTTATCGGAATTTTCTTGTCACTGATCTTTATGGTCGGAACGGTCATCGTCATCTACTACAAGCAAATCTCAGAAGGCTATGAAGACCGTGACCGCTTCGTCATCCTCCAAAAGGTAGGGCTTGATGAAGATGAGGTCAAACGGACCATCAACCGTCAAGTGCGGACTGTCTTCTTCCTCCCCCTCATCTTTGCCTTTGTCCACCTGGCCTTTGCCTACCATATGATCCGCCTCATTCTCAAAGTGCTCGGTGTCATCAATAGTGGCCAAGTCCTCATCGTGACCCTCAGTGTCTGTGCCGTCTTTCTCATCACCTACCTAATCGTCTTTTGGATCACCTCTCGGAGCTATCGTAAGATTGTGCAGATTTAGGAAAAGAGAAGCTCGCTTATAGCGGGCTTTTTCTTGTAAAGTCCGATCGCTATTGTCAATTGGTGTTCAAAGGGATACACAAAAAAGACTGAACCAGTCGAGTTCAGTCTTTGTTCGCTTTCTATTAAAGTGATGTAAGGAAAGTCAATCCTCCTAGGATGACACCTGCCGAATTCGGAATGATCAAAATCCAGTCTTTTTTAGGTTCCTTTGTCCAACCATAAATGACCCAGATCAAGCAAGAAATAGCAGCTGACAAGGGTTGGAAAGGTTGGGCCTTATTTCCCTGTAAATTAGCAATAATTTGTGGGATGTAGGCAATGAAAACGATAATCCCAATAAAGGCACCGATCGAGCCAACGATTTGGTTGATTTTTTGTTTATTCATAAAATTTTACCTCTGTGTATCAAAATAGCATAAGTAGGAAGAAAATGCAATTAATTTGCATGCTATGCAAGATGAAAATGATTACATTCGCACAAAATTAGACAATGTGTCAAAAAAATGGCAACTAGAGAGAAGACTCTCTCGAAAAGAAATCCATCTTCCTGCAAAATCACAAGATTGTGACACTTTACAGTTCGGTAACATTTGAAAAAAAGACTTGAATTTGTAAAGGACAAAAGGTAGAATAGTGCATACTTTAAAAAAAGAAAAGGAAATGGTAGTTTCAAAATGAATGAAAAACAAATGAAAATTCTTGGTTGGGTTGCGACCTTTATGTCTGTTATGATGTATGTGTCTTACTTCCCACAAATCATGGATAACCTCGCAGGTCACAAAGGGAACTTTATTCAACCGCTTGTCGCAGCCATCAACTGTAGTCTTTGGGTCTATTATGGACTCTTTAAAAAAGAACGCGATATCCCACTTGCTGCAGCTAATGCACCAGGGATCATCTTTGGTTTGATCACAGCCGTCACAGCCTTGTAATTAATTAAAAAAGCTGGACAAAAGTCTGGCTTCTTTTTTTATGACTTCACTCATTTCCATGGTATAATGGGAGGACTATTCATAGAGAAGATCAAAAGGAGACACGAGTGGATCAAAAACATCACTGTCAAGTCCTATGGGCGAAAAATAAATACCTGGTACTCAGTCGTTCCAGTAATCTCTACAAGGAAATCCGGGAGTACCTCAAGCAAGACCAGGTAGAGGTCAGCCACGTCGAGGACCTAATCCAGCAAGCGCTAGCCCTGCCGGAAAATCGTGGCCAAGTCTCCAATGCCTTTCAGCATATTTGGGGCTATTTCAAAAAGCAGGCGACTGCAGAGGAAAAGGCGGACTTTATGTTGCTACTTGAGAAGTATCAGCATGGCCAAGCCCAGCAAGAAGATCTGATCAAGGGAATCCAGACGCTATTGGAGCGCTACCCCAATCGCTACTTACAAGACTCGACGCTACTAGGAGGTCAATAGATGAGACTCTGGCACCAAGACTTGATTCCCAAACTCCCTCGTCCCCAGCTCCTGGGCCAACACCGGGAATGCTGCGCCCTTCGAGGTAATGGCTGGGGCAAGAAGCACGCGACGGTCAACTATGTCTTTGACTACTCGCCCTATCGCCTCTATGCCTATCATCGTCTGATCATGGAGGAGATGACCGCTCGTGGCTATAAGGTCAGCCCAGAGTGGTGGGAGTCGACCTACAGAGGAAAGACCTGCCCAGCCTACCCAGAACTGGAAGAGGAAGCCTTGAGCCTCCCCATCTATCCCGAGCATCATGCGGGTTACCTGAAAGAATGCTTAGATAACCTAGCAGAAAAAGGGATCCAACTAGACTAAGAAAGAACGAACCAGACCTGGTTCGTTTTTTTGTCAGAAAAACCAACAAAATGCTTTGAAAGCGTTAATTTCTTTCCCAAACATGCTATAATAATAGGAGATTATGTACAGGAAAAGGATAGACGGATGAAGGAAGTAGCAACTCCAGAACTTGAGATTGAAAGACAGTTGATCCAGCAGTTGACATCAGGAGAGAGTCAGTGGACTTATCGCGAGGATCTCAAGAATGAAGACCAGTTATGGGACAATTTCTTTGACAAGCTCGCGCAAAATAATGTCGCCTTGCTGGCAGACCATCCCTTGACCGATCAAGAAAAGCGCCAGATCAAGAACCAGCTCAACTTTGTCAGCTATTATGAAGCGGCCAAGTGGCTTGCGGGTGAAAATGGCATCGCCAAGGTAGAAGTCCAACGTGAGGATGCTAGCCTAGGGACTATCCGCTTAGCGGTCATCTGGCGGGACAATATCGCGGCTGGTAAGTCGAGTTACGAAGTGGTCAACCAAGTCGAACGCGACAAGGCTTATCCGCTAGACCAGGATCGACGGCTCGATACGACCCTTCTGATCAATGGCCTGCCCCTTATCCATATCGAACTCAAGAGCCCACGAGTAGCCTTTCTAGATGCCTTTCATCAGATCAAAAAGTACGACCGTGAAGGCAAGTTCCGGGGGATTTACTCGAGCTTACAGATGTTTGTCGTGACCAATAAAGTCGACACACGCTATATCGCGGCAGCGCGGGAAAGCAAGCTAAACAAGCAATTCCTAACCAAGTGGGTGGATAAGGACAACCAGCCTATGATCGATCTCAACAGCTTTGCTCATGAGGTCCTCTCCATCCCTCGGGCCCACCAGATGGTCATGCAGTACTCAGTCATCGACGATAGCAAGAAAGCCCTCATCCTCCTGCGTCCCTACCAGATCCATGCCATCGAGGCAGTGCAGGAAGCATCTCGCCGTCAAGAGTCGGGCTATATCTGGCATACGACCGGATCAGGTAAGACCCTGACCTCTTACAAGGTGGCGCGCAATCTCTTGCAGATCCCAGCGATCCAAAAGACCATCTTTGTCGTCGACCGCAGAGACTTGGACCAGCAGACGACTTCGTCCTTCCTCTCTTATGCGGCCAATGATGTCATCGACATCGACGAGACGGACAATACCCATGAGCTGGTCAAGCGCCTAGGGGGCAATGACAAGCGCGTGGTGGTCACGACCATCCAGAAAATCACGACCATGATGCGCAAGTTTGAAGAAGGAAAGTACCAGCGGGATGCTGGGAAGATCAAGGACCTGCGCGTGGCCTTTGTCGTGGATGAGTGCCATCGGGCGGTCACGCCACAGACGCAAAAGGAGATCAAGGCCTACTTCAAGAACTCTCTCTGGTATGGCTTTACAGGGACTCCGATCTTTAAAGAAAACAAACGCAAGCAAGTGGGAGACCTGGCTCAGACCACCCACCAACAGTATGGTGAACGCCTACATGAATACACGGTCAAGGAAGCCATCCATGATGGAGCAGTTCTAGGCTTTAAGGTAGACTACCGCAATACCATCATCTCGGATCTGCTAGAAGAAGAGATTCCGGACCAGGCCTATGAGGACAAGGAGCACATGCTAGAGGTCCTAGATGCCATCCTCAATAAGAGCCAGCAACAGCTCAATATCCCTAAAGGGGTCGGAAAGAGCTATGAGGCTATCTTGACAGTCAAGTCCATCCCACGAGCACAGGCCTATTATAATCTGCTCAAGAGTATTCTCGCGGGCAAGGAGCGGGTCAAGGTTTCCGAGCGAGTTAAACGCTATTTGCCAGATTTTCCAAAGTTTACCATCACCTACTCAGTATCTGAAAATGAGGAAGAGTCCATCGGCTACCAAGACCACATGAAGCAGGTCATGGAGGACTACAACCAAGAATTTGGCACGCATTTTAGCCTAGCGGATCTGAGGGGCTTTAACACCGATGTTAACAATCGCCTAGCCAGAAAGCAGGACAAGTACCTCTACCGCAATGAACAGTTGGACTTGGTTATCGTGGTTGATCGTCTCTTGACCGGTTTTGATGCTCCTTGTCTTTCTACGCTCTTTATCGATCGCAAGCCCATGCGCCCACAGGACTTGATCCAGGCCTTCAGCCGGACTAATCGGATCTTTGATGACAAGAAGCACTTTGGCCATATTATCACCTTCCAGCGTCCTCAAGCCTTTAAGGAAGCCGTCGACAATGCCCTCAAGCTCTATTCCAATGGAGGAGAAAATGAGGTTCTAGCACCAAGCTGGGAAGAAGAGAAGCGCAACTTCTTAAAAGCCTGGGCAGAGTTTAAAGGCCAAGTCACAGACTTCGAAGAAGAAGGAGTCGCCCTCGAGCAAGCCCCAACAGCCCAGCTCCGTAAGGTCGCCAAAGCCTATCAGGTCTTTGACAAGTATCAAGCCTCGATTCGCGTCTACTCGGAGTATGATAAGGAAGAGATCTACCGCGAAACTGGCCTTAGCGATAGTCAGCTTGAAACTTATCTAGGCCTCTATCAAAATATCCTGGCGGAGATCAAGAGCAGGGATCTAGAAGTGGATAGCGAGGATGAGCTGGATATCCATTATGAGCTAGAGTCTGTCCAAGTCGATGAAATCAACTATGCCTATATCCTGATGCTGATCCAGAGTATGATCCAGCAGGAGGAAAATGACGAGCAAAGCCTGAGTGACAAGGATATCGCAACTGTGGATAGCTATATCGAGAGCCTGAACCGGACCAATCCAAGCCTGGCGGAGATCATCCAAAATCTCTGGACCCAAGTCCAAGAAGAGCCCGAACGCTATCGAGGACAATCCATCACCGGAGTCTTGGACCAGATGATCGAATCCATCATCGATAGCCATATCGTAAGCTTCGCCAAACGCTGGTATATCGGAGCTGACGAACTGCGCTACTATATCCAACACTATCGTAAGGGTGCCAAAAAACAAGCCGGTGAAAGCCAGCTGACTAAGAGCCAACGCTATAAAGACTACAAGGCAGAAGTAGCAGATGCCCTCAACCCACTCAGCTACAAAAAACAAATCAAAGAAGCCTATACCCAACTGATCGAAGAGGTCATTGAACCACTGAGAGTGGGGAGGTAGGAGAACATCGGAGGAAAAAATGAATTGGACTATCATATTTGCAGGAGTTGCAGCAATTGTTTCAGTTGTTAATGTTTTTGTATCTATTAGAAATAGTAAGGCTCAAATGAGAGCCCAGATTATTTCAAGTTCACGAGTTCAATGGATTAAGGAAGTTAGAAACGTATTCGCAAATTTTATAAAGTTAAGTGCAGAATTTCATAATGAATTACTGTTTTTGAATGATTCTAAAATAGATATTAATTTCGAAAAAAGTTTTAATATGTTGAGAGGGAATTTGTGGGCAAATTATTATCAATTGATTTCGTATTTTCCTGATATGGACAGTGATGGAAGAAATATTGATATCAGAAAGACTTTTGAAGAATTAATAATATATCTAGAAGAAAAATTAGAATATTCCTATAAAGATACTACTTTTAAATTTTTTAAGCCTAGTTTTGAAATAGTGAAACAAGAGAATGTTTCTGAGCAATTTAAAGTATTGCTAGATTATATTTCTAATGATTTTTCGAATTATATGAAACAAGAATGGGAAAAAGCCAAGTCAGAGGCAATATAATCTATATGGATAATATAATTAGTTAAATTTAAAGTGTTACTCTTATTGTGTAGCACTTTAATTTTTGTTTTTTGTCCCTTTATTGTTAATTTTGTCCCAGAATGATATAATGATTAGAGAATATAAAAAGGAACTTAGCCATGAAAAAAAAACAAGTTATCAATCTAATTAAGTATTTTTCAGAAAAAAATGAAACAGGATTTAGAGCGGAAGCTTATGAAATTGCAAAGTCATTTGATAAGAATGGGGATTATCAATTGGCTGAATATATAATGGCACTCCTCTCTGATGCAAATACTTTTGTTCCACAAATAATTGAAGAAAATTTTGAATCATTAAGAAAGGTATCACTGTTAAACCCCGAGGCGTTACCATTACCAAATTCTATTTCTAAAGATATAATTGGTATTGTTAATGCTGTTCGTAGAAATATTGGTGTTAATAAGTTTTTATTTGAAGGGGCACCAGGTACTGGTAAAACGGAAACCACAAAACAAATAACAAGACTTTTGGACCGAGAACTCTATATTGTGGATTTTGAATCTATAGTTGACAGTAGATTAGGTCAGACCTCAAAAAATATTGCTTTACTTTTCAAGGAAATAAATAGTTTTTCTAAACCAGAGAGAGTAGTTGTGTTGTTTGATGAAATAGATGCAATTGCTTTAAATAGGTTAGATACAAATGATCTGAGAGAAATGGGAAGAGCAACTTCTTCAATACTAAAAGGAATAGACTCATTAAATGAAGAGGTAGTTTTGATTGCTACTACCAATCTATTTGATGTTTTTGATAAGGCTTTAATTAGACGATTTGATGCGGTCATTAATTTCAATAATTATAGTCAAGAAGATTTACTGGAAATTTCAGAGATTTTAATTAGCGACATATTAAGGGATTTTAAACAATCTGGAAAAAATAGTAAATTATTTAAAAAGATTATCTCACTAATGCAACCAATTCCTTATCCAGGGGAGTTAAAGAATGTTTTAAAGAGTGCAGTAGCTTTTAGTAGTTTAACTGATAAGTATGATTATTTGAGACGAATATTTACAAATGCTTATAAATCTATAGATGAGACCTCGATCGATGAATTGAAAACACTTGGTTTTACGTTGAGAGAAATTGAAATCTTAAAAAGTATATCAAAAAGCCAAGTTTCGAGAGAATTAAAAGGAGAATAATGCATGAATGAATTGTTGCAATTAAAAGGTCGCTTTGAACAAAAATCAAGTAGTAATCGTCCAGGATCTCCAAAATTGTTGGCTAATCAGATGATAAGCAATGAAAAAATAATAAAACTAAAAAGAGAGCTAGAGGAACTTAAAAAATATTGGTTGAGGATTCCTTATTTTGAAGGTGCGTTGATTTCAGTAACATATAAAGATATTGTGGCGAAAAGTAGAAGGTTAAAAGAACTCTTTAAAAAAAATAGTAGAATTCAACCAAATGATTGTATTGTTGGAGCCAGATTTATTGATAAAGGCACTACTGACAAGAAACATGTTATTACTTATTATATCGATATTGAAGTTCTGAATGAAACTATTAAAACACTTGAGAAAGTAGAGTTATTGTTGACAAATGATTTTAACGGACAAATTTCAACAGAGACTCTAAATTCAATTAGTGATAAAGTAAATCCTTACGAACCAACGACAATAGCTAAGACCAGATTTTTACAGACCATTGTAGATGTTAGCTCTGTAGAGGCTTTTGGTATACCTCAAAATGAACTTGATGAATTGAAAACATCGATAATTAGTATTTTTGATACTAAAATTCCAACGAAAGAATTGTTAAATAGAATCGGTATTGATATTCCTGAATACAGATTCATTGATGATGTTACTATGTTATTAAGTCCTGATCAGTTGGTGCTTTTAAATGAAAGAGCCCCCTACCTAATTGCTATGTCTACTACAGATATTACAAAATTACACATACAAGATTTTGAGATATATGATAGTGAATCTATTATGACAATTCCTTCTCCAACTGATGAACCTATCATAGGTGTCATAGATACCATGTTTAATCAAGGTGTTTATTTTTCAGAGTGGGTAAATTTTCAAGATAAAGTTGCTCCTGAAATTCCAATTTCTCCAACAGACTATGATCATGGGACGGCGGTGTCTTCATTGATTGTTGATGGTCCATCAATCAACCCAGAATTAGATGATGGATGTGGTCGTTTTAGAGTTAAACATTTTGGAGTTGCACGAGGTGGACAGTTTAGTGCATTCTCAATACTGAAGTCTATTAAGGACATTGTCGCAGAAAATAGAGATATTAAAGTATGGAATCTCTCCCTAGGCTCTGCTTTAGAAATTCAAGAAAACTTTATTTCTCCGGAGGCTGCATTATTAGATAAATTACAATATGAATATGATGTAATTTTTGTTGTAGCTGGAACTAATAAAAAAAATAATGATAAGAAGAGAATGAGAATTGGAGCACCTGCGGATTCAATTAACTCTTTAGTTGTGAATGCTGTTGATAAAGATGGGAATCCAGCAACATATTCTAGAGAAGGGGATGTATTATCTTTTTTTATTAAACCTGATATTTCATATTTTGGAGGAGATGGGAAAAATAAAATTAGAGTCTGTATGCCTACAGGAGAATATTTTGTAAAAGGAACATCTTTTGCAGCACCATGGGTAACTAGAAAAGTTGCTTATTTAATTCATAAAATTGGTCTAAGTAGAGAAATCGCAAAAGCTTTAGTAATTGATTCTGCTATACCTTGGTCAAAACCCCAAATAGCCTCTAATTTGATAGGGTACGGTGTAGTTCCACAAAGGATTGAAAATATACTAAATTCACAAGATGATGAGATCAAGTTTATTTTATCAGGGGAATCCCTTATGTATAACACCTATAATTATAATCTTCCTGTACCTGTGGTTGACGAAAAGCACCCTTTTATAGCTAAAGCAACTTTATGTTATTTTCCTAAGTGTTCTAGAAATCAAGGAGTTGATTATACAAATACAGAGTTGGATATATATTTTGGTAGACTTAATGGACAAAAAATAATAACTGTAAATGATAATAAACAAAATGATAATGTTGCTCTCCCAGAGACTGAAGCTCGAGGAATATATAGAAAATGGGATAATATTAAATCTATTGTTGAATATGTAAAACCAAATGGACGTGCAAAGAAGGCATACAATGATGGTTTATGGGGATTTAGTCTTAAAACCAAAGAGAGACTTAACAATAGTGATGGTAAAAATCTTAGATTTGGAATAGTCGTAACATTAAGGGAAATGAGAGGAATAAACAGAATTTCTGATTTTATAAGTCAATGTTCGATGCGTGGTTGGCTTGTAAATAAGATTGATATAAATGAAATGATAGACATTTACAATATTGCTGAGGAAGAAATTAATTTTGATGAATAATACATTTTAAAAAAGGTTTAATGGAGTTTATTTAAAGTATGATCAAACGAAATATTCCAAAAGTCAGATTCAAACAATTTTGTGATTTTTGGAAAACTTATAAACTTGGGAATTTAGGTTCAGTAGCTATGAATAAGCGAATTTTCAAGGAGGAAACCTCAGAAGCTGGAGAGATTCCATTTTATAAAATTGGTACTTTTGGTAGCGAACCAGATTCATTTATTACTCGTGAAAAATTTGAGGAGTATAAATCTAAATATCCATATCCTGAAATTGGAGATATTTTGATTTCTGCTTCAGGAAGTATCGGTAGGACGGTAGAATATCAAGGAGAGGAAGCTTATTTTCAAGATTCAAATATCGTTTGGCTAAAACATGATGAACGGTTAGATAATTCTTTTCTCAAACAATTTTATTCCATAGTAAAATGGCAAGGTATTGAAGGAACAACTATTAAGAGGTTGTACAATAAAAATATTTTAGAAACTTCAATAGCTCTTCCAAGTATCTCCGAACAAACTGCAATCGGCTCGCTTTTCCGCAACCTCGACGACCTTCTAACCAGCTACAAGGATAATCTTGCTAACTACCAATCTCTCAAGGCGACCATGCTCTCCAAGATGTTTCCCAAAGCTGGACAGACAGTCCCTGAAATACGTTTGGATGGATTTGAAGGTGAGTGGGTTGAAAAAAGATTAAAGGACATATCTAAACGTGTGACACGAAAGAATAATGATTTAGTATCAGAAAGAGCCTTAACGATATCGTCTCAATTCGGTTTGATAGATCAGGAGGAATTCTTTCAGAAAAAGATAGCTTCGAAAGATGTAAGTGGATATTATCTTATAAAAAAAGGGGAGTTTGCATATAATAAAAGCTATTCGACGGGTTATCCCTTAGGAGCAATAAAGCGTCTTGATAAGTATGAGAATGGAGTATTATCTACTTTGTACATTCTTTTTAAAGCAGTAGATCTTGATTCGGACTATCTTGCTCATTATTATGAGAGTGATAAGTGGCATCGAGAGGTCTCTATGTGTGCTGCTGAGGGAGCACGAAATCATGGATTATTAAACATTGCGCCTGCTGATTTTTTCAACACTAGATTAGTAGTACCTAAAGAACTAGAGGAACAACGTGCAATCGGCTCCTATTTTTCAAACCTCGATAACCTCATCGTTGCTCACCAAGAAAAAATTTCTCAGCTTGAGAATTTGAAAAAGAAACTCTTGCAGGATATGTTTATATAAAAAGGAGAATAGTCTTATGTCAAAAATAAAATCTAATCGTCTCACTAAAGATGATAAACCAGTTGTAGCCATTTGTTATGATTTTGATAAAACTCTGTCTCCTGATGATATGCAAGCCCAAGGTTTTATCCAGAAGCTAGGTTATGAAATTGGAGAGTTTTGGAATAAGTCAAATGGTTTTGCCCGTAAAAATGATATGGATCAAAATCTAGCCTATATGTATACTATGAAAACAGAATCTGCAGGAAAAGTTTTATTTACAAAAACAGAACTAGCTAGGTTTGGCTCAGAAGTAGCATTATTCCCAGGAGTTGAAGGCTGGTTTGAACGAATCAGAAAGTACGGGGAAGAACGAGATGTTACTGTTGAGCACTATATTATTTCATCGGGTTTGAAAGAAATGATAGAGGGTACTTCTATAGCTAAAAAGGGGGCCTTTAAGAAAATTTATGCGACTTCTTTTTATTGTGATGAAAATGGGGTTGCAGTCTGGCCAGCTCAAGTAGTGAATTACACCAATAAGACGCAATTCCTATTTCGAATCACCAAAGGTGTTCTGGATGTAAATGACTCTGCAGTCAATGAATTTTTTCCAGAGAGTGATTTACGAGTTCCTTTTAGAAATATGATTTATCTGGGTGATAGTGATACTGATATCCCCTGTATGAAATTAGTTAAAATGCGAGGAGGTTATTCTATCGGTGTATTCAATCCAAAAACTAATGACAGAACTAAAGTTCACAAAATGACTCGTGATAGTCGTATTGATTATTTTGTGCCAGCAGATTATTCAGAAGGAACAGAACTTGATAATTTAATCAAGACAATTATTGATAAAACAGTATTTAATGAAAAATTAGAAACTAAGAAAAATGCTGATAAGGTTGAAGCAGGCACAAGAAAGCTTAAAAGAAAGAAAAAATAGACTAAAATTTCATTTTTAAATTTCTAAGTTATAAAAGAAACTCTTGCAAGATATGTTTATCTAACCTTCAAAAAAATCCTTATCAGAATCTATAAGCACAGCCTTTTTCGAATAGTATAAGTGAGCCTCTTTGATTATTTCAAAGGGTGCTCCTTAGTGTTTAATAACTTAAAAGTATTTACTTTTAATAACTTTAGAGTTATAATAAATTCGAAAAGAGGTTGCT
>ERZ773265.812-NODE-812-length-17996-cov-10.125690_pt1 | contig 17996 bp, 13 predicted proteins | sample MGYA00580512_ERZ773265 | MGnify/ENA primary metagenome ERZ773265 (study PRJEB29015, sample SAMEA2738169) | human oral metagenome | biome: human oral; feature: human-associated habitat; material: saliva | place: China | collected 2183 ... | reverse complement strand
TAGTGCGGGTAGGGAACTGAAGGTGCAGCGCTTCGCCGCCAAGTAAATGTGCCACATATCCAGGGTAACGCCTGACTCCCACACGCCTGGAAGTCTTCGTATAAATCCGGCGAAAACCGTGCAGGCAGTTGGACGTAAGGTTGTTTAGGGAAGTGCAGGCAGCCGACCGTCAATAATTCCTATAGCTTTTTGAAGGCAAATATCCGATGAAAAATGAGACAGGAGTACTAAGGCAATCAACGTAATATGTATTACATTTTTTTACCGAGGGCTCTGTTAGGCTAGTGCCGTACGACACTCTGTAAGGCTTTTTGCAGGTTGTTCGTTACGCACCACATTCCACAAGCTAACTCCCTCAGCACCCTCAAACATTTTTAAATTTAAAAACACATATGGCACAAAAACTCTCCCGCGTAACCCGCGATATTTGGGCGCTCTCACTCGCCACGTTCATTAACCGCGCAACCGGTTTCCTCGGACTTTTCGCCGCCGTCTTCTTCAACGAAATCAAACTCGACGCCCAAGCCGTCGTTCTCGCCCTGCTCATCGTGGGTATTGCGGGTGTGAGCGGGTCGCTTGTTGGCGGGCATCTTGCCGATAGAATCGGTAAGCTCCCCGTCCTGTTGGGAAGCACCCTCATCAATATCGTTATTTTTACTGCTCTCGCGCTCGCAGATTACACGCTCGGGTGGTGGACGGTCACTCTTGCTGCGCTTAACGTCTTTGTCTCTCAATCCTTCGTGGGACCGGCATCCGCGCTGGTCGCCGCCTCTGCTGCTGGGCGTGAGCGAGTCAGCAGGTTCGCGTTCTACCGCATCTTTATCAATGTGGGAAGTATTGTCGCCCCGGCACTCGTGGGTATTATCGGGCGCGAACATTTTAATCTGCTGTTCTGGTTTTCGGTCGCGGGTTCGGCTCTTGTTCCCTTCATCCTGTACTGGGGGATACGCGGTGCAACCACTGGTGGAGGCAACACTTCGGGCACCTCAGAACTATCCGAACCCCGCGAAAGTTCGCCCGCCGCAGATAATCCCCGGAACAAGCCTAGTGCCTATCTCTCAAGTATGTGGGATACGCTCGCTCTGCCCTTCGTCTATATAGCTATGGCGTTCACGATGGTGGTGTATGCGCAGCATCAAAGCGCAGTTCCGCTACGGCTTGATAGTGAGCCAAACGGAGTACAGCTTTACTCGTTCTTACTGATCATCAACCCCGTAATCGTGATCTTTTTCGAGTACCCGCTCAGCCATCTCACTAAACGGCTACCTTCATACCTCGCCCTGTGCTTTGGGATATTCGTTATGGGGTTCGGGGTTGCACTCGCCGGTATCTGTGCTTCTCTGCCCGCCGTCGTCATTGCCGGATGGGTGTTGTTTTCCGTAGGGGAGTGCCTCTTTGCCCCTATGTCGCACACCTATGTGGCGGAACTAGCCCCTGAAGCCGCGCAGTCTCGTTCCCAAAGCTACCTGGCGACCGTGCAGTCTATTGGTTATGCGCTGGGCCCGGGCATCGGAAGCTGGATGCTCCTCGTGCTCGCCGCCGGAGCCTGGGGCGGCTTTATGATCTTGACTCTGGCTGCTGTTGGGCTGGTTCTCTGCGCTCGTCTGGGTGAACCGCGTGAATCTGGTGCAAATCATGCCAATGAGAGGGATAAATCCCAGGGCATCTGAGGCACCACAGGCACCGTGTTAATGCAAAAATTAGGGCTTCACGATGGCACAGAGCGGCGTGTGTGAGAACGCTGCTATTTTTGCTACACTATGGAGTATCCGTTTCTTTGTCCGTCAAACCGACGGGTGTTCATGCGGATAATCCGCCATGGTGTAATGGCAGCACAGCGGCCTTTGAAGCCGTTTGTCTAGGTTCGAATCCTGGTGGCGGAGCGAATAGTTCGGGGGTAGACTTCCGGCTATATCCCACACCTAACAAGGAGACATCTAGGTGAACGCAGAAAATCGGAAGGCACCTTCGGCTGTTATTGTTTTGGCTGCGGGAGCTGGCACTCGTATGAAATCTGCTACCCCCAAAGTTATGCACGCGATAGGCGGCCGTTCCATGGTGGAACACGCCGTAGCTGCCGCCCGAGACCTAGACCCTCAGCGTCTAGCCGTTGTGGTGCGGCACCAGCGTGATAAGGTAGCCCAGCATATTCTTGACTTTGATGCCCAGGTCACCATCGTTGATCAGGACGACATTCCCGGCACCGGTCGAGCCGTTGAAGTCGGTCTTAACGCCCTCGATAATTCCGATCTCGTTGATGGTACCGTGTTGGTCACCTACGGCGACGTACCCCTGCTTCGCGCCGAAACCCTGCGCGAGCTAATGGACTTCCACGAAGAGGGACGCAACGCCGTTACCGTGCTCACCACCAATATCGAAGAGCCCGGTGCCTACGGGCGCATCGTGCGCGACCAAGCGGGCGAAGTTACCGCTATTGTGGAGGCCAAAGACGCAACTCCTCAAGAGCTGGCGATTACCGAAATCAACTCGGGTATCTACGCTTTTGACGCCAAGGTTCTGCGCGAAGCTCTGCTAGAGGTCACGACCGACAACGCGCAGGGCGAAAAATACATTACCGATGTGCTCGCTATAGCCCGCGATAAGGGGCACCGCACCGCCGCCCTCGCTATTGAGGATCGCTGGGAGGTTGAAGGTGCGAACGACCGCGTGCAGCTTGCGCAGCTTGGGCGTAAACTCAACGAACGCATCCTGGAAAAACATATGCGTAACGGTGTAACTATCGTGGACCCCCACAACACCTGGATCGATGTAACCGTTACCCTTGAAAACGATACAACTCTGCTGCCCGGCGTGCAGCTGCACGGGACAACATCGGTCGCCACCGGTGCAACTATTGGTCCGGACACAACCCTGACCGATATGACGATCGAAACCGGCGCAACCGTTATCCGCAGCCACGGTTTCGGCGCGACCATCGCCGAAAACGCCACCGTAGGCCCCTTCTCATACCTGCGCCCCGGTACCGTTTTGGGCGCGAATTCAAAACTCGGGGCCTTCTGCGAAGCCAAGAACTCACAGATCGGACAGGACGCCAAGGTACCCCACCTCACCTACGTAGGGGATGCCGAAATCGGCGAAGGCGCCAATATTGGTGCGGGATCCATTTTTGCCAACTATAACGGGGTTACTAAGAACCGAACCGTTATCGGCGCGCATACCCGCATGGGCTCGGGCGGCATCTACGTGGCACCTGTCACCGTTGGAGACGGCGCATATTCCGGTGCGGGAGCCCTGATCCGCAAGGATGTTCCGGCGGGTGCGCTCGCTATTTCTGAGACTTCCCAGCGCAATATTGATGACTGGGTTCTAAAAAATCGTGAAGGAACCGAGTCTGCACAGGCTGCTGAGGCCGCGCAGGAGTAGTTTTCACACACCGAGTTCACAAGGAAAGCGAACACAATCATGTCTAGCGAGATTACCAATCCTGGGATGCGTAAAATGGCAGTGGTGTCCGGGCGGGCGCATCCGGAACTAGCCGAAGAAATCGCTGCTGAACTGGGGCATGACCTGCTGCCGACCTCTGCGTATACCTTCGCCAACGGTGAGACCTATGTGCGCTTCGAGGAATCTGTGCGCGGCGCCGATGCTTTCGTGATTCAGTCGCACCCGGCGCCCATCAACGAATGGCTGATGGAACAGATCATTATGATTGATGCGCTCAAGCGTGCCTCCGCCCGCTCGATTACCGTAGTTTCGCCTTTCTACCCTTATGCCCGCCAGGATAAGAAGCATAAGGGACGTGAGCCTATTTCGGCTCGTCTGATTGCCGATCTGTACAAGACCGCTGGCGCGGACCGCCTGATGTGCGTCGATCTGCATACTTCGCAGATTCAGGGTTTCTTTGATGGTCCGCTCGACCATCTCTTTGCTGTCCCAGTTCTGGCGAATTATATTCGCGGGCGCGTTGAGAACCCCGAGAACGTGACCGTCGTTTCCCCGGATACCGGTCGTGTACGCGTGGCTGAGCATTGGGCTGCCCTGCTCGGCGGTGCCCCTTTGGCCTTCGTGCATAAGACACGCGATATTAACGTGCCGAATCACGCCGTCTCGAAAACCGTCGTGGGCGACGTTGAAGGGCGTTCCTGCGTACTGATCGACGATATGATCGATACCGGCGGAACCATTGCTGGCGCGGTCAAGGTTCTGAAGGATAAAGGCGCGAAAGAAGTCATTATCGCGGCAACCCACCCCGTATTTTCCGGTGAAGCCGTCGATATCCTTTCCGGATGCGGTGCCTCCGAAGTGGTTGTCACTAACACGCTGCCCGTGCCTGCCGAGAAGTCTTTCGATAATCTGACGGTTCTATCGATTGCTCCGCTGATAGCACGTGCTATCCGTGAGGTTTTCGACGAAGGATCCGTGACCAACATCTTCAACGATCACGCCTAAATCGTATATATCGCATTCACCCCGTGGCCGAGCTTCGACAGTTCGGACACGGGGTTGATGTTATTGGATCGAGAAAATATCCCCGTTTGAGAACGCTAGCGCTCAGACGGGGATATTAACTACTTAGAGGCTATGCACCTCATAATCTGCTGTTTTAGTTCTGCACCTGTGCCTGCGAGAGCCACGGCAGAATCTCGAAGAGCGAGTTTTCAATCTCATCGACCGCGATGCGTGCCGCCTCTTTACCCTGACGGTACGGATCACCAATGTTGTCGCTTGAGCGCGGTGCTTGATTATGGCTGTACAGGTATGAGATCGGTTCTGCCTCGGAACCGACTTCTTGCTTCAGGTTAGCTACCTGCTTGATGAGATGAACCTTGTGGTGGTACTGCGGCCATTCGCGGATAATCCAATCGGCGTGTTCCGCCTCCGCCACCAGGATCAGGGTAGCGCGTTCCACCATGTCTTCGGTGAGCTGCTTGGCGCGGTACCCGGAAATATCGTAGCCGCGCTCGTCAAGCTGTTTACCCACGTGACGGTATACGCGCGAGCCCGAAAGTGCCGAAGTTCCGGCGCTGGTGAAAATCCAGTCGTCGGTCAGACCGTATTCTTCGGAGAGCTGGCTTGCAATAATCTCTGCCGCCGCACTGCGCGCTACGTTCCCTGTGCACACGAAGACCGCTTCCATAGGCCCTTGGAGCCTGGGAGCGAGCCTGCGCCTGCGCACCACGCCCGAGCGAACTTCGCCCGGCGCGAGCTTAAACGGAGAGGCATGGGATGCTGCGCGTTTTACGGGACGGACGGAAGCTGTCGGATGCACAGATGCCTGAGCAGGAGCCGAACGGAAACCCGTCGGCTGAGCTGCTGGCTGGATGCTCTGCGTATCCGTATCCTGCGCATCCTGGGCGGAAGTGGAGAGCGTGTTGTTTGCGCCATCACGCACCTTCAAGGTCTGGTGAGCGGGCCGCGAGGGCTCTGTGCGGGTGTTCTCGTTAGACGTGGAACGAGCACTATCACGCTGAGCAAGTTTTCGAGCCAGCTGAGCCTGATTCTGCTCGCGCTGCTCTCGTTCAGACTGAGTCTGCTCGTTCTGCTGCCCGGCATTGGATTCTTCAGCGCGCGTGCGCTGAGCCTGTTCCTCTCGGCGACGGCGAGCCTCTAGACGTTGACGGTGAACTTCCGCACGTTCGCGTTCGCGCCGGGCCGCTTCATCTTCCTGGCGCTGCGTTTCCTCTATCTGAGACTGCTGACTTTCTCCACTGTGAAGATTCAGTTCTTCCTGTGCGCGGCGAATGGCGATTGCCTCTTTACGGGTCTGCGGCTTATACCCGGGCTGCAGAAGCTTCTCCATATCGAAGCCCGCGAACTCGGGCTTGTTCGCAAGTTTCTCGCTGATAGAGGGTTCACTCTGCTTGTGACTCGTTGGAATATCTCCCGGGGTCTGCTTGGATACTGCCGGAATGCTATTCCATGGATTAGCGCCAGCAGACTTTTTCTGGGGTGTGGGAATGCTATTCCACGGGTTATGGGTTGCTGCTTTAGATGCTGATGCCGTGCTCTGCTGTTGAGTCTGTTGCTGGGGAGTTTCAGGCTTTTTATGAGTCTGAGCATCTTGACGTGCGCGAGCCTGCGCCGCGGCAACAATTTTGGCGGGGGAGTAGCCAGGGTCGGACTGCGCAAGATGCGACTGAACCGGCTTAGACTGCACCGAGGAACGCGAAGCTACTTCAGCGGGCCTTGGCTGTTGGTGGGTCCTTCGCTGCGGTTGATGTGCCTGGGCGCGCTGCTGGGTGGGCTGGCTCTGGTTCTGCTGCGCCGATGAAGGACTCTGCTGGCGCTGCGCCATTTGCTCATTTGCTTGACGCGCAAGGTTGGTGCGCACCGTATTCTTCAAGGCAGCATTCCGAGCTGCAGGGTTCTTGGCAATTGAATTCTTGGGGCGTACCTTTTTTGCGCCGGTTGTTTTTGCGGATGCGGTGCGCGCCTGAGCTGACCTCTGCGGCGCTGTGCCAGACTTGGGGCGCTTGTTCTGCGCCGCAGCTGCACCGGATGCTTGTGAACGAGACGAGGTGGAACGCTGGGTTATGGGTATCCGCGCGGTCTTCGGACGCGGAGAATTCGTGCGCGCAGCAGTATTTTCCACGCGAGGAGTCTGCTGCTGAGATTTATGCTGTTTTGCGTAACGCTGTGCCGCAGCCTGCACATCGTTGGTATCCATGAGAACCGTTTGATCCAGCTCTGCGCTGTTCGTCGTCGGCTTGGTAATCTGCTGCTCTGGCTTCTTTTTATGCTTTGAAATCTTGCCGTGGAATTCGCCGATGTTAATCGACCTAGTTTTCCGAACCATCGGGCTTGACTGCGTCTGCGGTGCCGCCTGAGAATTTTTACGGTTGCCGCCCACGGAACGCTGTGCCCCCGTAGCGGAAGAAAGTATGCTTGCGGCACGGCGGCGAGCATCGGCTGCCTGCTGCGCCCGCCTCTCTGCGGCCTGTTTTTCAGCTGCAGCACGTTCTGCAGCACGCCGTTCTTCTGCTTCGGCGACCGCAATATCGCGTGCCGCGCGTATGTTAATGCTAGACGTTACCGGCCCAGTGTGATGCAAACCCTGGGAACGGGATTCGTCCTCTCGTGCTTTCCTCTTTTGAGCCGCGAGCGAGCGTACTTCCTGTGGAAGATCCTGTGACCTACGGGAGGCGCTGCGTGCGGAACGTTGGGGCAGGTCATGTCGCGCGCTCAAACGTGCGACCCCGTCCTGAAGGGAAGACCTTGAGGATCCCCCTGCTCGGCGGCGTCCGGAAGCGGTATCGGCGGAGGGGGACTCACGGTTATCCTGCCCGGCAGGTACACCAGAGTCAGACAGATATTTGTCCCTGAGGGACTGAATATTAAAAATTCCCATGGATACCTTTCAGAGTCTCGGACGCTCCAGAAGCGCATTGCATTGCCTCCAGGGCAGGGCTACTCACCTATTATTTTACCTGTAGAACACAATTTGTCAGTCTTAGAGGGTTCCTAGCGTGTATCTCGATGTTGTGTTAGGCACGAGCAGAGTACACGACGGTAGTGTTTACGCGGATAAATTTTCGCGAAAAAACTATGTATCATAATACGTCTTATACGCCGCAAAGATTAAGTAGAAATATGCATAGTCTGAAAATAATCCTGATCTGCATGCTAAAATCTACATACGTATTTTACGTGTATTTTTATCGGCGCCTGCCGTTTCACGAAAGCACAATTCATGAAATTCCTCACCGCACTGCGGACTGAACTGGGGCAGCTAAGCTATTCACTCAAAGCTCGTAAAACCCCTCAACAATGGCGAGATCAATACGCCGCAATTCGTGGTATCCGCATTTTTAACACGCCATCTGTACACTATCGAGGTCCCCGTACAGAAGTATGGGGTATTGCGATGGTTAAAGATGAAATAGATATTTTGCCTTCTGTTATTGACCATATGTTTCAACAGGGAGTACATCGGCTGCTTATTGCGGATAATCTTTCGCATGATGGTACCCGGGAATATATTCGTGAAAGATCAACTCACGACTCTAGAATTATCTATGCTGAAGATAATTACATTCCGTATGTACAATCCGAGAAAATGACGTGGTTAGCGCATCTGGCCTGGCGATACGGTGCACGATGGGTTATTCCTTTCGATGCAGACGAATTTTGGTATGCGCCTTCAGATACGCTCGCAAAATTTTTACAGACCTGCCAAAGCTCGGTAATTTATGCCGGATTCCATCATTCGGTACCTGTCACGGAGAACCCGAGTGATGTTATCAACACGGAACTTGTGATGGATACGGCAGATTCCTTCCCCGGAAAGGTGGCCTTTCGTGCCCATCCTTTTGCTGTTGTGGTACGTGGTAACCACGAAGTACGCCGTTTAGGCGCTCATGAACATTCCTTAGAGATCGTGCATGTGCAGTATCGGGGGGCTGCTCAGATTGCGCGAAAAGTTCGGCAAGGAGCCGCCAGCGCTGTGAGCACAGGCCGAGACGCCACAGTGATTACTCCGCATTGGCTTGCTGGCAGTAAGCTCAGCGATAGTGAGATTCAAGAGGTATGGACCAATATCTCTCATGGTCTGCCGGATGAGCGCATCCAGTTCAAAGCTGAAGGTCCTATGGCGCGCGGAAAATTTTTGCGGTGGAGAAGCTGGAATGAAGACGGTTCCTTAAACAAATTCTCTTCTGATGCCTCAGGTAATGCTGGGGGCTCATCGTGAGTAAAGAATCTGCACCCGTTATGGCAGGAGTACCCAGTACTAGGTACGTTATGCTGGATAGCCTGACAATTTTGCGGGGTCCGGCTGCGCTATTCGTCTTTTTCTACCATACGAGGTGGGCGCATGTGGTTCCTAGCGCATCCGTGGGATATGTAGGAGTCGCATTGTTCTTCGTGCTTTCGGGCTTCGTGCTGACCTGGTCATATAAGCCCGCCGACGGAGCCAAGAAATTCTACCTGCGCCGATTTGCGCGTGTATACCCGCTGCACCTTTTCTTCTTTGCACTTGCCTTGGCAATTCTCGTCCTGACTCAGGAAGCCCCATCTGCGGGTGCTACATTAAGCAACCTGGTTCTGCTCCACACCTGGGTGCCGAATTGGGACTATATTTTTTCGGTCAATGGGGTGAGCTGGTCTTTAGGCTGCGAGGCTTTTTTCTACGCCTGCACCCCACTTATGCTGTACTGGCTCAGCCACCGTTCTGAGCGTGCACGTTACGCCGTGCTCACGGGCTGGTTTTTGCTGACAGCATCCGTGGCGAGCGCTGTCTCGCTTACCTCGAACTACGCCGATGTTGTGGTCTACGCTAACCCGCTTTTGCGCTCGGGTGAGTTCGCTCTGGGTATGCTCTTGGGACTGTTGGCGCTTAAAGTTCGTGACGGCGATTTGGCGATGCCACGGATACGTACCTGGCAACTGTGTGCGGTAACAGCACTTGCTTTAGCCGGGATTTCTGGTGTTTCTAAAGTTAGTTTGCCGCAGACCATCAACGGGTTTGTGCTTGACCCGGTATGGTTCTTGCTGATTGGGATGTTTGCGCTTCACGATATACAGCGCGCGCAATCGCATCATCAGGTTGGTGAGCCGGTGCCGGGGAATTGGATACGCCGCTCTCTCGTGTATTTCGGTGAGGTGAGTTTTGCCTTCTATCTGGTCCATGAAATTGTTATTTTCCGATTCATCAAGACCTCTTTAGGGCGCGATATGGTTCGCATGGATGCACGGGGAATCTTGATGATGCTCATAATCTTGGTGATTTCTATACTTGCAGCGATTATTGCGCATCATGCGATCGAACGTCCTGCTCGTATTATGATTCTCAAGGCATCCACGCGCACTCTGTGAGGTTTTTATGAAAAATATTTATCGTAAACTCAGAATCTTCTTTCCCGGACGAAAATTTTATATTTTAATCCTCAATATTCTGGGGCTTTTCGTGGTGTCTCTTTTCGAGATGCTGGGTGTGGCGGCTATTCTACCTATCGTTAACCTGGCGATGGGTGCCCCTATTACTGGATATTTGCGAACTGTCGCGGAACTTTTCGGCAACTCCGACCGCACGCAGCTTATCGTGATTTTTGGTGTCGCACTGGTGCTCGCCTTTGTCATCAAGGGTGTGTTGTCGTTGGTTATTAAGCGCTGGAGTCTGGGGTTTATTGCTACCCAGCAGAGCATTACCTCGGTGAATCTGCTCAACTGCTATATGCGTGAGCCTTATCTGGTTCACCGTAAGCGCGGTGCAGCGGCGGTGCTTAACTCGGTTAATGACATTGTGGGGCAGGCGTACAGCGCTTTCGTAAATGGTGTCATGAGCTTTATCGGGGATTTACTCTCCATCGTGGTGCTCATGGTGATGCTGCTGGTTCTTATGCCGCTTCCCGCGCTTTTCGCTTTTGCCTACTTCGGCGTGGCTGCCTTTGCGCTTCAATACGTTTTGCGAAGGAAAAATAAGGAGCAGGGCGAGATTATCCTGGAAGCTACGCGCGGCTCGATGAATGCAGCGCTTGATGCTGTGGTTGGGTTCCGTGAGATTCGTATGCACGGTGTGACCGAACGGTACCTGCACCGGTACCAGAGCAAGCGCATGGACTCGGTGAATGCGAATATGCGGAACGTTTTCCTTCAAGAACTTCCAAAGTATACCCTTGAAATTATTTTTATTCTCGGAATCGCCGCACTTCTAGCGATCATGAGCATGACTCAGGGTATCGATAGCGCACCCTATCTGCTCCTTTTCGCCGGTGCCTGCATCCGTATTCTGCCGAACTACACGCGCATTGTGGCGTCCTTAGGTAATATTCGTTCCGGTGAGAAACCCAGCGATGAGCTTGTCCGCGAAATTGGGATGCTTGATGAACAGGGGAAGAAGCTCGATCTTCCGCCTGCTCCCGCCGCTGATACTCAGACCGAGTATGTAAACCGTGAGATTGAGCCCATCACTATTACGGTGGAGAACCTTTCCTTTACCTATCCCGACGGCGACCAGCCGGTGCTGAAGAACATTAACCTGCAGATTCCTATGGGGACGTCGATCGCCTTCGTGGGCGGCTCCGGGTCGGGAAAGACCACCCTGGTTGATTTAATTTTGGGGCTTTTCAGCACCGAGCAGGGGCGTGTGTTGTGCAATGGAGTGCCGATCGAGCAGGATCTACCCGCGTGGTTTCAGCGCATCGGGTATGTGCCTCAAGACGTCTTCATCGCCGATTCTACGGTGCTGGAGGCGGTTGCCTTCGGGCTTGAACCTCATGAGATTGATGAGGCGCGGGTGCGTGAATGCTTGGCTGTCGCTGAGCTTACCGAAGTTGTGGATTCCCTGGAGAACGGGCTGATGACGATGATCGGGCACAATGCTGTTCGGCTTTCGGGCGGTCAGCGCCAGCGTCTAGGCATTGCCCGTGCACTCTACCGCAACCCCAGCGTGCTCATAATGGACGAGGCCACCAGCGCCCTGGATAACGAGACCGAGCATAAGATTACCCAGGCAATCGAGCGAATTTCGCGGGATATTACCGTGATTATCGTGGCGCATCGCCTCTCGACGGTGCGCAATGTGGATCAGCTGATTTACCTTTCGCAGGGTGAAATCGCCGCGCAGGGAACCTTCACGCAGGTGCAGCAGCAGAATGAAGAGTTCGCCAATCTGGTGCGTTTAGGGCAGCTTCCCGAGTAGTCGGGCGAATCGATCTGAAAACAGTAGGACTGTGCCCGCCTCCCAATCTTGGGGAAGGCGGGCACGGGTTTATGTGATGCTAGTTCTAGGCGGTCTCTGGCCGGGCTTCAAGGAAGGGTTTAAGGCTGTGCGCATCCTGCGGTATATCGCTGCCTAGGGGGTAGAGGCTTCCGCGCGGCTGCCACGCAAGATTTACGGGAATGGGCCTGCCCGCGATAAGATCCAACCAAATATCGGCAAGCTGTTTCTCGCTCAGCTCGCCATTTTTACGCCAGTGATACCCCAAATCTTCCGGCAAATCGGTGAGCTCAAGCGCCTTTGCCCCCTGCATGAGCTTGCGCTGCAGCTGCTGCCGCGAACGCCAAGGCAAATGTAAGATAACCACCCGACCGGTGCCCTGTGCCCCAGGCCGAAGCACCCGATGATTACCCATAGTGACGACCGATGACCGCCAGGATTTAAAGCACACCTTAGGGTCAAAATGCGCGGTTGTATCGAGCACCAGGTCTCCCGAGGCCGTAGGAAACAGGTTGTAGAGCTGCGAGATTTCCACGGTATTTTTGCTGGTGGACAGAACCTCGGCGAGAGTACCTTCAACGCCGAACCAGAACTCGTCCGCATCGAAAGGTACTACCCAGGTGGCACCGGCTCGCTGGGCACGATGGGTCAGATAGGTCATTTTCTCGGACTGATAGTAGGCGGGCTCCCGATCGCGCCCCACGCTCAGCGGCAGTTCACGGCTAAGACGCTGAAGAAGCTCAAAGGTGCCGTCACTCGAACCGTTATCGACCACCAGGATGCGCGCCACCCCCTGGGCATGCAGGTGCCGTAGGGAACGTTCGAGCACATCCGCCTCATTCTTGACCATCGCGACCGCCCACACGCCCTTGGTCGTGGGCAGGGGAGGGAGCTCAAAGGTTTTCTCTAGCGCCCGGTAGCGGTTTTTGAAATCTCCTGTGTTCAGCAGGGCACGTGCCTCACGCCGGGTACGCAGATCGCGCTGCGCCAGAAAAAGCCGATGTTTTCCAGCGCGAAGCCCGCGAACCGTCGGGTCTAGAAAACGGGGTTTAAGACGCGAGTTTTCAAGGTGTTCAGAGAAAAAACTACGGGAGTTAGAAATAATTCGCTGCGAAAATTTAAACGGCGCGAGAAATTTGATGTTCATGGGTTATCTTCCGTGCTTGAGTATGAGTGAGTTGTGAAAGAGTGAAGTATAGGGTTTTACGCGGTATCGCCTTCTTCAGGCAGAAGCCAGGTTCCCCCATGCGGCGGCTTAACCGCATGCCAGCGGGAGAAATGCGGATGCGGACGCACGGTTCCGGGCACCACGATAGGCTGGCGGGTTTTCGCATCGTACTCGTGGGCATTCGGTACGTACACCTCAACGGGGTGATCCGCCTGCGCCATATAAGCACCCCAGTACCCGAACGTAGTGTTCGTAAGAATAAGCCAGCGCGCCTTCGCAAGAACCGCTAAATCCGCGAACATACCCTCGCCGGTCTTATCGTAGAGCACCGGGGCAATATCTTCGAGAAAACTCAGGTTTTCACGGCACCACTGCGGATCATCACTCGTGACCACGAAATTACTGGGGCTCATGCGTTTAAGCACCTGATCCAGGGCCTCACGTACATAGGCCACAGTATCAATACCGTAACGCTGCCGAATTGCGGGAACAGAATAATAATCACCGCGCCGAATACTGAGCACCACCGTATTACTTCCTACAATATTGCCTACTGTAAGAATGCGCTGCCTAAAATGCTCAGAAGAAAGTAATCGTTCACGGGCGAAAATCTCAAGAGAACCGGGTGCAAAACTATCTTCTACATTGGTATCAAGACCAGAATAACGCCGGTGTAAAAACTTAAAATCTTTCGGATCCATCATGAGTTCCTGCAAAGCAGGAAATTCTGTAAGCCAAGGTTCTAAACCGGCAGTATCGAGCATATATGAAAAATCCCCGGCATCGGCGCGACGGTCAGCATCAACGGCCGCCAACAGATAAAGCCAATTACCGCCGCGAGAAAAAGGAGGCGCAATATACACTTTCTCGCGAGAGTGGCGAACTGTATCCAAAACCCGTGCAATACCGGGGCGTAGAAACCCCATCACGCGAAAATAAGCTTCAACATGCGGCGGGCGCATACCCTCAAGTTCTGTTAACCGGGTTTTATCTTCAGACTCAGAACGACGATTCACACATAACTCCCTGGGATTTACACACGCAATACCTTTATTATGAGGCAAAATACGCTGTATAGTCACCTGATATGTCGATACTATATTAGAATTATAAAGTAACACTCACTCACGAGGATATGACGGCAACAACTATGTGCAGTATGCCGAGAGTTTCCTCACGAATAAACACATACGTTTACAGACAATGTTTGATGACCGGAACATAGATGTAAACCGCAACAGAAAGCATTTTTGTGACTTCGTCAGCAGAAACTATCTCCGCCATTATTCCCTTTTATGGCGAACCTGCTCCCGTGCTGGATTTAATTACCAGCCTGCGCACGCAGCGGGGAATAACCCCCGAAAATCTTGAGATTATCGTTTCTGACGACCGCTCACCCATACCCTTTCCCGACACCGAAGGCGTGAGCATCGTGCGCCGCGAGCGCAACGGCGGGTTCGGCAGTGCCGTAAACTCCGGGGCTGCACGCGCACGTGGAGACTGGCTGATAATCCTCAACAGCGACCTTGAACTCGGCGAAAACTTCATCAGCTCAATGCTCACGGCGCTCGCCGTCTATCCGCAGGCACTTGCCAGCCCCCAAGTAATCGGCCACGACGGAAACCACCAGTGGGTAGCCCGCAAATTCCCCACCGTGGGGCATATCGCGTGGGAATGGTTCACACCCCTGGCACGCTTCAAATCTACACGCCTGTGGCATCGCGGGGCAGGGCACGATATAAGTGCCTGCACCGCCTTGAGGCCCCACGGAACAGACTGGGTCATGGGCGCCTGCATGATGGTGCCCCGCACGGTATACGAACGGGTACAAGGCATGGACGAGCGCTTCTACATGAACAGCGAAGAAGTAGACTTCCAGCGCCGCCTTGCCGAGATTGGGGTGCCGCGCATCCTGGTGCCCGAGGTGACGGTCACCCACGAAGGAGGCGCATCCAGCCCCTCAGCCCGGCGCCGCCAATGGCTTACCACCGCACGGTTTATCTACGCCGAAAAATGGGGGTTCGAGAAGAACCTGCGCCGCGCCCTAACCCTCACCAGCTACGCCAACTACGGTTTCAACCTGGTGCGGTCCCTGCGGAATCACCGGGTGAACCCGCGCGAGATTCTGAACCACGAACTAGAGCTGATCCGGCGGGGAACACGGCACGAAAACTAGCCGCGTAACCGCGCCGAACCTGGCTTTCCCGCACGAAGGACCACAGGACAGAGAAGAACCACAAAGGATACACGAGATGAGAGCCCCCACGATTCTGCTGGTTTCGCCAGCGTTCCACGGGTATTGGAAGGCTATTGAGGCTTCGCTAAACGTTGCCGGATACGAGGTTCGCACCCATATTTACGATGCTCCCGGCACCGTTGCCGACCGTATCCGCAATAAGCTCGCGCACGAACTGCCCGAAAAATATCGGCCCGCATCCGCCGAAGCCCAGGCGACCGCCCGTGCTATCGCCGCGTTTGAGGAGTATCACCCCGATATTGTGCTCGTCATCAAAGGCGACCTGCTGGGGGATACCTGGTGGCAAAAACTTGAAGAATCCGGGGTTCGCTACGGAACCTGGCTCTACGACGAGCTGCGTCGCATGTCATACACCCTGGAAGATTTACCGCGCCTCGGAGCGCTCGCAAGCTATAGCCCGCAGGATGCCGAATACCTGCGTTCCCTAGGGTACGCCGTCTTGGATATGCCCAACGCCTACGATTCGCACTGCGCGATCGCGCCGGTTACCGAAGACGCCATCAGTTTCGTCGGGGCGAATTACCCCAATCGTGAGCATACGCTGCGGGCCCTGCACGAGGCGGGAATACCCGTGCGCGCCTACGGGCGAGACTGGTCGCGCCACCCCTGGGATATAGCCCGAACCCGCAGATTCAAGGGCACTGGAATTCCCGCGCACCGCGATATCGACCGATCCGCCGCCTACGGGGTCATGGCATCATCACCGGCGACCCTGAATATCCACCATAACCAAGACGGCTTCACGATGCGCACCTTCGAAGCCCCCGGTGTGGGTGCACTTCATCTGATCGACCGGGCCGATGTGGCGCGCTACTACGAACCCGGGCGCGAAGTACTGGTCTACGAGAGTACCGAAGAACTTATTGACCTGTGCGCCCGCATCTTCCGTGAACCCCGCTGGGCGCATGCAATCCGTGAGGCCGGGCAGCGACGCACCCTCGCCGAGCATACCTTCGATGATCGCGTCAAAATTTTGGAGAAACTATGGGCCTAAACTACCCCGTCGATCTCGAAGCCTGGCATGCCTGGCAGCAGCGCCAAAACACTCTGCGCTGGGTGAAAGGACGCGCCCAGAACATGGTGCGCGCCCGCAGAGTTGCCCAACAGGACATGGTTTCCGGCATGCTCTATACGCGCGGGGCAATACCGCGGGTACTGATCGTGCTCGACTCGTTCTCACCCACAAGCCGCAACGCTCTGCTGGAACCGCTCAAACACCTCGAAGGGGTGGGGGTCGCGCTCTGGTGCCCGAGCGACGCTTCAGAATATCTCAACGGACAATACGCCAGCACACGCTATAGCCGCAAAGACTGGAACGCAACCCCGATACGCGCCGATGAGCTCGCCGAAAAACTGCCCGGCGTGCGCCTCGTGCTGTCCTTAGGGCACTACCTTCCGCGCGGTCACGCGGCCTACCGATTCGCCCGCGAACGCGGCATAGCCTACTGGGTAGTACAGCACGGGCTGCTGGTTCCGCACGCCCCGCCGCTGCCCATCGGTTCAACTCTGCTCGCCTTCAGCGACGAGGACGCCCAATTTTGGGCTTCCGGACGCCGCGACGTGCAGACGCATACCGTCGGCTCACAGCTGCTCTACCGCGCTATCCAAAATACGCACGGCGAAACCACCAAATCCCTGGGCAAAATCCTGTTTCTGGGGCAGATGCACGGCGCGGAGTTACCGCGCGCATCCTTCGCCCGCGCCGCGCACAGCTTTTTGAAACGCCACGACGGCATCTACCGGCCGCATCCGAGCGAAACCGATAAACTCTCCCGCGCCACCCACGCGCTCTGGGAGATAGAAGGCATAGCCATAGATCGCTCTTCCACGCCCCTGAACGAGGTGCCGAACCCGGTGGTCTCAGTCTTTTCAACCGGCGTGCTTGAGGCCGCAATCCGCGGTATTCCGGCGTGGGTGTACCACCCGAACCCGCCCGCTTGGCTCGAAGAATTCTGGGCACGCTACGGCATGAACCGCTGGGGTGAAGACCCCACGCTGGCGCCCGAACAACCCGCAGTCGAGCCCGCCCACACTATCGCTCAGCTCATCATCGACTACCTGGAGGCATACTAATGCGAGTTCTCTGCGTTATTCCCGTGCGCGGCGGATCCAAAGGCATACCGCGTAAAAACCTGCGCGAGATCGCCGGAAAACCCCTGGTGGCGTGGACTATTTTGCAGGCGCTCGCCGCCCGCGACGAACTGGCGGGGGAGCACGAGGTGCGGGTTGCGGTCTCAACCGAAGACCAAGAACTCGCCGCTATCGCCCGCCACTACGGAGCCGAGGTTCCGTTCATGCGTCCCGCGCATCTTGCCGAAGACACTACAGCCACCGAACCGGTGATCGAGCACGCCATCGACTTCTACACGGGTGAGGGCTGGGCGCCGGATGCGGTCATGCTGCTGCAGGCCACCAGCCCGGTACGCCTGCCCGGCACTCTGGCCCGTGCAGTACGTCAATTTGCCGAGAACGGCAAAGACTCACTGGTTGGGGTTGTCCCGATCGGTCCGTTTATTTGGCGGTGGCACCCGGATGCTGAACCTACCGCAGAGTTCGAGATTATGGCGCGCCCACGCCGCCAAGAACTCACGCAGGAGACCTTCCGGTACCGGGAAAACGGTTCGCTCTACCTCACCAAAACTCACGTGTACACCGAGCACCACAACCGTTTGGCGGGGTATCCTGGAGGGACCATTGATCTTTTCACGCTTCATGAGGTCGAGGGCGTCGATATTGATGCCCCTATTGATTTTGCGGTTGCCGAGCATCAGCTCAAGCAGATTCTTGAGGGTCACCCCGGCGTAAGAAGCTAAGCCTCAGCGTCAAAAGACCCAACACTCACTCTCACTAAACACAAGTTTTCTTGAAGAAAGCATCATAAACCGTGATTATCGAACGTAATATCGCGCCCTATGTGGTCTTCGCCGAAGACCCGATTCTGACTGCGCTTCACA
>ERZ773265.810-NODE-810-length-18028-cov-33.830579_pt1 | contig 18028 bp, 15 predicted proteins | sample MGYA00580512_ERZ773265 | MGnify/ENA primary metagenome ERZ773265 (study PRJEB29015, sample SAMEA2738169) | human oral metagenome | biome: human oral; feature: human-associated habitat; material: saliva | place: China | collected 2183 ... | reverse complement strand
TCCCACCTGGTCATCAACAACACCGACACCTGGGAAGAAAAACAAGGCCACTAGCCACAGGCTGATCCAGACTGCGCCCTCTCTACATGAGGTGGGTTGTGGTGCGGTGGTCCGTTGCGTCGTCAAGTCAGTCGGGAAGGGCTGCGAATCGCTCCCTCACGCGTTGGCAGTACCCTTCGCCGATCTCTATCAATGCTTTGATTGTTCGATAAATTTCAGAGTTCTGTTCTGATAGCACCGTCGGCGCATGCGTTCATCACCTTCGAAGTTGCGCAGTAATAAAAAGGAGGGAATGCGACCAGAATGATCGATCCCCTCCCGACCCGGCCCGGCGAACCAGGCTAAGCCTACGTTGTGCGTCGATAGTAACACTCAGGCGCCGGTGTCTGTCAAGGCAAGCCGGTACGTGTACGCGGATTGATGCTGGGCGTGCGGTGCTGCGTGCAATGGGTCCTACGCCACCACCATGGCCGCCGTGCCCGCGCACATGAGGGCGAGGCCCGCCAGGTATCGCCCCGTGAAACGCTCGTGAAACATGGCTGCCGAGAATGCAACGGTGACGAGAATCGACAGTTTGTCGATGGGGACGATGACCGATGCGGGCCCGTCTTTCAGCGCGTGGTAGTACGCCAGCCACGACACGCATGTCGCGGCACCCGACGCGACGATAAAGGCCAGCTCGCGCGCGGGGATCGACCGCACCTCGCGAATTCGCCCCTGCCAGGCCACGATCACCCACGCCATGGCCAGCACGACGAGCGTGCGTACCGCAGTTCCCAGCGTCGGATCGACCCCGGAGATACCGACCTTGCCCAAGATCGACGTTAACGCGGCGAACAGCGCGGACGCGAGCGCGTACGTGAGCCAACTACCGCCCCGGCGCAGGGCGAGCGGCAGCCCAGAAAGGTCGGCGGGGTCGACCATGAGCAGGGTCCCCGCCGTGATCACAACGATCCCGAGAACACCCCAGGCGTTCACAGGCTCGCCCAACAGGATCAGGGCCAGGAGGATCGCCAGGACCGTCGACAGCTTGTCGATGGGGGCCACGCGGGATACGTCGCCCCGCGCGAGGGCCGCGAAGTAGCACAGCCACGAGGCCCCGGTGGCCAGGCCCGACAGGATGAGAAACAGGAGCGACCGCCCGTCGATGGTGCCGAGGGATGACGCCGATCCGACCAGGGCGGCCATGCCCCACGCTCCTGCCGCGACGACGACCGTTCGTAGGGCCGTCGCCACTGTGGAACTCGTCGTCGCCACTCCAGCTTTCGCGAGGACCGATGTCAGCCCCGCGAACAGGGCGGACAAGCAGGCGGCGAGTAACCACATGAGACTAGAGTAGGCCCGTTTCTGATGTTCTTGCACCCGAGCAAAATGACGGTGTGTCATGGGCGTCAGATCGCGAAAAAAGTAGGTTATAGTTGTTGACTATTCGCCTCTGTGTTGAGGCAACAACGCTATGTAAAGGAACAAGATGAGCGAAAACATCGACGAGCTTGGCATCAACGGTGAATTCGAAGAAGACGGCCGGGAGATCGTGCTCGACACGAGCGGCGAAGTGGAACTCACGGACGAAGTAACCGAGGGTGTCGATGAGCTGCGCGAAACGATCGCACAGCAGGACTCAGAGGCAGAAAAGTACGCGATTGAATTCCTCAAGAAGGTCGTGCGCATCCGTGGCGTGCGTATCACGAGGGATGAGTTCCTTCGCCAGGAGCTGCGCAAACTTCACATGAGTGACGAGGCGATCGCGAGCGCGCTCGACTCGAACCCTGTGCTGGCCGGTGTCTGTCTGACTGATCTCGACAAACTCGCGGACGGTGTCATCTCCTTCGAGACGAACAAGTCCGCGGCGATGTCCTTCGCGGCTGGTATCCCCGGCGGCTTCGCGATGCTCGGCACGATCCCCGCGGACCTGACCCAGTATTACGTACACGCCTTCAGGATCATGCAGAAGCTCGCCTACCTGTACGGATGGCGCGAGCTCCTCAGTGACATGGATGAGGTCGATGACGAGACGATCGGTGTCCTAGCGATGTTCTTCGGCGTCATGCTCGGCGTTGGCGGCGCGGCCCAGTCGCTGACAGTGTTCGCGCGCTCGGTCGCGATGCCCGCGTTCCAGAAGCAGCTGACCAAGCAGGCACTTACGAAGACCTCGTGGTACCCGGTCATGAAGCAATGCTTGCGCTTCATCGGCATCAACCTCACGAAGAAGAGCTTTGCCCAGGGTGTCTCCAAGGTTATTCCAGTCATCGGCGGTGTTGTGTCGGGCGGCATGACTTTCGTGTCGCTCCAGTCCCAGTCCACCCGTCTCAAGGGGCACCTGCGCGAGCTGCCGCCTCCTGGAGTCGACGCCGAGGTCTGGAAGCAGTCGGTCAGCGAAGCGACCTCCAAGGACCAGGAACAGGGCGTGCTGGACAGCGCGCAGCGTGCGCTCGAAAGCACGACCAAGGTCGTCGCCGACGGTGCGACGAGCGCGGCCTCCGCCATCGCCGACGGTGCGACGAGCGCGGCCTCCGCCATCGCTGGGGGTATGAAGGGCCTGTTCGGGCGTAAGAATTAACCGCTCACTCACGAGGCCGGGGCTGAGGCGCGCTCATCCGTGAACTCAGCCCCGGCCTCGTGCATGAGGCGAGGCAGGTCCCACGCTAGAGTGTGCGTAGATGTCAGCGAGCTGTCGGCGGGCAGCGAGACGTGAAGGAGCGCAATGCTCGGCAAAATAAATGACTATGGAGTGGACGGCGAGCTGCGTGGAATTAACGCTGAGCAGGCCTCGTCGGCGGAACAGCACGGACTCGACTTTTTGAAGAAGGTTGTTCGATTCCCGGGCGTGCGGATTAACCGCGATGAGTTCTTGCGCCAGGAACTGGCGAAGCTGCGCGCAAGCGAGGAAGTCATCGAGCGGGCGCTGGCCACCAGCCCCGCGCTGGCGGGCGTTCCGCTGCTGGCGCTCGACACCCTCGCAGACGAGACAATCACCTACGAGACGAACAAATCGGCCGCGCTCTCCTTCGCGGCGGGTCTGCCCGGTGGCTTCGCGATGCTCGGCACGATCCCCGCGGACCTGATGCAGTACTACGCGCACGCTCTGCGGATCATGCAGAAGCTCGCGTACCTGTACGGGTGGCGTGACCTCCTCGCCGACGTGGACGAGGACGATGAGATGATCGGCGTGCTCGCGGTGTTTTTCGGCGTCATGTTGGGGGTCGGTGGAGCCGCCCAGTCGTTGACGGCTTTCGCGCGCATCGCCGCCAGAACCGCCTATCAGAAGCACGTGACCAAGCGGGCTCTCATGAGCATCACGTGGTACCCGGTCGTGAAGTACTCGCTGCGCGTCATCGGCATCAACATCACGAAGAGTAGCTTCACGAAGGGTGCCTCGAAGATCGTCCCTGTCATTGGCGGATTTGTGTCGAGCGGCCTGACCTTTATGGCGCTCCAGACCCAGTCGGCACGCCTGAAGGGTCATCTGCGTGAGCTGCCCCCTCCCGGGATTGACGCCGAGGCCTGGGCACAGCATGTCCTCGACACGACCCCGGCGCGCGGCAAGCAGCTCGTGGTGGACGGCGTCCAGAAAACGATGAAAGGCAAGGCGCAGGTCGTGATGGTCGGGGCGAAGAGCGCGGTGTCGGGCATCGCGGAGGGTGCCACGGGTATTGCGGGTGGCGTGAAACAACGCTTGCGTAAGGGGAAGTAGGTGCCCACGCACGAGGCCGTGGCTGGGAACCGCGCGGCCTTGCTCAGCCTGACCACGGCCTCGTGTGTTTAACTCGCCACTGTTTGTCGAACGAGGACTCCCAACGCTCGGCAACCTGCCACCATATGCGGGTGAGTGACACGAAAAAGAAGCCCCTGCATTCTTCGACGCAAGAGGCAGGGCCCCTGATGCTGCAGGCTTTCGCCTGGGACATGGCACCGGATGCGAGCCACTGGCGATACTTGGCGCAGCACGCGCAATCGATCGCGGACCTGGGCGTCACGATTATCTGGCTGCCGCCCGCCTACAAGGGAAACTACGGTATCAACGACGTCGGCTACGGCGTCTACGACCTGTATGACCTGGGCGAATTCGATCAGAAGGGCACGATCCCCACGAAGTACGGGACGAAGGACGAGTACCTGGCCGCCATCGATGCCCTGCACGAGGCGGGGATCGCCGTGTGCGCCGATATCGTCCTCAACCACCGCATGGGCGCGGATGCGACCGAGATGGTGCGCGCGACTCCGATCAACCTACACGACCGCCATCAGGTGATCGGTGAACCCGAAATGATCGAGGCGTGGACCCGCTTCACGTTCCCGGGACGCGGCGGCGCCTACTCGGACTTCACGTGGGACTGGACATGCTTCCATGGCATCGACTGGGACCAGGCGACGCAGCGCAAGGGCCTGTGGCTCTTCGAAGGCAAGCACTGGAACGAGTCCGTCAACACCGAGTTCGGCAACTTCGACTACCTCATGGGCTGCGACGTGCACGTCACGGACCCGCGCGTCAGCGAGGAGCTGGACCGCTGGGGACGCTGGTACGTGGAGACGACCGGCGTGGACGCGCTGCGCCTGGACGCCGTCAAGCACGTCGGATCCGACTTCTACGCGCGCTGGCTCGAAGACCTGCGCACTTCCACGGGCCGCCTGCTGCCCGCCGTCGGCGAGTACTGGAGCGGCGACGTGCGCGAACTCGAGGCCTACCTGCACGAGGTCCCCAACGCCATGCTCTTCGACGTGCCTCTGCACTACCACCTCCACCAGGCATCGGTCTCGGACGGCAACGTCGACCTGTCGCGCCTGTGGGAGAACACGCTGACGGCGTCGATCCCGGAACTGTCCGTCACCTTCGTCGAAAACCACGACACGCAGCCCGGACAATCCCTGGCCTCCACGGTGGCCTCCTGGTTCAAGGCGGCCGCCTACGCGCTGATCCTCCTGAACGAGGCCGGGGTGCCCTGCGTCTTCTGGGGGGACCTCCTGGGAACGCCCGAGACCGGCGACCTGCCCGCCGTGCGTGAGCTCCCCATCCTCATGGGCATGCGCTTCCGCGCCGCGATCGGCCCGCAGCACAACGCCTTCGATAACCCGGACGTCGTCGGTTTCTCCCGCGAAGGTCGGGCGGACGTGCCCGGCACGGGCTGCGCCGTCATCCTCTCCGACCGTCGCGCCGCCGAAAAGACCCTGTACGTGGGAACCCACCATGCGGGCGAGGAGTGGGAGTGCCTCATCGGCGGCCACCCGTCCGTGCGCGTCGCCGACGACGGTACGCTGACGGGCACCGTCAGTGACGGGGGCCTGAGCGTCTACGTGCCGCGCGTCTAAGCGTGACGCAGCCCGGGTCTCGTCGACGGGGACGAGGCCCGGGTCAGCGCGCTCGCGGCTCACCGAAGCGGCGGCGCGTGACGGAGGACAGCTACTCGTGCGCGGTACCCAACGCGAGTGCAATCGTTTGCGTCGGCACGATGAGCTGCAGCAGGGCGATGGGAGAGACCAGTGCGTCAACGTGATGCGTGTAGAAGTCGCGTGCGTGCTCGTCCTTGCAGTGGATGAGCAGCGCGGCGATTCCGAACTGGTCCGATGCCGCGAGAGTCCGGCGAAGCGCGTCGAGCAGGAGCGTCGCGCCCACACCCTGCCCCTGTACTCGGCGGTCAACCGCGAGCCTGGCCAGGAGCATGCACGGGATTGACCGGGGTCGGTGGGCAGCAAAGTCATCCGGCGACCACTCGCGCCGAATCGTCGCTGCCGCTAGCGCGTAGTAGCCGGCGATACGCCCGCTCTGCTGGCACACGTAGGTCACCGCGTTGTTGGCCCGCTGGTTTTGCCACGCATAGCGGTGAAACCAGGTGTCCAGTTCGTCGTTTCCACACGTGAAATCGCTGCGCTTGTCATGGCGCGCTAACCGGCGGGGAACATCGAGCACCGGGATCTCTAGTCCGTCCATGTCAGCGTCGATCCGACGGGGGAGGGGCGGGCGGCGAGCGCTTGGATTTTTGTCGTCGGAAGCGGCGCGTCCAGGGCCTCCAACAGACGCTCGAAATCCTCGTCTGTTGCGACGAACTCCGTGCGGTCCTCCAGCACCTGATCCGCGCGTTCCAGGGCGGACGCGAGGACAAAATCGCTCAGCGACGTCTGCGTAGTGCTCGCGACGTAGCGCAGCTTTTCCTCCTGCGCAGGCGTCAAACGCAGGTTGATGCGAGATGACTTTGTGGCAGTCGTGTGCGCAGACATGTCGTGCTCCTTTCCGCTCGTACATACATTGTATGCCGGATCGGGGAGAGTAGTGACAGCTGAGCACATAACGAACCCGGGCCTCGTCGACAGGGACGAGGCCCGGGCCAGCGCACGCTCGCGGCTCACCGGAGCGGCGGCACGGACGGGTCGGGCCGTTTACTCCTCCGTGCCGCCCAGGGCAGGGATGCGCTCGATCTGATCCTTGAAGAAAGACTCGGCACTCGAGATGAAACGATCAAGATTGACGAACAGCTGCGAGTCAGTCAGGCCCAGACGGGCAGTCACATACTGCTCGGCGCACAGGCGCTGACGGCCGTCGTCCAGAGATGCGACGTAGACCTTGGGCCACGTCGTGGACGCGTTCCAGTCGTTACAAGCCTGCAGGAGGCGCGAACGCAGCTCCATCGAGACCTCTTCGCGCACAGCGCCCCACATGCTCACGTCCGCGCCGTCGTTGACGACCGAGAACACGTAGAAGCCGTTCGTGAAGCCCGTGTGCAGGCGGTTGTCCTTCACGTCGTAGGCGTAGTCATTCGTTTCGAAGAAGTCGACGACCCGCTGAAGATCAACGGGACGCACAATCCGGCGGCGATCAAGAGCGCGCTTGCACTGCTCGATGACCTCCGGCGCGTGCTCGTTGGTCGGATCCATGGCGAGGCACTGCTCGAGGTAGGTCAGCGCGCTCTCCTCCTCATCCTGCCAGTACAGGGCAGTACCAATGCGGTAATACCACACCGGGTCTGCCATGCCCTCTGCTTCAACGCCGCGCAGCAGCTCGACGGCGTGCCCGATGAGTTCCTTGAAGGAATCCATGTACGGCTGCGCGTAGTTAATGTAGGCGCGCGCCAGCAGGCCAGTCAGCTCGTAGTCCAGCGATGTTGGCGCATCGCGTTCGATGAGCGCAATGATCTTCTGGTGTTCTTGTTCTTCATGCAGAGCATTGATCTGCGCGATGAGCTGTGAGCGCGAATCCACGGACGTTCCTCCCACGTGAGGTCATGAGTGAGTACCGAAACACAAGCATAACAGGGGACACAAGCATAACAGGGGAGAGGAAACGTCCGAGGGGCACGGGAGGACGCCGCTGTGTAGGGTGGAGGCGTGAAGGAAGAGGCTACGACTGAGGGACCTGCGCCCGACGACACACGTGCCCGCATGAGCGCCGCCGACGCGGCCCAATGGGACGAGATTCAGCAGTGGAAAGAGGCACAGATTAGTCCCCTGCGTCCTCGCGTCATTTCCCAGCGCCTGCGCGCCTACGCAATGGCACCTGTCAGGAAGGCAGTCAGGCTCGCGCGAAAGGTCCCCGGCGGCGCGGCCATCGCCTCGACGATGTCTTCGTCGGCGCTGCGCCTCATGGAGAAGGCGACGTCGGTATCCGAGGCCTCGGTGCGTCGCGAGCGCATTCTGAAGTCTTACCGAGAGGCGGGTTACGATGTTGAGCGGCTGGAGGATATCCGTAGCCTCGGTTTGAGCCTCGACCAGATTCGCCCGGTGAGACCTCACCTGAAGATTGCGTATTCGAGCGCCGTGGCTATCGAAGGTGCGCTGACCAGCATCGTCGCGACGGGAGGTTCGGTCGCTGCCGTCCTCGGCCTGGGGATCATCTCGGCCCCCGGCATTGCGATCACGACCTTTGCGCTCGCCCTCGACATCGTAACGTTCCTGGGCGCTGCGACGCGCCTGGTCTCCCACACGGCGGCCTATTACGGCTACGACACGGTTGATCCCGCGGAAAACCATTTCGCCACGATGGTTCTCTCCCAGGCGATCGATCCGAAACGCGCTACCGGCAACCAGGTCGTCGAAAAGCAAACGACGTTGATCGCCGTCAACAAGGTCGTGCGTGACATCGCCAAGCAAGGGCCAATGGATGCCGTCGGGACCAACGCGATCTCGGCTGCTGTGAACCCCTTGGTTGCTTCCCTTGGCTCGCGCCTGGCGGGCATGAAGGTTGCCCAAATCGTGCCGTTCATTGGCATCCTCGTGGGCGCGTTCCTGAACGCCTCCCTCATGCGCACGATCGGCGACACGGCCGACCACCTCTACCGGGAACGTTTCCTCGCGGAACGCTACGGATACATCGACGAGGCCGGGGAAGACTCCACGGGCGTCGTGAGCGCCGCGGTGGCCGACGAAATCAGCGCCGATAACGCCTCCACCCTGGAAGAGACAACAACCGAGGGGCGCTCGCACTAACGAACGCCCCTCGGGTCTCACACGTCAGTTCCGTGAGTTCCAGTTCTGCCAGTCGTCGTCCTGCGCGTCGACGGCGATCACCGGCATGTGCGCGGTAGCGCCGGGCGCATTGCCCTCGGGCAGCGCCTGTGCGGCCTCTTCTTCACCCTTCTGCTTGCGGCGCTTCGACCAGGGCCAGCGGCGCTTCTTCTGCGCTTGCGGCTCCGGACGGATCTCTTCGCTCCACGAGAACTGCGAGGTCCAGCTCTCCTGGAAGCCGCCGGATTGCTCGGGAGCCTGGGGTACCGTGGGAACCTGCTGCGCGGCAGCGCCCTGATCTACCGGCGGGAAGGGCTGAGCGGGTGCCGTCGGCATGGGCTGCTGAGGTACCTGCATCTGCGGCGCGGCCGGCACCGCAGGAGTCTGCGGTGCCTGCTGGGCTTGCGGTGCCTGCTGGGCTTGCGGGGCCTGCTGGCTCGCGGCGGGGGAGTCCCAGTCGAAGGAATCCATCCTGTCGAACTGAGGCATCTGCACGGTGGGCACGCCTTCATCCGAGTCATCCCCAAGGGACGAGGCCGGGGCGGGCATCGCCTCGGGCGCGACGGGTGGCTGCGGCGCAGCAACCGGCTGAGGTGCGCCAGTCGATGCGGGGGCGGAGGACGCTTCGGGTAATGCGACGTGTTCCGGCTCAGGAGCTGCGGCCTGCGCGGGCGACGCGGCAGATGCTTGCTGGGTGGGGACCCGCAGCAGCCTGACGGTCGGGACGTCAACGTACTGAGGTACCTCGGCCGGCGCTTGCTCGGGAGCGGGCGCGTCGACCTGCTCCGGCTGCGCGGCGGACTGAACGGGGGCAGGCTGCTCGGGTTGGGGTTCTTGTGTGGGAGCGAGATCCGTCTGCGCCTCGGGCTTGTAGCGTGGGAGCTTGACGGTGAGTACGCCGGGGTCTTCGGGTGCTGCGGCGGACTCGGCTTCGGGTGTGGGTTGTGCCTGTGCTTCGGGCTTGAAGCGTGGGAGCTTGACGGTGAGCATGCCGGGGTCTTCGGGCGTCGCAGCTGGCTCAGCGGGTGCGGGTGCGGGTTGTGCCTGTGCTTCGGGCTTGAAGCGTGGGAGCTTGACGGTGAGCATGCCGGGGTCTTCGGGCGTCGCAGCTGGCTCAGCGGGTGCGGGTTGCTCGGGTTGGGGTTCTTGTGCGGGTGCGGGTTGTGCCTGTGCTTCGGGCTTGTAGCGCGGGAGCTTGACGGTGAGCACGCCGGGGTCTTCTGGTGCGGCAGGGGCGGTCTCAGGTGCAGGCGCAGGGATGGGGGCTGCGGGTGCTGCCCCATGGGACACCGCGACCGGGTCCGTCTTGGGTGCCTCGACCGGCTCAGCAGCGGGAGCCGCGACAGGTGAGCCTTGGTCGTCGTAGGTGCCGAATAGCTGTGTCTTGGCGTCGGGGTCGACTTGGTCGTCGTAGGTGCCGAACAACTGCGTCTTCGCATCGGGATCTGAACCGCCAAATGTCGTGAGCAGTTCTGTCTTCTCACCCGACATGGAAGCGGTACCGCGGACCACCGCGGCACCACCCATCGTGGGCTGCTGCGGCTCGTGCTGGGGTGTCACAGGGTTGGGACCGCGCTGATCGGAGGGGGACATGCCCATGGGAGCGCCGAGAGGCTGGCCGGGAGTGCCGCCAGCAGTGGGAGCGTACATGGGCTGCGGAGAAACAGCCGGGGTGGGTCCCGTCTGTCGTTGCCAGACGAAGCCCGTTTCACGCGGCGTCGGGACACCGGGTGTCGCATTCTGCGCAGGGTAGGGGTTGTGCGTTGCCCCCTGACCGAACTGAGCGGGACCACCAGCGTATGCCGAGGCCTCGGGCATGCCGGGCCGTGCCGGGAAAGGAACGCTTCCCTGGCCTGAGGGGGGCACACGCTGAGCCTGTGACTTCTTCTTGGCCTTCTGTGAACGCAAGGCGTAGACGATGAAGACGACCACCAGAACAAGGATGATGATGCTGATGATCAGGGCGGTCAATAGCCACAAAGATGGAGTCGACGATGCCTCCTCAGCGGCGGCACGCAACGGTGCGGCCACGGTGGCGCTGCCCTTGTTCTCCACAGAAAGGGCCGATGCCGCGTCAGTGAGGTGGACGTCCGTAGCCAGGACGGACGTCTCCGACAAAGGCGGGATCGCGGCTGCGTAGGCCCCTAACGACGGGGTCGACACGATGAATAGGGTCCCGAGCGTTGCGCACAGGGTGCGGAAAAGTCGCATGCAATCCTCCTGGATCTAGGTCACTCGATTATCGTCTGTTCGCGCGCGCAAAGCAATGGAGGGGACGATGCCCGAGAATGTCTGACCGAACGTCAAGTTGGTATGCCTCGCATGTCAAAGAAAAAATCCTCTAACTGACAAGGTCTCCTGAGAAATCATCGCGTAGTATGACAACCGTCTACCTGACGTCAGGTTTTCGACCTTATTACGAGGTGCTATCTGGTCTAACAGAGGAGGGGCGCTGTGAAGTGTCGGCCCGCAACGAGTGCAGATATTCCTGAAATGACACGCATTATCACGGAAGGATTTCTTGACTATCCATTTCATCTCACGCTCAAGCCATATGTCTACCAGACGGAGCGTTACCCACAATGTCTGGCTGTCCTCAACGAGATGATGGCGAAAGCCTACCTGGCCTCCAGAAACGCTCTCGTCGTTGAACATGAGGGACAGGTTATCGCCGTTGCACTCATGCATGATCGGCCAATCGGCTTGTGGCGTAACGTGGTCAGCGGCGGGTATCGCCTCTTCCGCTACGCATCTCCGCTCTTGGTGGCTGACTTTGCCCAGGCGGCCTACGACGGAGATCAGGTCGCTATCGATAATGGCGATTTTGACTGGTATCTCGAGATTTTGTCGGTCGATAAGCGGATGCAGGGTCGGGGAGTAGGCCGATGGCTCGTTGCCAAAGTCCTTCCCGACTTTGTGGCGAAGCGGGGTGGGCGCGCGTACGGACTGGTGACGTGTACGGAATCCAATGCTCGCTTTTATACGAATGGTGGCTGCGAGCTGCTGGGGCGTGCGGAGAAGAAAATGCGAGATGAACCCTTCTCGATTTGGGCCTTCCAGCATCGAGCGGAGCTTCTCCGATGATGGTGGTCTAGCGGTCGAACTCCCGTCGCGGTCGTGAGTGGCCGCACGGTCACGCGGACGCGATCTTTGTGCAGGTCGCGCCGCGTGATGCACGTCCCCCAATTCCGCTTGACTTCAAGGGCTTGAGGTCTTTTAGGGTGAGGTCATGGCAGGAACAGGCTCCGGGCGCACGTACTCTATTAAGGAGGTAGCGGCGCTCGTTGGCTTGCCCCCATCCACCCTGCGCTATTACGAGGATGTCAGCGTTATTCCTGCCATTGCGCGCGATCCCTCGAGTGGGCATCGTATCTATACGGAAGGTGACCTGGAGCTGCTCACCTGGGTCGCGTGTCTGTCGGCGTCGGGTATGTCGATTGCTGATATGCGGGACTATGTGCGCTCGGGTTTGGGTGTAGACCGTGATATTTCCGAGTTTATTTCCCTCCTTGAGCAGCAGGATGCGCGCCTTCAGGAGGAGGCGCAGATCATCGAATTGCGCCGTGAGTTCTTGCACACAAAGGTCGAGTATTGGCGTGCAGTCAAACGTGAGGACGCGCTAGAAGCTGAGCGCTTGGATACTTGCGCGCGTGAACTTGCTGAGCGCTTGAAATCGTGGTCGCCGCGCTCATAGGAGCCTGGCGGGGTGGGGTTCCATGCCTGCTCCGGACCTCGCCCCGCTAGGGGGCACAGGGCCGCGTGTCTGAATTGGCGCGCGGCCCTCACTTATGTCCGCGGTCTCTTTCAGTGGGGCGCGGTGTGTGGACTTCGGATGGTGGTGTGCGGGTGTTGGAGTAGTCGTGTGGTGGTAACGTGTGGGGTGATCGTGTGAAACAAGTCATGCTCAAAGAGGAGTTTGAGATGCTCTCGACCGACACCGTCTCCCTCAGTCCGAATCCCCTCGTGCAAGCCTTAGGGAAGCCCGCGCAAGAGTTCACGAAGGCCGACATCATCGGATACATCGAAGACAATCGGATCTCGATGCTCAACCTTCGCTACGTCGGCGGAGATGGTCGGCTCAAGACCCTTAACTTTGCGATTCAATCCAAGGCACATCTCGACCGCGTCCTCACCCTCGGTGAGCGCGTCGACGGATCCTCGCTCTTCTCCTTCGTCGAGGCAACGTCCTCCGACCTGTACGTGGTACCGCGCCTGGCCACCGCGTTCCTCAACCCTTTCTCCGCGATCCCCACGGTGGAGTTCCTGTGCGGTTTCTACGATGTGAGCGGAGCGCCCCTGGCCTCGGCCCCGCAGGAGATCCTGCGCAAGGCTCAGCGCGCCCTCGAGGCACAGACAGGCTGCACCCTCGAGGCCCTCGGCGAACTCGAGTACTACCTCTTCTCCCCGGAGGACCCGCTGTTCCGGGTCGAACCCCAGCGTGGCTACCACGAGTCTGGGCCGTTCTCGAAGTGGGAGGACGTACGTACCGAGACCCTGCTCCACCTGGTGAGCATGGGGTGCGCCGTCAAATACGCCCACTCCGAGGTCGGTAACTTCGTGTCGGATGGGCGTCAGATGATCCAGCAGGAGATCGAGTTCCTGCCCGTAGACGCGTGCGCCGCAGCCGATCAGATGGTGCTGGCCAAGTGGGTGCTGCGCGAGGTCGCCCACTCATACGGCATCGAAGTGTCCTTCTCGCCCAAGATTGCGGCGGGGCAGGCCGGATCCGGCATGCACTTCCACACCCGCCTGGTCAAGGACGGCGTCAACCAGTTCTCTACGGGATCGGGCCTCACGGAGGCGGCCCTGAAAGTCATCGGCGGCTACCTGTCGCACGCCGCGTCGCTGACGGCTTTCGGGAACACCGTGCCTACCTCGTTCCTGCGCCTCGTGCCCCATCAGGAGGCACCGACCGCGATCTGCTGGGGTGACCGTAACCGCTCGGTCCTCGTGCGCGTGCCCCTCGGGTGGCAGAACATCGACGACTCGATGTTCCGGGACGCGAACCCGAACGAGCCGCCCATCGCAGGACTTCCTAACGACTCGCAGACCATCGAGCTGCGCAGCCCGGACGGGTCGGCGGCCATCCATCTGCTCCTGGCAGGCATTGTGGTTGCCGCGCGCATCGGGCTGACGCGGCCCGGCATGGCCGACTACGCGCGCAAGCGCAAAGTTGACGGTGACGCCTCACAGACCCCCGGCCTCGACCAGCTGCCCTCGTCGTGTTTCGAGGCCGCGGGCCGCCTTCTCACGCAGCGCGAAGACTACGAGGAAGGTGGTGTGTTTCCGGTCGGTCTCATTGACTCGTGGGCCGCACGCCTGGTCGAGCTGGGCGACATGCACCTGAGAGACGACCTGGCCGACTCGCGGGTGTCCGTCGAAGAACTCGTCGAGCGTTACTTCCACATCGGCTAGAACACCCGAGCATCGCTCGAATGATCAGTCGCCCGTCGGGGGAGCGAAGCGCTCGCTGGACTCCGGGGTGGGCGGCATATCCGTGGGGTCTTCGCGAGACGAATCGGCCTCCAGTGCGGGCGGCGCAGGCGTGAGCGCCGACAGCGCGGACCCAGGCGTGGGGGACGCGTAGGGCGCTGCTCCCGTCTTCGCCTCCAAGGCGGCCTCGCGCTGCGACGCTCGCACGGATGCATCCCAATCGAATTGGGCGTCGGCCGCTGCCTGACGCGACCGGCGAATCCACCGAATGAACGCGCCCACGAGAACCAGCGCGAGGACGCCGCCGGTGATCGCAAGGATCGGGGTCAGGGACGAGCGCGCGGAACCCCGGCCTCGTTCCCGGCTCGGCGACGGCGACGGTGACGGCGTGGGAGAAACGGAAGGTGCGGGGGACGCGGCCGCCGCATCGGCGTCCACCGTGCCCGTCGCGGTCACATCGTCGCGCACATTCGTCCACGTGACCGTGCTCGCGTCCGTCTTCGTTGAGACGCCCGCGGACGTGACGGCCCCACCTTCCGAGGCCTCGACGATCTCGGAGGCGTGCGCGACCAGCGTGACAGAGTCGATGGTGGCGACGGCCTCGGGCGTGGAAAACCCCTCGAGAAGGCGAGCGGATTCCGAATGAAAGTGGAAAACGCCGCCAGAATCGACCGTCACGACCTCCGACCCCGCACTGGGCAGCACCCACGTGAAGCGGCAGCCGTCGATACCGTTGACGTCAACCAGCACGGCGGAGGACGCTTGCGCGCCCGTCCCCATCGATTGGCACTGCTCGCCGATGAGCGGATGATCCGTCGAGAGCGTCACCTCGTGGGTGGCGGACACCCCAGGAGTGATGTCGTAGACCTCAGCTAGGTGAATCGGCGTCGGATCATCCGCGACGGCGGGCGCACCGAGCGCATACAGCGCCAGCGCCCCACCGGCGCAGGCCATTGCGCGTGCACCCCTCACGACGCCTCGTCCTCGGAACGCAGACGCGGGACCGAGGTCTTGGCGGGCTTGACGCCCACCTTGCCCGCGTAAAACGCGCGAATCACGTCCATGTCGGCCCGCACATCACCCGTCAGACGGTACGTCGGCCCCCACCCGAAGGTGCGGGTGTTGCGGTCGATGAAGCCCAGCTGGATCGGCACATCCGCCTCCATGGCGATGCGGTAGAAGCCCGACTTCCAGAACTCACGCGGCGAACGCGTCCCCTTCGGGGTGATGCACAGCGTGAACGAGTCGGACTCGCGGATACGCTGGGCGACCTGCTCGACGAGGCCGTGGGCCGCGCTGCGCTCCACGGGAACCGCGCCGATCATCTTGACGAACCAACCCAGCACCGGGGCCTTCACCACGGAATCCTTCACCAGGAACGAGAACGTGCGCCCCGACTTCCACATGGAAATCGCCATGAAGACGCCGTCCCAATTCGAGGTGTGCGGGGCACCGATAACGATGACCTTGTCCGGCAGGGGCTGCGTAGACAGCTTCCACCGGGAAACAGACAGGTAGGCGGACGCAATCGCGGAGGTGAGAGCCATGGTGGCCTTTCTGGTCGTAGCTGCCCTCAATCCTACCCGCGGGCCGCTCAGTCCAGCGTCTCCACGGCGAGGGTCTGCGTCATGATGTGAGGGTGGCCCGGCCACAGCGTCAGCGCCCTCTCGCGCACCGCCGCGGTCTCTACGCACACGAAGTGCTGCCACTCGCCCTCGCCGATATCGCTCATGGTGGCCGCGCCCTGTGCCCAGGGGTTCCACACGATGGTGGAGCCGGAGCCGTTCTTATCCACGATGATGCGTCGGTCCAGCTTGGGGTCGATGACGCTGACCTGCTGCGTCGTCGTGTAGATGCGGTCAGTGAAACCCACGAAGCTCAGATCCCCGCACTGAGTGGCGTAGCGGCCGCGCACCTTGTCGAAGTAGCGCTCGCCGTCCAAGCCCTCGATGCTCACGTCCTTGACGTCCCCGACGCGCAGGTAGGTGTGCATGGCGGCCTCAATCGCGAAGGGGTGATCGTCCTCGTTCGTCAGGGTCAGGCTCATGCTCAGCTCGTCACCCGCGCTCACATCGAGGCGCGCGCAGAAGGAATGGGGGTAGAGCATGGAGGTCTCGCCCGTGTGGTGCAGCTCGAAAGAGAACGAGGCCGGGGCGTCGTTCGTGGGGTGGGACGAGGAGCGGAGCTTCCACATGGAGGTGCGGGCAAATCCGTGAGCCCCCGCGCCCGGCCCTGGTCGTGATGGGGAGTCATCAGGGCCCCCGAACCAGGGAAGACAGAGGGGGACGCCACCGCGGATTGCTGTCGTGCCGTCGAGAACGGCGCGGGAGGAAAGCCATAGGACATCATCATCGTTGGTTGGATGCCAGGACAGGAGGTGTGCCCCGAAAGGGGTGATCTGTGCCGAGGCTGAGGGGACAGTGGCAGAGAAGGTGGCGATGTCGCTCATATCTATCAGTTAAGTGGAGGGGTTGTTTCTCAGCAAATAGACCAATCGGTCCAGCTGGGTGGGGTGGTGACGTGGTGGATGTCGCAGGATGGCATGCGCATAGGCCCTCCGTATGCCGATATTCTGGAGAGGTATGTGCGTGGAATCGGTCAGCCGTCCGATTGTCAACCGGGCTTCTGTGCCCCATCACACGCAATAATAGGTGTCCACATGTGAGGAGTCCAGATATGCCCACGCGTCCCGACCTGCGAAACGTCGCGATCGTCGCACACGTCGATCACGGAAAGACCACGCTGGTTGACGCAATGCTCTGGCAATCCGGAGCGTTCTCCGAGCGCGACACGGTCGAAAAGACCGGCGAGCGCGTCATGGACTCCGGCGATCTTGAACGAGAAAAGGGCATCACCATTCTCGCCAAGAACACCGCCGTCCACTATCGCGGCCCCGCCGCGCAGGCCCTGGGCCTTCAGGACGGCGTTACCATCAACGTTATCGACACCCCCGGCCACGCCGACTTCGGCGGCGAGGTTGAGCGCGGCCTGTCCATGGTCGACGGCGTCGTCCTCATGGTTGACGCCTCCGAAGGCCCACTCCCGCAGACCCGCTTCGTGCTGCGCAAGGCCCTCCAGGCCCACCTGCCCGTCATCGTCGTCGTCAACAAGGTTGACCGCCCCGACTCGCGTATCGACGAGGTCGTCTCCGAGACGACCGACCTGCTGCTCTCCCTCGGCGAGGACCTCATGAACGAGGGCATCGACATCGACGTGGACTCCCTCATGGACGTCCCCGTCGTGTATGCCTCCGCTAAGGCCGGCAAGTGCTCCCTCGAGAACCCGGGCGACGGCCAGCTGCCCACCGAGAACCTCGAACCCCTGTTCGAGACTATCCTCAGCCGTATCCCCGGCCCCTCCTACGACGAGGACATGCCCCTGCAGGCGCACGTCACCAACCTGGATGCCTCGCCCTTCCTGGGCCGTCTGGCCCTGCTGCGCATCCACAACGGCACCCTCAAGAAGGGGGCCGACGTGGGATTGGCCCGCCACGACGGCACCATCCAGCGCGTGCACATCTCCGAGCTGCTGGCCACCGAGGGCCTCGAGCGCGTCTCGACCGACTCCGCTGCGCCCGGCGACATCGTCGCCGTCGCCGGCATCGAAGACATCATGATCGGCGAGTCCCTCGTTGACCTCGAGGATCCGCGTCCCCTCCCACTCATCACGGTCGACGACCCGGCGATCTCTATGACGATTGGCATCAACACCTCGCCCATGGCGGGTCGTGTCAAGGGTGCCAAGGTCACGGCGCGTCAGGTCAAGGACCGCCTGGACCGAGAACTCATCGGCAACGTGTCGCTGAAGGTCCTGCCCACCGAGCGTCCCGACGCCTGGGAGGTTCAGGGCCGAGGCGAACTCGCCCTGGCGATCCTCGTTGAGCAGATGCGCCGCGAGGGCTTCGAGCTGACCGTCGGCAAGCCGCAGGTCGTCACCAAGGAGATCGACGGCGTCCTCAGCGAGCCCATGGAGCGCATGACGATCGACATCCCCGAAGAGTACCTCGGTGCCATCACGCAGCTCATGGCCGCCCGCAAGGGCCGCATGGAAACCATGGCGAACCACGGGTCGGGCTGGATTCGCCTCGAGTTCGTCGTCCCCGCCCGCGGCCTCATCGGCTTCCGCACGCGCTTCCTCACCGAAACGCGCGGCACCGGCATCG
>ERZ773265.803-NODE-803-length-18084-cov-7.124078_pt1 | contig 18084 bp, 14 predicted proteins | sample MGYA00580512_ERZ773265 | MGnify/ENA primary metagenome ERZ773265 (study PRJEB29015, sample SAMEA2738169) | human oral metagenome | biome: human oral; feature: human-associated habitat; material: saliva | place: China | collected 2183 ... | reverse complement strand
GTGGCTGATGCGCTCACGCAGCACCAGTTCGGAGGGGCGCCCCAGCACAGGCTGAACCCAGTAGCCGTAGGCCTTCAGCAGAGGTCGGGCGATGATGAACGCCAACGGGATCTGGATAATACCCATGATTCCGGCATACCAGTACGCATTGGGGGTGGTCATATCAAGGAACATGTAGTGTGGTCCGCCGGGATCAACGTCAAACAAAGGGGCGAAATAATGCTGCCCCATCATGAGCGCAATACCCCACACACCGCTGAGGAATAGCGAGATTGGTAAAATCCCAAGGAATGTACCCACGAAGACATTTACAAAGTGCCATAGAATATCGCGCAGCACCAGACTATCGCCCAGCCGGGCAAGGCTTTTGCGGGGGTTAATCGAGTATTTACCGCCCTCTACGGGTTTGTACCCGCCAATCACCTCGACTCCGGCGCGGTGGCGTGCGGTATTGCGCTCTGCCTCTGCATTGAACTTCATCCAGTTCAGCATGAACGGCAGGATCAGGAAACCAATCCCCACCAGACACAGGCTGATAACGACGCAGAATAGGGCGAAAACATAGACCTCATAGATGGCACGAATGAAAATACCCGCCATGAGAAGAATAGTTTGCCCGCGCCCGGGCGGATTGTAGTCTCGCCCAGATGTCTGGGTGCTCAGCGGTTTGAGATAGGAAGGCCGCGAGCTGATTGAATCCGGGTCGGTTGGCTCCGGGCGTGCGGGCTGAGGTTTGGAGCTAGGTTGGGGCGCGGAACTCGACTGCGGGTCCGTGTACATCCGCAGGATCGGTTCGGCAACGTTTTCGGTGGGCATCGTGCCGCCTCCTGTCGGTAATCCGTGGTGGTGTGGTTGCGTTTCCATATAATTAATAGTGTCACCGAAGGGCTGGCTCCGTCATGGGTGCTGGCACCACCTTTTTCCGCAACGTTGTATCGGAGGGCGGATGCGCATCGTCATAGCCGAAGACCAGTTTTTGCTCCGGCAGGGGCTTGAGAACCTGTTTACCCGCCACGGTTTTGAGGTTGTTGCCGCCGTGGATGATGGGCCGTCGCTCACGGATGCGGTGCTCACTCACCGCCCGGATGTTGCGCTGATCGACATTCGCATGCCGCCGACCTTCACGGATGAGGGTTTGCGTGCGGCGGTTCAGATTCGCAAGCAGATTCCGGGGCAGCCGGTGCTGATTCTTTCGCAGTATGTGGAGCGCCTGTACGTGGATGAGCAGCATATGGACGGCGGTTTAGGCACCGGCTACCTGCTCAAAGACAGGGTATTTGACGATGCCGGGTTCGTGCGTTCAGTCAAGGCGGTTGCCGCGGGTGGCGTGGTGGTAGACCCGGAGACCCTCAAGGAGCTGATGGAGCATCGGGCGGTGCAGCAGCGCTTGGAGCGGCTGACCTCCCGCGAGCTTGAGGTGCTGACCCTCATGGCGGAGGGCCTGTCAAACAGCGATATTGCTGAGAAGCTGTTCGTGGCGGAAAAGACCGTGGCAAAGCACATTAACACCCTTTTCGCGAAGCTCGATCTGCCCGATACGAACAGCAACGCCCGCCGCGTGCAGGCCGTACTGCATCTGCTGCGGAATGGGTAATACTTTCGGTTAAGCCTGGATTTCTATTTTGCGCGTTATTTTGCATTCTGCGGTTATTTAAGTCGCCAGATGCACAATAACTCGCCCGATAGACTTCACGATTGTAATTACACAAACGCTTGAACCGGATTTATGCACCGCGTATAGTCGCCTACTACGGAGCTAAACCTGATGGAAGGAGTACATTGATGCGCGCAAACTACCCCGAACTCGCCCCCGAGTCCTATAAGGCAATGATGGCGTTAGAAGGTACTCTCACCCTGGAAACCGCTCTCAAAGAGCTCGTCAAACTGCGCGTCTCACAGATTAACGGATGCGCTTTCTGCACCGATATGCACGCCAAGGAGGCCAAACTCAACGGTGAGCGGGAGCTGCGACTGTACCATGTGCCGGTTTGGCGGGAGTCCAATCTCTTTACTGAGAAGGAACGTGCAGCCTTGGAATGGGCCGAAAAACTAACTCGCCTGGATAACGGACATGTGACCGATGCAGATTATCAGGAGGTTCGCCAATACTTTGATGACAAAGAGCTGGCAGAGCTCACCTTCGTGATCACCGCTATTAATGCTTGGAATCGTCTGGGCGTGGCATACGCCGCCGTTCCCGGAAGTGCCGACAAAATGATGGGTCTGGATAAAGCAGGATTGGAATAAAGGCTCTGTTACTCGACCCGATCGGGTCTATCTGCAACCGATTTAGCATTGTGAGCGGTTGTGAAATACCCAGTGGGTTTCGAGCTCTACCGGTTATGAGACTGATACATGACTTACATAGTTAGGCTTAGTTCTAGCATTTTTTACATTATTTCCTGATATTTATTTTTGTGGCAGATATATCCACTAATGTGCCAGCACGACTCAAAGGGTCTTCAATAGCATGCATATCACTAAAACATGCTCCCGAAGACCCTTGAGTCGAAAATATATTTTATTTTCAGAAATCTAATACATTAAATAAAATGCAAAAGATAAAGGTGCATTAGTTACCGTGCTGCCGATAGGGGAACAACCGGTAAGATATAGCTATGCTTCCAAACCGTGACGGGATAGGAAGCCTCACTCGTCGTCATGTCGCCCTGATCGTATGCAGTAAGGTGAACCTGGTACTTGTGGCTCGGGTTAATCTTAGTGCCATCAACGTTCACATGCAGGTCAAAGTGTCCATCACTACTAATGCTAGACCCGCCTGCACTGGTGCTAACGTCATCATCAACGACGTTCCCGAACTCATCAAGCTCCTGAACAGTCAGAGAGTAATTAAAACTGGGGTTATTATCGTACCAGACACCTCGCACATTCAGAGCATTGTCAGTTTTCTGCGAGTCAATGAATCCGTCAACAGAGTCGATCACAACAAAGATGCTCTCTACAGGAGCACTAGGCTGACCTACCTGCCTCTGACCATCTTGCGATGCAGAATTCGAGTCGTCCTGTGCTTGGGAGAGCATCTGCTGCGGAACGGGTGAGGCAGCTGCCCTATGCGGGGGCAGCACCCCACAGGTCTTTCGCCAAGCGGTCAATATGAATCGTCAAATAGGTCAGCTCATCCTGGGTGAGCGGCTGCTGAAGCTGCATCTCAAGAAGCAGCAGCACCTTCTGCGCGCACGCGTAGGCGCGTGGCGCATCCGCGCGTAAAGCCGCCAGCAGGCTCGGCTGCGAAATCCCGGCACCTGCCGCCCCGATCTTGCCCTGATCGGCGCGCACAAACAGGTACCTCAGGTGCGTAATGAACCGTGCCGCGGACATGGAGGCCGGGTCGATAGCGCGCCTGTACGCAACCTCAATCACCTCAAAAACCTGCGCAAACACCTCCGTCATACGGAATGCCCGCGACATGTCGGCGGTCGCAAACTGGGCGTTTACCAGGTGCAGCGCCAGCGGGATCGCCTCGTTCGTGTTCAGATCCACGCCCATGCTCTCGCGCACCAGGTTCAGGGCACGGTGGCCGTAGGTCACCTCGTGCGGGTACAGCAGGTTCACCTCGGGTGCGAGCGGGTAATCCACGCGCAGCCCGTCACGGGCGCGTATGACCGCGTAGTGCAGGTGGTCTGCGAACGGGATAATGAACGAGTTTGAGAGCTCAATCTCGGTGTCGTTGCGGGCGTCGCCCTCTATCTCGGTGGCTATCGCCAGAATATCGGCAGGAATTTCGGACAGCGACCAGCTGAGCCGCTCCGCCGAGATACCCTGCTCAGGGACGAAGGTCTGCTCAACTTTCGCGGGGTTAACCATGTCCCCTTTGCGTTTACCAAACGCCAGCCCGCGGCCGATCACCACCGCTTGCTTACCGAAAGTATCGACGGTGAGGGCCACATTATTGTTGTAGATGCGGCTGATGCGCATGGTCCTCTCCTTTCCGTCGGCTCTCGGGTATTTCCTCAAATTTTACCGTCACCCTCAGCTATAAGAGCCTGCCGCAGCGGTTCATTCCCGCAAAAAGGCGGAAAGTTCAGGGGGAAGGTGCCGAAAACCGGCAGTGTGCGACGCGCTGAAGGGGCGTAAGCACCGGTACTAGGTGGTGAAAGGTGCGCGTTACAATGAAACAAGGGTGACCAAAACGTCACCACCATGATTACCGATAAATAACGAGGGAGTTATATGTTTAAGTCCCGCCGAATTGTGGCGCCGCTATGTGCCGGTGCCTGTCTACTTCTGGGGTTGAGCGCGTGCTCTTCGGCATCTAATAGTTCACCGCAGGCGGGTGCGTCGTCAACTGCCTCGGCGAGCGCCTTAGCCACTACACCGGATGCTGCTGACGGGAAGCTCCCCCTCGGTTTAACTGAAGATAATAAAGCTGGCGATAGCCGCCCCCGCTCGAAGGTGAAAGATGTTGCCACAGGTGCGACAGTGAACCCGGACGGGTCGTGGACGTACACCGCCTCCAACGGCACCGTTATGACCACTAACGCCGACGGCACCTGGACCTGGAAAAACCAGAAAGAAGGCACTGAGGCCACCCTGCACGCTGACGGCTCGTGGGATCACATTATGAATAATGAGATGATCCACCGGCAGGTGCATGTTAATGCTGACGGCACCTGGACTATGGATGACAGGAAAGTGGGGCATTTTGAGACGCACACTGACGGCGGCTGGAAGCACACCCACGGCACCACCGAAAACACCGGCAACGCCGATGGGACGGCGGTAAGTAAGAGCGCGTCGGGTCAGCGTCAGCTTTCCCGTAAGGAATGGCCCGTGGTGCCTCCCGCCCCCGCAACGGTGGTCTCTGAGGACGGGGTGGGCGGTGAGAGCGTGCTGCCGCTGCAGCCTCGTAAGGGCCTGAAACCGGGTACGAAAGTGATCTACGTTGTCCCCGGCTCTGAAGAAGACCTGAAAGCCACCGCCGAGCAGGAGGGGCTGCTGCTGACCGACGACAATAAGGCGGGCACCGAACGCCCACGTTCAAAGCACAAGCTCAAAGCAAATGCCACGGTGAATGAGGACGGATCGTGGACGTACTCTGATGCTAAGGGCGTCACCATGACGGTTGCAGCCGACGGCACCTGGACCCAGAAGGACGCTAACGGTAACACCTCCGCGTTGCACGCTGACGGGTCGTGGGATGAGTATATTGCCTCCCGCGATGAGACTGTGCACGTTAAAGCCGATGGCGGCTGGAGCTGGGAGTATAAAGGCGGTGCCGAAGACCTGGTGAAAGGTAACCATAAGATCACGGTGAACGCGGACGGCTCGTGGCGTAATGAGACCGATTCGTTCGTGCTGTACGGTACCGCAGAGGGCAAGGCGTACCAGGAGAAACCTGTTGCGCGTGAGCTGTCGAAGAAGGATGCACCGAAGGGCATTCCTAGCGCCCCCACCGTGCTTGAGCCGAACGGCCCGGGCGGCGGCGGTGTGGTGCCGCTTAAACCGCGCACCCCGTTGAAGGCCGGGCAGAAAGTGAGCTCGTAGCCCGGCGGTTCCCTGATAGCCCCGGCGGGGCGGCGCCTTCACGCGACGTTTCGCCGGGGTTCTTCTACGATTGCGCGGGAGACACCGTGATGCGTGCCCTCACCCTCAAAGGTGGCGCACGATAAAATTTAAGGGAACAGGTGCCCTACCTTCCGGAGGCTGCCGTGGCGCCTGAAACTATCGCCGGTGAAAGAGAGAACACATGTTTACGCCCCGTTACCGTGTGGCGCCGTTATGCTCTGGTGCCGTCTTATTGGTGGTGCTAAGCGCTTGCACCGCCAACCCCACTTATGAGGAGCGGGCCGCCACCCCGGCCCCGTCCACCTCAACAAGCTACACCGTGCCTGTGGGCCAAGTGGACGAGTATAAGGCGGGCAGGCCCCGGCCGAGCGCATCCGGTGGGACTACCCCGGCGGGTGCAAAAATTAATGGTGACGGGTCGTGGGAGTATAAGGACGCGAATGTGAGCATGCACGTGCACCCGGACGGCACCTGGGAGTGGTCCAATAGCGGCGGGGATAAGGCGAACCTGAAAGCTGATGGCACGTGGGAGAGCTATATCGCTAAAACTAAGGAACGCACCCGGGTGAACCCGGACGGCAGCTGGATTCGGGTGGTGGATCATGTGAGCTATGACCTGGTCCCGTCTGGGCGGGGGATGGCGGTGAACACGGACGGCTCGTGGCGTCAGCAGGCCGAGCATGTGACCCTGTACGGCACATCGGACGGGAAGGTGTACCAGCAGAAGCCGGATATGCGTGAGGTTGGCCCGGACCGAATACCCGATGAGACCCCGGCGGTGCCCACTATTTATGGGCAGGATGGTGTGGGGGATAAGAGTATCATCCCGCTGCGCCCGCGCACCCCGCTGAAGGCGGGTCAGAAAAACGTCCCCTAACTGGTGATAGAACATTACAAAACGCATAAACATGTAAAACTGTGCATAGCGGGTATTGGGTGAAGATATGGCTGGTTTAGCCAGCAAGGTACACTTAAAGATGCTGCACAACCCACACTGCTGCATATTCACTGAAGTGGTGTTGTGGGGCATTATTATTCACCGTTGAAAAGAGAATGCATATGTTGACGCCCCGTCGTTTCGCCGCGCCACTATCGGCCAGTGTTGCCTTGGTTTTGGCGCTGAGCGCCTGCACCACTAGCTCCGTGAAATCGCAGGAAAGTTCCCCGACTATGAGCGAGTCTTCCGCAGCCGCCACCACGAGCGAGTCCTCCCCGGTGAACACGGCGGCTGCCTCCGAATCAGCGGACGATAAGCTGCCCGTGGGCCTGACCGACGACAATAAAGCCGGTAAACCGCGCCCGCGCTCATCCATGAAAGACACCCTCAAAGGTGCAACCATTAATGAGGACGGATCGTGGACATACGATAAGCCCGACGGCACAGTCATGACCACTAACGCGGATGGCACCTGGCACTGGAAGGACGAAAAGAGCGGGCAGGAAGCCACCCTGCACGCCGACGGCTCGTGGGATTATTCCACCCACAACGAGTATGTGAAGAAAACTATTCACATGAACGCGGACGGCACCTGGAGGCAGAAAAACGAGAAAACCGGTGACTCTACCGAAACCCGTGCCGATGGCAGCTGGGAAAACCACGAAGGCGGCGGTAAGTACGTAACCACCGGTACGACGGAAGGGACCGCGATAAAGAAGAACACGGCCACCGGGGAGGAACGTGAAATCCCCAAGGAAGGCTTCCCCGGGGTTCCCCCAGCGCCCCATACGCAGGTGACGGAGAATGTTGTGGGTCCCAATAGCGTGGTTCCGCTCAAACCCCGTGCTGGCCTCAAACCCGGTTTGAAAGTCACCTATGCTGTCCCCGGCTCTGAGGAGGAGAAGCAGGCCTCAGCTGAGGCGGACGGTACCGCCCTGACCGACGACAATAAGGCCGGTAAGCCGCGTCCGCGTTCCACCGATAAATACCCCGAAACCAACGCCACCATTAATGAGGACGGCTCATGGACGCACACCACCGTCGGTGGTGTGGAGGTCAAGGTGAACGCTGACGGCACCTGGGAGTGGAAGAGCACAAAAGACGGCTCGTCCGCCGCCCTGCACGCTGATGGTTCCTGGGACTTTGACGACGTGAAATATCAGCAGAAAATTCATGTGAACGCTGACGGCTCGTGGACCTGGGAGGATCAACGGAACCAATCCGTTACTGTAACCCACGCGGACGGCTCGTGGCGGTACGAGGACGACAGGTCACTCGATACCGGCCTGGCAGATGGCACCGCCCACCACGTGGATAAACAGCACAGCAACTTTAACCGGGAAATCAAGAAAGAACACTTCCCGGCGAAAGTACCCGGATTCCCCACCTCCTTCGTCTCAAAGAACGGCGTGGGTCCCAATAGTGTGGTTCCGCTCAAGCCCCGCACTCCGCTGAAAGTGGGGCAGAAAGCCGTTTCGTAGCTGAGCCGGTTCGTCGCTGGGGCCGCTGTGCGGTACCGGTGGCGGGCGAGAAATACGCGTATTGTGCAGGCCGGATACCCCCCGTTGTGTGGGGAGCATCCGGCCTGTGCGCGTCTTTAAAGCTGGGGGTTTACTGGGGGAACGGTGGGAGCTGGCTACGGGTTCTCTGTACATCGTAACGAGCACCGGTGAGGTGCCGCCGCAGCCACTGCCCCGGTTCATATACTGAGGGTAACGGCGCCCGGTGCGCCGCACACCGACATACGTTATGAAGAAGGAAAACTCCAATGAAGAAGACCAACCGCAACCGTATGGCAGCTCCCGTATCGGCCTCATTCGCCCTCTTGCTGGCACTGAGTGCCTGCTCGTCATCCGGGGTGAACCAGGGAGGGGGTACCAATAATTCGGGGTCGTCAGAGTCCGCATCCGCCCCAACGGAGGACGGGCGGCAGATAGTTGGTCTGGGAGACGACAATAAGGCGGGCAAACCCCGCCCCCGCTCCGAACGTGAAACTCGAGGTGATCGGCACCAGGTGAAGTCTGATGGGTCGTGGACAGAGAAAACCTCGTCTGGCCAGGAAAAAACAACTGTGAATGCCGACGGCACCTGGGTGCATAAATTTGAGGACAGGGAATTTACGCTTCACGCCGATGGCTCGTGGGAGTCCACCGAAAAACTGTCTAATTCAAAAACCGTAATCCACGTTAACCCTGACGGTTCGTGGAGCATTCAAGAGCAAGGCAAAGAAAATAAAGAGCCTTCAAAGAAGGCTGAGGTTCGCGCCGACGGCACCTGGGAGATGGAAGATTTCGGCGTTAAATATGTTGGTAAGGCCGACGGTACGATCACCAAGAAAGACCCCAAAGCAGATGAAGAGAAAACCATCTCTCGCGGCGAATTGCCCCGTGTTCCCTCCACACACATAGCATCACTCTACAAAGAAGATGGGGCCTTGGGAACTTCCGTCCCGCAAGACGGTGTTATTCCGCTGAAACCGCGTACCGCCCTGCCGTTGGGTGTCTCCGCTAAAAAGGCTGTACCTGGGACTGATGAATACCGCCGGGACCTTGCTGAGCTTGAAGGCACGCTTCTGACAGATGAGAATAAGGCCGGTAAGCCGCGCCCCCGCCCTGAACGTGAACTAACCCCGCAAGCCAAGGTTAACCCTGACGGCTCATGGAGTTGGAACAAAGGGGACACTGAGCTGACTGTCGCCACCGACGGCACCTGGGTTCAACATGAAAAAAGGGTAGGTCAGAAAACAACGACCCTTTACGCCGACGGCTCGTGGGAAGAGAAAGAAACTAAGAGTGACGGTGAGGAAGCTGTCACGCACGTTAACCCTGACGGCACTTGGCGTACGACCGAGGGTTCTAAAAAAGAAGAACTGCATGCTGACGGGACGTGGCGCTCAGAAAGTAGCGGCGGGTTCGTCACCTATAGCGATGTCAACGGCAAAGTGTACATGGAAGGCTCAAGCGGTAAGCCGTTCGAGATTACGAATGAAACGTATACAACTGTGCGCACCCCCAGTGTTCCATCACCCACGGTGGGGTATGGTCTCGGTATTGGCGGGGGAGGCGTCCTGCCTCTGACCCCGCGTAAACCGCTGTACCCCGGGCAGCAGGCCGTCTCATAAGAGGTTATAAGGAGGTTATACAATGAAAAACTTTCGTTATCACCGTGTTCTTGCGTCCATGTCGGCAGGTACCGCGCTAATGCTGGTTTTAAGCTCGTGCACTACGTTCTCTGCGAAGAAAGAGGACTCCCCGGAGCACCCGGCGGCCTCCAGCTCGCACAACCCGTATAACAGTCACGGGATGCCTGAGAAGCCGGACAACTGCCCGGAGCCCGGTAAATTCCCGGCTGAGGCCACTTCATCGTCATCGGCTTCACCCAGTGCCATCCCGTCAGCCTCTGGTGGTGAGGTGCGCACCGTTGGTCTGACCGACGACAATAAGGCCGGTAAACCCCGCCCGCGCCCTCAGGGGAAAGTTATTAACAAAGTGACGGTGAACGAGGATGGCTCCTGGAAGTATCACGACGATAGCGATGATCTGACCGTGAACGCGGACGGCACCTGGTCGCATCTATCAAAGACCTATGGGCAGCAGGAAGCTACACTTCACGCCGACGGGTCGTGGGATATCGTAAACAACGAGCCCGGCGAACAGGAGAAAATGCACGTCAACCCTGACGGGTCGTGGAATACAGTCACTAAATACGAGGCCAAAGAGGGGAAGGCGGCCGAAGAGCACCATGAGCAGGTGCGCCCTGACGGCAGCTGGGAGCAGAAAGGCCCCTACCAAACCATTGTTGGCAGCGCGGACGGCACCGTCACGCTCACATATTCGGATGGAAAGCAGGACAGCACCTTCTCAAGCTCCGAGTGGAGCCTTATGGAGTCCCCCTACTACAAGACATTAATTTTTAAGCAGAAGGAGAAGGACCATAAAATTAAGCACGGCGTGGGAGACGGCGGTGTGATCCCGCTGATGCCGCGTGTACCCTTGCCCAGGGGTGTAAAGGCTGCGCAGGCCCCCGTCGGGTCTGAGCAGGAACGCGTCGCCATAGCGCAGCAGCAGCGGCTTGTTCTCACTGATGATAATAAGGCAGGTAAGGAGCCACGCCGCCGGGAAACAGCATCCGTTGATCGAGGTTTGGGCAACGTTGAACCCAAAGATGATGGATCCTACTCGTATTCCACGAAAGAAGGAAAAGCAACCGCTGAAGTTGCCGCCGACGGTACATGGAAATCCAAAAATAGTGACGGTGACACCACAACATTGAACGCGGACGGTTCGTGGGATTCCTACACCGAAAAGTCCAAGGCGAATACCATAGAATCCAAGATGAATGTGCACGTGAATTCGGACGGTACGTGGGTGAAGAATTATGGGGAAAACGTAAGGGTGCAGATGTCTGGCGACGGCTCATGGTGCTACGATCTCAGGATTGGTGATGGCGAATCATCCACCTATTACGGTACCTACTATGGCACCCCCGAGGGTAAAATCTATGGGCGCGGTACGGACGGTAAATGGCATGAAGGGAATGAAGCCGATTATCAGGCGTGGTATGAACAGCACTACTATGAATACCTAGAACCTCCCCAAACCGCCACCGTGGTGTCCCCTGTTAAAGATGGTGTTGTTCCCCTGACGCCGCGTGTCGCAGTAGCCGCCGGGCAGAAGGCGTTCTCGTAGGAGAGAGTGTAAGGAATCTGGCAATGACAATCTTACGCTATCACCGTGTTCTTGCATCCATCTCAGCAGGTACCGCGCTGACACTGGTTTTAAGCTCGTGCGCTGTGTTTTCCGCAAGGAAAGAAGAAACAATACCGCGCGCCCCAGAACGCCCGGTGGCTTCCAGCTCATACAGCCCGTACAGCAGGTACACCGAACCCGAAATGCCAACCTGCCCGGAGCCCGGCAAATTCAACCCGGCTGAGGCCACCTCATCCTCCACAGCCTCTGCGTCCGTGTCACCCAGCGCCACCCCGTCAGCGTCTGGCGGTGAGATACGCACCGTTGGCCTGACCGACGACAATAAGGCTGGCAAACCCCGCCCGCGCTCGCAAGGGGGAACCAGCAAGTATGTGACGGTGCATGATGACGGCTCTTGGAAGTATTCCCCTGATAAAGACCGGGAGCTGACCGTGAACGCTGACGGCACCTGGTCATATCGATCAGACGGTTATCGTCATCAGGAAGTTACACTTCACGCCGATGGGTCGTGGGATACTGTGGAAAATAGCAAATCTACGCAGGAGAAAACGCACGTCAACCCTGACGGGTCGTGGGATAAAGTTACTAAATATGAGGCCGAAGAGGGGAAAGAAGCTGTAGAGGTCCAAGAGCAGGTGCGCTCTGACGGCAGCTGGGAGAAGAAAGGTCGCTACCAAACCATTGTTGGCAGCGCGGACGGCACCGTCACAATCACCGATTCGAAGAATGGGCAGCAGAGCACCTCAGTAAGCTCTGAGTGGAGCCTCGTGAAGCCCTTTGACTACGAGCAATCGTCTATCGTGCAGCGGACAGATGATATTAAATACGGTGTGGGAAGTAACGGTGTCATCCCGCTGATACCGCGTGTACCCTTGCCCAGGGGTGTAAAGGCCATACAGGCCCCCGTTGGTTCCGAACAGGAACGCGTCGCTATAGCGCAGCAGCAGCGGCTTGTCCTCACCGATGATAATAAAGCGGGTAAAGAGCCACGCCGTCGGGAAACAGAATCCTATGACCGGGGTCTGGGCAATGTTGACCTCAAAGATGATGGGTCCTACTCGTATTCCACTAAAGAAGGAAAAGCAACCGCTGAAGTTGCTGCCGACGGTACATGGAAAGCCAAAAGTAGTGACGGTGACACCGCAACCTTGAACGCGGACGGGTCGTGGGACTCCTACACCGAAAAAACCATGGTGAATATGCATGTGAACCCGAACGGCACGTGGGTGAAGAAAACTGGGGAATCCGCAAAGATACAGATGTTTGCTGACGGCTCATGGTGCTATGAATACAAGGACAGCGAAATCACCTACGGTACTCCCGACGGCAAAATCTATGAGGGCGTTTCGGATAAGAAATGGAGGGAAGTTGCACAAAAAACATGGGAGAACCGGAGCAGCGATAAAAGCATAAAAGACCCGGAAACCCCCCGCGCACCATTAACTGTTAAAGATGGTGTTATGCCCCTAAGGGCGCGTAACCCCTTAGCCGCAGGGCAGAAGGCATATCCATAAAACACAGCACCGCTAACACTGTAACCGGTGAATACAGCAGTACCCGCCCGCTACGGTTCGCTCCGTACGCGGGCGTTGCTGTACCCGGCTGTGCTGCCTCCGGGAAAGGCCTTCGCGTTAAATGTTAAAACGCCTGGCGTTAAATAATTATCCGATAGAGGATTCTGAAAACCCTGAAATATCAAGGGAAAACGGCTATCACCGTTAAATATCAGATTCGTACCTGTTAAATAATGCTGCATGTTGCGGGTAGTATGGGGGGATGGAACCCATCCGCATCCCAAATATTAGGTTTAACTCTGAGCTGGCTTCAACCATTATTGAGCTTGAGCGGGTGCGTGCCAGGCTACACCAGCACACCCGAACCGATCCGCCGCTCTATGACGACCTGCGTAAACTCTTCCAGAACCTCTCAAATATTATGTCTGCGCGCATTGAAGGCAACCGCACTACTGTGCTTGACGCGCTCCAAGGTGTGCGTGAAGGGCAAAGCCACGACGACGGTGTGCAAGAGATACTTAACCTCGAAAAAGCTAGTGCCTACATTGACGAGGCTGTTACCGAAGAATTTGTATTCACAGAGATGTTTATTCGGGAACTGCATGCGCTCGCCGTGTCCGGGCTTGACCGAGAGGGTGATACCACCCCCGGTAGTTACCGCAGCACCGAAGTGCGTATTGCCCAAACAGCCCATCGCCCGCCTGGCCCGGAGTCTGTGCCCGCGGATATGCGTGAGCTTGTTGAATTTATGAATGAGTCCATGAGCCCGCAATACCACCTCCTTCAGGTGGCTATTGTTCACCACCGGTTCGTGTGGATACACCCCTTCGGCAACGGCAATGGTCGAGTCTCACGCCTGCTCACCTATGCGATGCTCGTGAAACTGGGGTTTACTTCCGCCAGCGGGTACCGCGCGTTGAACCCCACTGTGGTGTTTGGGTCGGATCGGCAGGCCTATTACGAACACCTAAGCATCGCGGACTCGCTGCGTGATGAAGATATAGAAAAGTGGTGTCTCTACGTATTACACGGGGTGGCCTCAGACATGAAAAATATCCTTGACCTTTCCTCCTCTGCGTTTGTACTGAATGAACTGTACGGCCCAGCCTTGGAAAAAGCATATGATGAAGCGCTTTTGACAGGGAAAGAGGTGGCAGTACTCCTGAAAATTGCTGATTCCGGGGAAGTCTCTGCCGGTGACGTGAAAGACCTGCTTCCCGGCTCCTCCGCAGTGCGCAGTAAACAACTGAAAAGCCTGCTTGACCGCGACCTGCTCTACCGGCCTGAAGGCACCCGCAAATACAGTGCACGGACGTGGGGTAACGACCTGAGTATCCACCTGGTGCGCAGGCTCGACGAGTTGGGGATGCTCCCATCAATCCTGCGGGACGGGCTATAGACAAAACCCGCAAAGCCGCAATAACGCGGGGATAGGAGCACCGCGAAAAGGATCCTGCGCCCAGGGGCGTGTTTTAGCGACCTCAAAAAAGTCTAAAGGGTATATTAGAAGAGGAAAACGCCCATAAACCCATAATATTCACCGGTAAGGAATTACTATGCATAAGCTTCGCATATTTTCCGTAGGCGCGGTCATGGTTCTCGCACTCAGCGCCTGCACAGCAGCCTCCACCTCAAGCTCATCCAGCTCAAAATCACAGTCCGCCAGCAGCAGCCGAGCATCGGGCGCAGCATCATCAAGCTACACGGCATCCGCCACCCCCACCCCAAAAGAACAAATTGATGCCAAAGAACTCATTGAACACCCCGAAAAAGCGCGGGAATATAACTTCTTCACCGACGTAAAATTCCCCATCACCTGCCCAGCCCATGAAGTCGGCAAAAACCCCGACAAGGTTCCCTTCGAAAGCCATAATGCCCCCGGCGGCTCAGCTGCTCTCACCGATGATAATAAGGCCGGTAAACCGCGCCCGCGCCCGAACGACCCAATCAGCAGCTCCGACAAACCCTGGGTAAAAATTAACGACTCCGACGGCTCCTGGACCTACATTAAGCGCGGCAGCGACCACATTGAGGTAAAAGCCGACGGCACCTGGACCGCAGAAACAGGGATGAAAAGCATGCAGCTGAACCCCGACGGTTCCTGGGACATGACCGTTAAAGAAAACGTGGGATACGGTGCTAGGCAGGTGATTCACGTGAACCCCGACGGCACCTTCCGGTACATGAAAGACAAAGAAGTAAAAACCGTGACCTGCGCGGACGGATCGTGGGTTGAGATCACTCCCCGCAGCGTGAGTGTGGGGGATAGAAATAAAGAGATTACCACCACGGTGTCTTCCGACGGGAAGATCAAGGACGAAGGATTCTCCGGCCCACGAAATACCCGCGACGATTTGAGTGTATCCGGCTACGGAGCCCCGGGTGCTGGTGGGGTGAAACCGCTGGAACCTCGCCGTATCCTCAAGGGCGGGGTGCGCCTCTAACAGGGTAGGGCCGCAACGCCTGACCACTACTCGCCCACATCCCTAAGACACTGTGACGCCAAGGCAACTCCATTCCTTATCTGGCGTCACAGTGTCATTATTATGCGGTCCTGCCGGTAAGCACACAGGGGTGGCATCTATGAACGACCCCAGGATGCGGGATACTGTGCTGTTGCTGTGCGCGGCTTATGCATCCACTATGTTGTGCGAGAAAAACGGGAAAAACCGCCACTGCACCCCCAAACTCCCGCTACCCTTTAAAACATGAGTAGCAAAGCAACCGAAATCGCTAAAAATCTTCCCACCCTTGAGCACCCAGACGGCAGCCCCATCCGCGCCCTTGTAGCCGACGACGAAGAGATGCTGAAAGAACTCGTGAGCATGGGCCTGAAAATGATCGGCTGGGAAGTGCAGTCTGCCACCGACGGGCCCACCGCGCTCGCCATTGCCCGTGACTGGCGGCCAGACGTGCTGGTACTCGATATTATGATGCCCGGCTTTGACGGTTTGGAACTGCTGGAACGCATCCGCAAATTTTACCCTGAGGTGCCGTGCCTCTTCCTCACCGCCAAAGACTCCGTTGATAACCGTATTGAAGGGCTGGCGGCGGGTGCCGACGATTATGTGACTAAACCATTCTCAATGGAGGAGGTGATGATTCGCCTGCACCGGCTGGTGCAACGCTCGGGTGTGGCTGCGGTTGATGACGCCGAACTAGTGGTGGGAGATTTGATCCTGAACCAGGACACCCGTGAGGTGAGCCGTGGCGGCGACCCCATCACGCTTACCGCAACTCAGTTCGATTTGCTGCGCTACCTCATGGAGAACGCTAAACGCGTGGTCTCTAAAAGCCAGATTCTTGATAACGTGTGGAACTACGATTTTGGCGGACAAGCAAATATTGTGGAGCTTTACATCTCGTATCTGCGTAAGAAGATTGATGTGGGGCGTGAGCCTATGATCCACACAGTACGCGGCGCAGGTTATGTTATACGTCCAGCTGTATAAAAACAGCAGTAAAGTTTTAAAAATCAAGGATTAATCCTCGCAAATACTGCATATAATAAATTCCGAATGTGGCATGGAAGGGTGGTTGAATGAACGTAGCGCAGAGCACGCACACAGCACCACCCCAACCCCAGGCGCCCGCTAAACGCGCACGACGAAACAAAAAAGTGCGTTACTCCCCGCGTCTGCGCACCCGCCTTATTGCCATCCTCGTAAGTATGCTCGGCGTTGCCTGCATTATTATCGGCAGCTCAAGCTACGTTGCTATTCATAACTCGCTACTGGGTCAGGTTATCGCTAACCTCAACGGCACCTCCCTGCGTGCGGGTGGCGGCCCCGAAGGGGGAGAATCCAGTGGGAACCTCGCGTGCCCCACCTCGGACAATAATGCCACCGGCAAAAACCCGCTACTCATTCCCGGGCAGGTGCCTGGCACACTCGGCATGTGCTTTGACCGAGACGGGCAGACCACTTTCGCAGGCATCCTCGACAGCAAAGCGCATACTCAGGGGATCTCAGACTCCGATAAGAACCTGCTCTCTGCTATCCGCCTGGGCGCCCAAGACGGCGTACCCGTGGAGGTTGAGCTGGAAAGCGGAGGCCACTACCTGGTGCAGGTCTCAAAAGGTAAACCAGGCTCAGGAAACCTGCTGGTTGGTGTACCCATGGGCGATATGCACCAGACCCTAGCCGCCACCATCACTGTGATGGTGATCGGATCCGTAGCTGTTATGGTGCTGGCCGGGATGCTTGGCTCCTACATTATTCGCCGCACCATGCGCCCGCTGGAGCGTGTTTCGGCGGTTGCCACCGACGTGGCGAACCTAAACCTGGGTGAACACACCATCTCCCAGCAGGTGAAGGTCATGCCCAAAGACGCCGACCCCAGAACCGAGGTGGGCGCGGTCGGGTACGCCCTGAACCAGCTGCTCGATAATGTGAGTTCGGCCCTTGAGGTGCGTGAACGCACCGAACAGCAGATTCGCGCCTTCATTGCGGATGCCTCCCATGAGCTTCGCACACCCCTGGCTGCCATTAAAGGCTACTCAGATATGATGCGCTGGACAGAGGCAATGAGTGAGAATGGGCAGTCGTCGCTGGCGCGCATTGACTCGCAGACGGTGCGCATGTCGCGCCTTGTTGAAGACCTGCTGCTGCTGGCACGTTTGGATGAGGGGCGTGAGCCGCAGTTTGAGCTGATTGACCTGACGGAGCTGCTGATTGAGTGCCTTTCCGATATGCAGGCGGCGGCCCGCACTCACGTGTGGCGGTTGGATGTGCCGGATGAGCCGGTTGAGATGATTGCTGACCGCTCACAGCTGCAACAGGTGATTCTGAACCTGCTGTCGAACGCCCGTAAACACACGGATGACGGCACCACTGTAATTGCCGGGTTGCGGGTTTCAGCGGATCGCAGCCACGCCCTAATGACCGTGGTGGATAACGGGCCGGGGATTGACCCACAGTTTGTGGATAAGATTTTTGACCGTTTCGCGCGCGCCGATAAGGCACGTTCCGGTTCGGACGGCACCACGGGGCTGGGACTCTCGATTGTGCAGGCGATTGTGCGCGTGCATGGCGGTACGATCTCGGTTAAATCCAGGCCAGGCCGCACCGAGTTCATGGTGCGTTTGCCGTTGGCGAGTGCGGCACCTGCGCAGGCTCGGCTGAGCGTGCAAAAGGGGGCAGGCGGGCACTAACGGCGCTGCTTTTGTGATGCGACGGCTATCCACAAGGATGCCCGCCGTTTGTGGGTAGCGTGAAGGAACCGTGTGCTCAGTTTGCTGGTTACCGTGTGCGTCCTGTGTTGGTTCTTGGGGCCAAATACCCCTGCGTATTTGCACTCAGTGCAAAAATATGGGTGAGCTCACATTGTTAAAACTTGCACTTAGTGCAATATTGCACTTAGTGTAATAACTGTGTGTATTGCCCAAAAGATTGTAGAT